>Ga0207816_1000146_pt1 | contig 16987 bp, 15 predicted proteins | sample LuqExpMetageno10_FD_187768 | JGI IMG/M metagenome (GOLD analysis project Ga0207816, IMG submission 187768) | Tropical forest soil microbial communities from Luquillo Experimental Forest, Puerto Rico - Sample 10 (SPAdes) | ecosystem: Environmental > Terrestrial > Soil > Tropical forest ... | reverse complement strand
CGCCTCCACTGGAGCACACGATCATGAATATCCGGATCACCTACATCGCCGTGGCCGCTGCGCTCGCGGCGGGCGGCGCGCACATTGGCGCGCATGCCGCGACGAACGCCGTGCGCGTCTGCACGCTGCCGGGCAGCCCCACGGCGGCGGTCGACCAGGCCGTCGCGCGCGCCGCGCTGAAGAGCGCGGGCGTACCCGCAACGTTTGCCGCGCACGGCATCGACGACGATGGCGGCGACGACGGCATCTCGGCGCACGAACTCTCCCGCGCACTTGGCCGCGACTGCGACCTCGTTGCCGGCTTCCCGCGCTCGACGATTGCCGATGCATCGGGCTCGCAGATGATCTTCTCGCAAGGCTATCTGCGCTCTGGCTATGTGAGCGTCACCTTGCGCCGCCCGCGCGCGGCAACGGCCGCCGCAGACGGCAAGGAAACCGTCGCGGCGACCTGGTCGAGCCCATCGCAGCTAATCGCCGTGCAGTTGAAAAACGTGCGCTTCGACCTGGAAAACACGTCCGAGCTGACGGTCGACGCGGTCGCGAAAGGACGCGCCCAGCGCGCGATCGTCTGGTACCCGGCTGTCGTTGCATACCAGCACGCGCACCCCGAGCAGCAATTCACCGTTGCGGCGGCGCCCTCCCCGTATGCCGACTGGCATCTCGTGTTCGCTTCGGGGCCTGGCATGCGCGCGCTGCAAGCGCGCGTTGACGACGCGCTCACGCATATGAACGGCGATGGCCGCCTCGCCGCACTCACGCGCGGCTGGACACTGCCAGAAGGTGCGACGAGCGAGGCACGCGCGAATGCGCCGTATCTCGACGGCGCAAAGGCCCCATACCAGCGAGCAGGCGCCAACCTGCGCGCGGCGGGCGCCATCATCAAGGTGGCCGCAACCACGGGCGGCGGCGCGCCGGCATTCGACCACGAGCAGGTCGAACACGGCCAGCACCTTTATTCGGAATCCTGTGCGAAATGCCATGGTGCGCAGCTCGAAGGCATCACCGCACCCGCGTTGAGCGGTCCGGCCTTCGCCCCGGCTGCGAATTCGCATCTCACGATCGGCGGTATTTACCAGTACATGTCGACCAACATGCCGGCCGACCGCCCCGGCAAGATGAGCGATCAGGAATACGCGGACCTGATGGCGTTCCTGCTCTACACGAACGGTTACGACGCGGGCGCCGCGAAGCTGACTGCCGAAGCTGCGCAATCGTCAACCACGCCGCTCAACGCCGGTCCCCGGCACTAGTCTTTCCCGCAAACCTTGCAGTACGAGTTATCAGCAATCTCACTCTGGACACCAGCATGAATACCCGCAATCGCAGAACCTTCATCCTTCACGCCGCCGGCCTTTGCGCCGCGCTCGCCACCGCCGGGCGCGCGCTCGCTGCGCCTGGCCTCGTCGACGAGAGCGACACGACGGCGAAGTCGCTCGGCTATCGCGCGAAGGCCAGTAGCGTGGACACAGGCAAATTTCCGAAATACGCCGCAGGTCAGCGCTGCGCGAATTGCCGCTTCTATGCGGGCGCCGCCGGCGATACGGCGGGCACGTGCCCGATGTTTCCCGGCAAGGCGGTCGCAGCCGACGGCTGGTGCAACGTCTACGCCCCGCGCGCCTGATGCTTCGACAACTAGAACAGATGGCGGATGCCGACCTGCACACCGAATTCACTCTGGCCCGGTCCCGGCGTCAGGAACGAACCGGTCGTGATACTCGCGCCCGCCATCTTGAACTGTGCGGTTCCGTAGTTCTTCAGTTCCGAAATCGTGCCATACAAGCGTGTCCCCTTCGACAGGTCGTAGTTGACGATCGCCCCGTATTGCAGGGCGTCGTTGTCGAGGTGCGTACTGTCCTTGATATACGCCGCACCGGCGCCCACGCTCAGAAACGGGGTGAACCGGTAGTCGGCCGAAAGCGAGTACGTGCTGTGCCAGTCGCCTGGCACATTGCCCACCGGCCCCGCCGCCGGATTGTATTTGCCGGCGGGATTGCTGAGCGCGTTACCGGTCGTCGCCGAGATGATTTCGTTGGCGCGGAAATAGCCGAAGTAGATGCGGCCCCAGCCGTAGTCGAAATTGCCGCCCGCCATGAATTCCTGAACGCGGTTGGACACCGTGGCGTTCGCCGCGTTCAGATAAGCGAGCGCCAGATAAACCGGGCCCTGGGTGGTCTGCACGCCGGCCTGATACACGGCGTTGCCCGCGAGTGTTCCGGGTTGTCCACCCACCGAATAGTGCAACTCGGCCTGCGTTCCATAGAACTTTGGCGAGATCCACGCAATGTCGTTGTCGACACGCGCAAGCCAACTCGCGAAGTTGTTGTAACCCGAGGCATAGGTGGCGGCACCGAACGCATCCATGTTGCCGCTGTAGACAAACATCGGCGAGTTCTGGCGACCAAAGCGCACTTCGCCGAAACCGCCACCAACGCCAACCCACGCCTGACGGTCAAAGAACCGATAGCTGTTCTGCAGCGCGCCCGTGCCGGGGTCGAATCCGCTCTCGAGCGCGAAGTTGATCCGGTATCCGCCTCCGATGTCTTCCGTGCCGCGCAAACCCCAGCGGCTCGTCATCTCGCCGTTGTTGCCGAGCACGGCGAGCGTTGTGGTCTTGCCGTTGACTTTCGTATTCTGGTATCCAACGAACGTATCCAGCACACCATAGAGCGTCACCGACGACTGCGCCATTGCAGGCGCACTGGCAACGACGGCGGCGCAGATTGCCGTCAATTGAAGAAGTCCCCGGGTTATTGCCATGTCATCTCCTCATGTAATTGACTTTGTGATGAATCGGTGTGGGCCGGCTGCGTCAGCGCGCGTGGCCGGCTATACTTTATTTCGGATTACATATCAAATAGTGGAAAGCTGCCGGTAAAAATCAGGCAACTTCACTTATCTCTCAATAGATGAGCGTGCGCTCCGTCGTCAGCGTTCCTCTACTGCGGAGTGCCCTCTGCCAAGAAATAGCCGCTCGATGTCCGGATCGGCGAGCAATTCGCTCGCAGGCTTGTGCAAGACCATGCGCCCGGACTCCAGCGCGATGGCATCGTCAGCCATCTTCAACGCGCTGCGCACGTTCTGCTCCACCATCAGCACGGTGACAGCCTTCTCATCTGCGAGCTTGCGCAGCAAGCGGAACACGTCCTGCACCACAATAGGCGACAGGCCGATCGACGGCTCGTCGATCAAAATGACCCGCGGGCGCAGCAGCAGGGCCCGGCCGATCTCCAGTTGCTTCTGCTCGCCACCGGAAAGAGATGAAGCCGCACTGCGCAAACGCTCGTTGACGCGCGGAAACAACTCCAGCACTTCGGGAATGCGCTCATGCGTTTCCTTCATGCCAAGGGTGACCCCGCCGAGTTCCAGATTTTCCATCACGGAGAGTTGACCAAAGAGATTTCGGCCTTGCGGCACGAAGGCAACCCCATGCTTCGTCAGCAGGTCGCGCGGCGTCGCGCCCGTGATGTCATGGCCGTCCAGGCGAATCCGCCCTTGGCGCACCTTCAGAAGCCCGAACAAGGTTTTCAGCACGGTGCTTTTCCCGGCGCCATTGGGGCCAAGCAGCAGCGTGATCCGTCCTCGTGTGGCCTGAAAGGAGAGTTGATTGAGGATCATGAATTCGCCGTAGCCCGCCACGACTTCCGAGAACTCAATACAAGGGGCGTTCGCGTTCATTTCAGCTCCCCAGGTAGGCCTCGAGCACTCTTCGGTCGGCGCGGATCTCATCGGGGGTGCCCACAGCCATGACCCGGCCCTCCACAAGGACAAGAATGCGATGACACAGGTCCATGACGAAATCCATATTGTGTTCGATGACCACGAAGCTGCTCTTGCGGCTGCGATTGAGTTCCTTGAGCAGCCGGCTGATTTCACCAACCAAACCTGGATTGACGCCTGCGCAGGGCTCGTCCAGCAGAACCATATGGGGATCGCTCATGAAGGCCATGGCGATGTCAACGAGCTTTTGTTGGCCGTAACTCAACTCGCCGGCCTTTTTGTCACGAACATGGTGGAGCCGGAATTGGTCGATCAGATTGTCGGCTTTCGGTCCGAGCCCCGAATCGCCCGGAGCGAATATGCGGCTCACTAACGTGCCCTGGTGCTCCTGCGCGGCAACGAGCAGGTTGTCCCGTACGGTCATTTTTCCGAACACCTGCAAAGTCTGGAATGTGCGGCCAATTCCGCGTCGGTTGAGCGCGATCGGTGAATATCCGGTCATGTTTTCACCCTTGAACTCGATCGATCCGGAATCGGGCGCAATCTGGCCAAGAATGCTGTTGAACATCGTCGTCTTGCCCGACCCGTTCGGGCCGATGACGCCGAAGATCTCGCCGGGCATTACCTCAAAACTCACGTCCGCCACGGCGTGGATACCTGCATAACGCTTCGCGATGTTCTTGACCTTTAAAATGGGTGTCATGCCCGCACCTCCGACGAGCTGTTGATCGCCTTGCGCGCAGCCCGCGCCTGGCGTGCAAGGCGACGCCGCCGTACTTGATCTGGAATACTAAGCAACCCATCGGGAAGCCAGAGCATCAACGCGAACACGGTGAACCCGAATGCGAAGAGGTACCACCCCTGCGCGAAGCGCAGCCACTCGGGAAGCACGACGCCTACGGCGGCGCCCACCAGCGGGCCAAAGAAGTAGCCCGCACCGCCTACCACGACCATGAGATACATCATGATCGAGGCCGCCGCGGTAAAAGGAGCAGGGTCCATGAACTGCACCAGCGGCGCCAGCAATGCGCCTGCCGCACCCGCGTACGCCGCGCCGATGGCGAATGACAACAAGGTGTAGCGGCGCGTGTCGATGCCGAGGCTTTCCGCTCGGATCGGGTTGTCGCGCAGCGCTGTGAAGGCTTTCCCCCAGGGCGATGCAAGCAATCTCCAGAGAGCCAGCCCCAACAGAATTGCGACAACGAGAATGAAGTAATAGAACACCAGCGAGTTTGCAAGCGAAAAGCCGAAAATCGATGGGCGTTCGATGCCGCTCAGTCCATACGTTCCACCGGTAAGCCATTCCTCGTTGCGGATCACTAGCCAGACAGCGGTGTTGAAGCCGAGCGTCGCGAATGCGAGATAGATGGTGCGCACTCGCAGGGCTGGAAAACCGAGGATCAGACCCACGAGAAAGCAAAGAATCATCGCGAGCGGCAGTCCGAGCCAGAAGCTGATACCCACCTTCAGGAGGATCGCCGTCGTGTAGGCGCCGATACCGAGGAATGCAGCGTGTCCCAGCGATTTTTGGCCGGCATAGCCGACCGTGAGATTCAGACCCATGGTGGCAATGACGAAAACCAGCCAGTAACTGGACAGATAGACGCCATAGCTCTTGAGAAACGGCGGGATCGCGAGCAAAGCCAGCAAAGCGGCCATCAGCAGCGTGAATCGATATTTCTTCATCTCAGCTCCCCAAGGTGCTCACGCGCCGCCCGCAACGAGTCGGTTCGCCCGGAGATTGCTGCAAAGAGACTGCACCATAAGCCCTTGTCATGATTTAAAGATGTTTTCTGTTTCACTTCAGACTTTTCGCTCAACCTTGCGCCCAAGCAGGCCCTGCGGCTTCACGAGGATGACGACCATGAATATGACGAGTGCGAAGGCGTCCTTGTACGCCGGCGAAATGTATGCGGAGGCAAGGTTCTCACATACGCCGACGATGATTCCGCCAAGCAGCGCGCCGCCACTGCTGTTGAAGCCGCCAATGATCGCGGCGAAGAATGCCTTGATACCGAGCGAGTCGCCCATGTCGAACTTCGCGAGGTACGTGGGTGTCACCAGCAGCGCCGCCGTGCAAGCCAGGACAGCATTGATTGCGAATGTGTAGAGGACCATTCGTGGCACATTGATGCCTAACACCGTCGCGCTTTCCGTGTTCTGGGCAACGGCTTGCATGGCGCGGCCCGTGACCGTGTGCGAGAGGAACGCCTGCGTTGCCAGCACGAGCAGCAACGCAACGGCAAGCGTTCCGACATCAGCCAGGGAGAACGACACCCCGGCCACGTGGAAGACATGATTGGCAAAAAGGCTCGGGAACGGCTGCGCTTCGGCGGCAACGCCGGCGCGGATGCCGTTGCGCGCGGCGATGGACAGACCAATAGTCGCGACAACGACCGGCATCATTCCGAATTTGAGGAGCGGATCAGCGACGCCGCGCTTGAAGCCCCAGCCGAGCGTCAGGATCGCGATGGCACAGGTGGCGAAAAAGGCGAGATAGAGAGGCAGGCCGATCGCAAGGAAGCCGAGCATCACGAACGCCGGCAACATCACGAATTCGCCCTGCGCGAAGTTCACGGTGCCTGACGCCTGCCACAACAGCGTAAAGCCAAGGGCGGCCAGTGCGTAGATACTCCCGGTTGCCATGCCGGACAAAACAAGCTGAAGGAGGTCAGTCATGGTTGGTTGAGAGGTTGTGCTCCGTGACTTTTTTCTCTAAGGAATCCGTAGCGTTGATCGGTGTTTGGCCGACAGATGAAGTCTAAGGCTGACTCCTCCTGTGGCACAGTAGTGAATTCTTGTGACGGCTATATCCTGTTCTTATAAGGTGGGTTTACGCGTAGGCAACGCCGGGTGCGGCTCAGGTGAGACCCGGTTCAGATCCTCACCACCGGCGTGGGCGTTCGAGACGGCGGTCAAGTGAGTTCATCCAGGGTGAGCAGCCGGCGCTCTCCGTAAGGAAGATTCCACTCCTGCCAGTTGGCGTGGTCCACGATCCGCACCGGCAGTTGCACGTCCGCGGGCACGGCCTGCCCCTGCAGATACCGGATGGCGCACTGGGTCGCGAGGAAGGCCATCTGCATCGCGTTGAAGTCCGCCGTCGCCAGCATGCGCCCTTGCGAGATGGCGGTGATCGCTTCGGGGATCGCGTTCACGCCGACGACGACCGAGGCGCATTCCTTCTCCGCCAGCGCTTCGAGTACGCCGATAGCCATGAAATCATTGGCGACGAGGCATGCATCCGGACAGGGATGTTCGCCGAGCCATTCCGCCGTACGCACGCGGGCCGTCGTGCGCGCGTAATTGCCTGCTATCGTCCCGACCAGTTCGATACCGGGAAAATCAGCCGCGGCGGCACGAAAGCCAGCGAGGCGCTCGCTGCTCGTGCTCGAATCCACCGGCCCCGTGACCACGAGTACGTGCGCGTGACCATCGAGATGCTGGAACAGGTACCGCGCCATCGCTTTGGCGAGCACCGCGTCGTCGGCGCCCACGTGCGATACCACGGGAGCGGCAGCCACCGGGCTGACGAAGGAAACGACAGGAATGCCCGCTGCCGCGATCCGCTGAATGGCGGCGTCGACACGCACGGGATGGACGGGCGAGAGGACGAACGCATCCGGCCGCGTCGCGAGCGCGCTGTCGATCAGCGCGGATTGCTCCTGCGGGTCATCGGGCGTCTGCGGAACGTAGTGCGTCACGACCGCAGTGGTCCCGGCGGCCGCCCGCTCGGCACCGATTCGCGCCGCGTCATAGGCGGGATTGGTGCGGTTCTTGGTAAAGACTGCTAAGCGCATGTCAGGCGACGAACGGCTTGTCATAGATCGGTTCCTTGCATTCAGGCAGGGGGGCCGTACACGGTTCGTCCCGACACCCCTGCTCGAACATCGTCGAGCGGCCGGTTAGTTCGAACTGGCCAGCCTGGGCGTGGCCAGCTTTGGAAGTGTCTGTACGATGGTCTGCCTCCCATTCACGACCTCGACCAGGAAGCTAACCCGGTTGATTTCGCCCTTGTCGTCCCACGTGGTCTCGATCAGGATTCCCGGCTCGTCCTTGGGCGTGATCGTCAGACCGTGCATGGTTTTCGCGAGAAGCTTGCGATCGAGCTTGCCCTGTTTCTCCGTGGCGTACTTGATCGCGTAGACAGCCAGGTAGCCCTTGATCCCGTTGTGGTCCGGCACGTAGTGGAAGCGCTTCTCAAACTTGCTTTTGAACTCCTGTACGCCAGGAATGGGCGCCTCGGCAGACAGCCCGATGTGTCCGCGAATGCCATTGGCGGCATCGCCAGAGAGTTCGATCACCTTCTGACTGAAAAGGTTGGTGTCACCGACGATCGGCATCTGGACGCCCTGCTTGCGCGCCTCCTTCAGCGCCCGGGCGCTCTCTTCTTCATTGAGGTAAATGAAGAGCGCGTCGGGCCTGGCGTTCTTCACCTTCAGGATATCGGGGGAGAAATCGACCTGGTTCTGTTCGGTCGAGATGTCGGCAACCACATGGATACCGCGCGCCGCCATCGCCTTCAGGAATCCGTCGCGCCCGCCCTTGCCGAAATCGTTGTTGATCCAGAGCAGTGCGACGTTCTTCGCCTTCAGCTCATCCGCAAGATAGTTAGCAATCTTGGGCATCGCGACCTGCTGGCCGAATGCCGTTCTGAAAAGATAGGGATTGCCCATCTGCGTCAACTCGGCCGCTTCGCCGCCGACGAATTGCGGAATCTCGGCCTGCTGCGACAGGTTCATGTCGGCCTTGATCGATCCCGAGAAGATCGGCCCCAGGATTGCATACGGGTCTGCGTCGATGGCGCGCTGCAGTTGTGCACGCGAGATTCCCGGATTGCTTTGCGTGTCCGACACGCTAGTGGTGATCTTCTTGCCCAGGATCCCGCCTTTGGCGTTGATCTCGTCGATCGCCATGGTCGCTCCGTCCCGGAAATTGGTGCCCGACACAGCGCCCGCGCCGGTCAGTTCCAGAACCATGGGCAGGTACACGGAGTCCTGCGCGTGCGCAACCAACGAGGCTAAGGTCGCAACGATCGCTATCGCGCCTGCCGCCTTTCGAATCCATTGCATCGCTCTTGTCTCCTCGAGTTTTATTAGGTGGGGAAAATCGCTCAGGCGACGCTTCAGATCAGCGGGCCTTCGTACTTCAGGATGTACAGGCCCGCGTTCGGGTCGGTGAGGTAAATGAAGCCCTCCTTGTCGACGTAGCAGTCGGCGTTCTGGATCACCTGCGGCATTCCCGGTCGTGGGTCCATCATCTTTTGGGGTGCGGGAGGAACGAAGTAGCCCGCCTCTTCCGGCCGGAAGGGATTCGTGATGTCGAAGACCCGGACGCCCGCGTTGTAGTACGTCGCGAAGATGAGGCGCGAGCTTTGAAAAGCGCCGGGCCGGTTTTCATGCAGGTTGTGCGACCCGAACTTGCCGCCCTTGGCGCAGTAATCCGCCTCGGCCGGCTGCGGCATCGTGGCGATGCTCACCGGGTTGCCGGGCTCGCGAATGTCGTAGACCCATATGTACTTCAGGCCGCCGATACCGTTGTTGTTGACGGCCTCGTCGCCGACGACCAGCAGGTTGCGATCCATCAGCGGCAGCGGCGAATGCGTCATGCCACCGAACGGCGGGTCGGTGTTGCGATATGCGAGCAGTTTCGGCTGCGTCTTGTCCTTGATGTCCAGAATCGTCAATCCGCCATCGCGCCATGCACCGAACGCGAGATCCCCGGCCACGAGCGCGTGATGGAGCGCGTAGCGCCGACCGGTCTTCCAGGTGGGCGTTTCACCGCCGGCTGTCCACATACCCGGAATCCACCAGCGCCCGACGATTTCCGGCCGGGTGATGTCGTTCAGGTCGATCACAGAGAAGACGTGGTCGCTGAAATCGGAAAAATGAATGGATGCGTAGGCATAGCGGCCGCCGACGTACCAGATGCGGTGCGGCCCAATGCCATGCACGGGCATGAAGCTGATCTCCCGCGGCTGCTCGGGCTTACTGATGTCGAAGACCCGCATGCCAGGCGTGAACTTGCCCATTTGCCGCTTGAGACTGTCCGCGGGCGACGCGCCGAAGTAGGTCTTTTCGTCTTTCTGGAACTCCTCCATCGTCCACACGCTCGGCGCGTTGACGCAGAGCAGCAGGTCCTCATGCGTCTGCAGGTGCAGCGCGCGCGTGCCGGGTGGGCAAGCGATGAAGTTCACCGTTCTGGGCTGGCGCGGGTCGCGCACGTCGATGACGGAGATGCCGTTCGAGAAGCCGTGGCCCACATAGGCGTAGCCTCGGTGAACCATGATCTGCACGCCATCGCGACGCCCGCCCATGTCGCAGTGGGCAACGAAGCTGATGTTTTTGGCTGCGTCGGGTTTCAAGTGTTCCAAATCTGCCTCCCTTTGCGTTCTTTACTTTCCAATGTGTCGGATGACGTATGGGACTTCCTTCGGGACGCGTTGCCGGGCAGCTCTCCACCGTGGGAAATGATCTGGGAGCAAACGCAATGCTGGCTGAACGCAAGTTGTTTCGAATCGATGGCCAACGATTTGCGCTCAGTGCAGCGCATGGCTCCGTAACGGCGCGGCCAGCCCAGCACGGTCATTCTGGATATCAAACGCAATACGCTCTGGCATTTCGGCGAGTGTAGGTTTCGTGTCCGACCGGCGATACTATTGTTTTCTTCTGGCGGCTATAAATTACGTTTATATATACGCTCAATCGCTTCGTGGCTTCGCAGGAAGATGTAGCTCCTCATGTTCTTACTGGAGTTAACCCTGCAAGTTTGAGCGTGGGATTTATCGGTCTGCTTAATACTCGAGACTCTCTCCTGGCAAGACTCAGGTTTGCGCCTAAAATATGAAACGTGGCGTTGTTTCAGGAGGGTTCGCCATGAAGACCACGGCTTCCGTCGCGCTGGGAGTGCTGCTCGGCACCGCGACGTTCTCGACTTTCGCGATCGCACAAACAACCCCATCGCAATACGACCCCACCGCACCGAAAACGCGTGCACAAGTTCAGGCAGACTTCATCGAATGGCGGGCCGCGGGGTTCGAGGTATATGAGGGGGTCGACTATCCCGAGAACGCGAAGCGCGCAGGCCGCATCGTTGCAGAGCGGCGAGCGCAAGCCCCAGTACAGCCGCAGTGACAGCAATGCCGGCCGGCACCCCACACTGACGCCAATGCGTTCTATCGGGATGCCGTACCCGGACTGCGTGATGTGCAGTCAGTCGTCGCCGAGCTGCAGCCGGTTCGGCTGCCGCCGTTCGATCGACCACTTGAGCAATGCCGCACATCTGAAGATCCCGTGCGCGAACTTGCCATACGGCATCGTGGCGAAAAGCGCCATCACGCAACCAAGGTGTGCACACAGCACCAGGGGAAGCACGGCGGAACCTCTCGCAAGCACCAACATCAGGCCAGTTGCTGCTGTGAAAAACAGTAGAGAGATAAAGCCACGATCCATTGGTTTCTGCTCGGGGTCCCGCTGCAGCGGGTGGCGCCGCAGATTCAGATAGAACAGTCCTCCCGTACCAGCCATCAAAGAGATGCCCCCCGAAATACCCAGCAGCTTGGGCAGGCTGACCAGGTCATACGGGGCATGCCATCCCATTGCGTAATGGTATAAGGTCGCTACCGAAGTGGCCGCGAAACACAGGAAGAATCCATAAAAAGTGAGGTGATGGAAACGTCTGCGCGAATGCGTGAATGCGTCGTCTTCGTTGTTGCATCCCTCTCCATTGCCCCCGTCCAGATATTTGAGCGTTAGTGCATCGTGCGCGGCTTCACCAAGCGCCTCTGCGGATGGCGGCCCCGGCTCTTGTTGCCGCCAGAAGCGGCTCACACCCATGCCGAGTGCGAGAGCGGCGAAAATAAATACCGGGGAAAATAGCGCGACCAGCAGGTTATGCGGAAAGATTTCGTAGAAGGTTCGGTGTCCCCAGAGCGTACCCGTTGCGGCTGTCGCGATTGCCATGAACAAGGTAAAACCCAGCACCAGCGCCAAGGCGACCACCAAACCGTTGCGCTTGTATAGCGCTCCGAGAGAAGAAGGCCACGCATAATCCGAATACGTGTTCAATCGAACTTTCGCCATCGAACGGGGCACATTCACGGCAAATTCATGAGGAGGTGCGTACTGGCAAGCGTGCAAACATGCGCCACAATTGTGGCAAAGATTGGCCAGGTAATGAATATCAGCCTTGCCGAATTCGAGCCGGCGCGTCATGGCAGGGAAAACCGCACAGTAGCCTTCGCAATACCGGCAAGCGTTGCAGATTTGCAGTATCCGCCCGACCTCGGCTTCGCTGGCACCTAACGGATAAACCGGAATCACGGTCGCCTCGCCCCGCGCAAGTGCGCTGGCCTCGATAGTCAGTGCCTCAAGCTGCTTCATACTCACGCTCCTCCAATGCGGCCCGCGCAGCCTGGGAGCCGGCAATGCGTCCAAACGCCGTGCCGATGCTCATACCTACCCCTGCCGTATAGCCCTTACCCAGTACGTTTCCAGCCATCATTTCACCGGCGACAAAGAGATTCGGACAAGGCTCCCCGCCGAAACGCACTGCGGCGGTCTCGTCGACCTTGAGCCCGAGATAGGTGAAGGTCACGCCGGGGCGCAGCACGTAACCGAAAAAGGGTGGCGTGTCGATTGGCCGGGCCCAATGGGTCTTGGACGGGGCCAGTCCGACTGTCATGCAGTCGTCAAGTACGGTGTGATTGAAGCTGCCAGGACGACAGGCGTCGTTGTAGGCACGCATCGTCTGCATGAAGCGCGCCTCGTCGAGGCCTAGTGCCCTGGCCAGTTCCGGCAGCGAGTTCGCCTTCGTTCCGGGAAAAACAGGCGGCATGAAGCGCCCCACCGCTTTTGCGTCGATGATTGAATAGGCCACCTGCCCCGGCTGCTGCGCAACGAGCCGGCCCCAGATTGCGTACCGCTTGGGCCAGAAGTCCTCACCCTCGTCGTAGAAACGCTGCGCATCGCGGTTCACGACCACGCCAAGCGAAACGCAGTCGATACGCGTACAGATTCCTCCGTCGTAGAGCGGCGCACGTGCGTCGATGGCCACCATATGGGCTTGTGTAGGATCGCCAACCATGTCGGCGCCGGCATCCATCATGAAACGCAACAAGGCGCCGGTATTGAAACGTGTTCCCCGAATGAGGAAGTTGTCGGCAGGCCATTCACCCGCTGCATTCTGGCCCCAGGCATCATGCAACCATTCGCGGTTGGACTCGAAGCCTCCTGCGGCCAGCACGCAACTACGCGCTTCGATACGCTCTTCGCCCACGTACGCAGCGACAAAACGCCGGTCATTCAATTCCAGCCGCTGCACTGGCGCGTTATACCGGATTCGCACGCCAAGCGCTTCTGCACTGCGATAGTAGGCGTTGATCAGTGCCTTGCCGCCTCCCATGAAGAACGCATTGGTGCGCGCCGTATGCAGCGCACCGGACAGCGACGGCTGAAAGCGCACCCCGTGCCGACGCATCCACGGGCGACAGGTCGACGACTCCCGGATCACGAGTCGCGCGAGTTTTTCATCGGTCGCGCCGCCCGTAACCTTCAACAGATCCTGCCAGAACTCCTCTTCAGGATAGGCATCGACCAGCACATCCTGAGGTGCATCGTGCATGCAGCGCAGGTTACGCGTGTGCATCGAGTTGCCGCCGCGCCATTCGCGCGGTGCCGCTTCCAGAAGCAGCACACTGGCCCCCGCCTCTCGCGCCATTAACGCTGCACACAACGCGGCATTGCCGCCACCGATCACCAGAACGTCAATCATGATTCGACTATTCCCATATTCAAGTCGTGCAAAATCGTGCCCGGCCAACGTCCCGAAGTGACCAGTTCGCGCGTGACCTCGGCGATCACGACGCGCGTCGCAAGTACGGCGGGCGACATTTCATCGTCGGCCTGACCTGCGATCAGCACCGGTCGGCGCGCATCGGAGTCGGTAACCGGCACCGCGCGCAACCCCGGCGCCCGGCACACCACTGCTGCGGGCTGCAACGTCGCGCCCAACCCGGCGGACACCGTGTCCATCAATAGCGCCAGGCCGTCGATTTCCATGGCGATATTCGGTTGCACACGCGCACGCGCAAATACGACGTCCAGGGTCGCACGCAGTCCGTGTGAGCCACTCGGCATGATGAGCGGCAGATCGCCAAGCTCGGCGACACTGAGCGAATCCGCCACCGGGAAACCCGGTAAATCGGCCCGGCCGAGGAGATAGATCCGCTCGTCGATCAACGGACGTACGCTCCAGTGCCGTGAGGCATTGGCCCGCGTAACCAGTGCCAGATCTAGCTGGCGCGCATCGAGCATCGCGGGCAGATGCCCGGACAAGGCCTCAACTAGATGCACGCGCAACTGTGGGTGGCGCTCACGCATGGCAAGCAGCAACGGCACCCCGAGCACCGATGCCGTGCTAGGGGGAAGCCCGATGCTCACGTGCCCCACCAGTCGCTTCTGCCGCGCCGCCTCGACCGCCTCCAGCGCGTGTTGCAGCGTGAGCTGGGCATGACGCAGGAACGCAAATCCTGCGTCGGTGGGAATCAGCCCGCTGCGTGCGCGGCGCAAAAGCTGCGTGGCGAGGCGGCCTTCCAGCCGGTCGAGTTCGCGGCTTAGTAGGGAAGCCGCTACTCCCAATTCGGCCGCGGCCCGTCTTATACTCCCCGATTCGACCGCCCGTACGAAAAATCGCAGTTGGCGAAGTTCCAGCGGCAATTCGACTGGGTCGTCACTCGCAAAATCCTGACCTGTAATCGACATGGGTTGGTTCCAACAAAGGAGACATGCGGTAGACATGTTGCACCGCACTGGGATCACATATGGACATGCGTCAGTTGAAGTACTTCGTGCAGATCGTTGAAAGCGGGAGCCTTTCGAAGGCCTCGCGGCAGCTCTATATTGCGCAACCGGCACTCAGTCAGCAGATGACGCGTCTCGAGGACGAAGTCGGCAAACCGCTGCTGGTCCGCTCGTCTCGCGGCGTGACACCGACCGAGAACGGCGAAGCGCTCTACCACCATGCGCGCTTCATCCTGCGCCAGCTCGACCAGGCCGTCTCCGTCGCGCGCCAGGAACACGCGCACGTCAACGGACGGGTCAACCTGGGTATGGCGCCGACCACCGTGTGTGCGCTCGGCCTTCCGCTCGTCAAGCATCTGAACGCCAAATATCCGGGCATCGTGCTCAACGTCATCGAGGCCCTGTCCGGCCACCTCGAACATATGGCCCGCCTCGGCGAATTCGACCTTGCGGTCCTTTTCAGCCAGACGGCCGCTCTGGATCTGGCCGTAGAACCGCTGCTCGAAGAAGAATTGTTCGTGATCCTGCCGCGCGACAGCCAGAAAATCGCACCCAATCGTCAGGACATCACGCTGCAGGAGCTTGCTGCCCTGCCGCTCATCTTGCCGAGCCCGGGTCACGGTCTGCGCCGTCGCATTTCGCTTGAATTCGAGCGCGCAAACCTGACGGTCGACCCGGCGGCTGAAATCGATTCGCTGCCACTTTTGATGCATTGCGTGGCCGACGGCCTTGGCGTGACGATCAAACCGATGGCGGCGGTGTACGCGCTGCAGAACGCGCCTGAGCAATGGCGCTGCCTGCGTATTTCCGACGCCCCGATGATCCGTCGCAACTACCTTTACACACTGGCCCCCGAAAAAATGTCGCAGGCCGCGGTCGTCGTGCGCGAGGAACTCAAGCGTGTCGCCCATACGCTCGTCGAAAACCGCACCTGGCAGGGCATCCGACTGAGCTTTCCCCTCCAGGGGCCGCAATCCGACGCGGCCGTTGGCGAGCGTCTTACCCTGAATGGCGTCAAACTTTGACGCTTGCATGATTGCTTTCATACCGCCTCGCTCGTGGGACTCAATCCGGATTTCCGGTGCTTCGCAGCCTGCGCAACCAGGCGGCCCGCGCGCCTGCCGGAAGCGAACGCCCACGCGAGGTGATGTCCGTGTCCCTTCAATAGCAAGCCACCCTGCCCCGTCGAGCCGACGGCAAACAAGCCCGCAACGGGTTGTCCCTGGGTGTCCAGTACGCGATGCGTTTTATCGACGCGCAAACCGCCTTCGCTATGCACAAACACTGCCCGCACCGGGCCGAGTGCAATAAATGGTGCGCGCACAACCATATCTGGCTGGGCCGCACCCACGACGCTGGCACGTAGCAATTGAGCATCCATGCCTGTCTTTGCAGCCAGACCCTCAATCGTGCCCGCCTCCTTATAGACATCCGGCCGGTTGCGCCGATAGTCGGCCAGGTATGCATACGCGACGCCCGGTGCGGTCGAAATGAAATGGGGCCATTCGGAATAGCGTTTGGCGATACGGCCGTCGATGACGATATAGCCCACCCCGCCTGGCTGGTCCGGCAGGCAATATGCGGGCCTGTCGGTCTCGTCGCAGAAGCGTTCGCCGCGCGCATTGACCAGCACCGCACCGTCCTCGAATAGCGCAAGCGCCGGTGCCAACGCCGTCGTAAGAAATTTCATGAGGAACGGACGCAGAATTGTGGCTGGCACGTGCTTCATCGACCATTGCATCAGCGCCGCCAGCGAACGCCACGGCGGCAGGCGGCGGACGAAATTTTCCTTCGCTGGTGCAATGAAACGAATCTCCGGGCCAAGCGCCAGGTCGCCGTTGACGATCTGCGCACCGCAACGCTCCGCCATCAACTGGCCATCGCCGGTGGCGGTCGGGTTCACTGCGTTGACCTTGGCTTCCTGCGGCCCCATGAAGCGGGCTTTCAGTTGCGGGCTGTTGGTGAAATCTCCCGCGGCGAGGATCACGCCGCCATGCGCATCGATCCGCCGGGGCACTCCGCTACCGTCCTCGACCAACACACCTCGCACACCGTACGACTCCAGTACCAGTTCCGTCACGCGCATGCGGACACGAATGTCGACACCACTTCGGCGCGCACGCCGCGCGAGGTGATAGATGAAGGAACGGGAATTCGGCAGCACGTTGTGCATCCGGGGAACGCGATGCGGCGGCTCCGGCATCGGTCCCATGAAGCGAATGCCGCTGTCGAGCAGCCACTGAAACGTTTCCGGCATTGCGTCGCATAGCACGCGACGCAACTCATCATTGTCGCGTCCGGACAGGCCCCCCGCGAAACCCGGCATGTCCTCCCAGTGCGCCTGCGGTGTATCGACAATGCCCCGCGCACGCTGATGCGGCGTTTGCGACGCGCTGACCGAGCCGATCGACCATGCGGTCGATCCACCCGGTGCGTCATTCTTTTCGAGCAGCGTGACCCGAACGCCGGCTTCG
>Ga0207816_1000144_pt1 | contig 17067 bp, 16 predicted proteins | sample LuqExpMetageno10_FD_187768 | JGI IMG/M metagenome (GOLD analysis project Ga0207816, IMG submission 187768) | Tropical forest soil microbial communities from Luquillo Experimental Forest, Puerto Rico - Sample 10 (SPAdes) | ecosystem: Environmental > Terrestrial > Soil > Tropical forest ... | reverse complement strand
ATCCCACCACCAAGGAAGACGCCCACGACCGTACGCTCACCACCGAGCAGCTGGTGGCCGAAGGCTTCATCTCCGCGGATCTGCTCGCCAAGGTCAAAGCCACGGCGCTGGCCTTGTTCGCGCGCGGCCAGGAGATCGCTGCCAGACATGGTCTGATCCTGGTCGATACAAAATACGAATTCGGCTTGGACAATAACGGCACGCTGACCTTGATTGATGAGATCCATACGCCGGATTCTTCGCGCTATTGGCAGGCGGGCAGTTACGCCGCGCGGTTGGCGGCAGGCCAGGAACCGGACTATTTCGACAAGGAATTCCTCCGCCTCTGGTTCCGGGATCATTGCGATCCCTACAAGGATGCCGAGCTGCCGGAAGCGCCTGCGGAAATGGTCACGGAACTGTCGCGGCGCTACATCGATCTTTATCAGCAGCTCACCGGCGAGACTTTCGCTATCGACCGTTCCCAGCCTCCGCTTGCGCGTATGGCGAAGGCCCTCAAGCCCTTTGAGTTGTAGGCGCGCAGTTTCCTTCGCGGCGGAGTGCATTCTCGTTTGACGGCGCCGTTGCGAATCCTCAAAGCTGAGCGGCGATGCTCGATACGCTGCTCCTGAAAGTTTTTGCTCCGCTGCTGGATCGTTTGGTCCGGCCGGGCTCTGGGCCTGTGCTTTCGCTGGTTTCTTTTCTGATCACCATTGGCGGCGCGGCTTTGATCGCCCGCCATTGGGTGTGGCTCGGGTTTGCCGTTTTCGCGCTGGGCTGTATCGGGGCGGCGATCGCAGCGCGCGAAGCGCCATTTGCCTGGGCGCCGGTTTTCGAAGCCGTGAGTTTTGCCGCGGTCCCCTTTGCTTTGGCGCTCCATTGTCCCCAGCAGGCGGTGTCACTGATCTTCCTTTTGTTCGGCATGATGGCGGCTTGGGCGGCGCGGCTCCAATTCGGCCGTAGTCTGATGGGAGCGACGGAGTTGCTGATTTCGTTCGTCTTACTATCAATCTGGCCGGTGGCTGCTTATGCCGCCGGGGTGTTGTGTTTTGTTTCGGCTGGGGCGAGCCGGATAGGGGGGAGACAGGCATGAAGGTTGTTGTCATTGGGGCCGGAGTGGCGGGCCTCGCCATCGGCTGGAAATTGGCGATTGCGGGCGCCAAGGTGGTGGTGCTGGAGCGCGCTCAGGTCGGCAATGGCGCCACCGCCGCTTCGGGCGGCATGCTGGCAGCCGCCACCGAGCTGGGCACCACGCCTACGCCGGAAGTGGCCTTTGCACGCAAGGCCAATGGCTTGTGGCCGGATTTTGCCGCCGCGCTGCAAGCGCAGACCGGCGTCGATATCGCGTATCGTGCCAATGGTGCGCTGCTGCTGCGCATGAAGGGCGAGAACACCATCACCCATCATGCCTTGAGCGGCGATATGCGCTTTCTGGCGGCCGGTGAGGCGCGCGCCATGGAGCCGCTGCTGGGAGACGGCATCACCGATGCTATTTTTGCGGCCAGCGAAGCGCTGGTGGACAGCCAGGCGTTGTGCCGGGCCCTGGCGGTAGCTTTCGTGAAGGCGGGCGGTGAAGTGCTGTCCAATGAAACCGCGGTGCGCTTCGAGTTGAACGGCAATCGCGTCACCGGCATCACCACGCCCTTCACCACCCATAATGCTGATGCCTTCGTCCTGGCCACCGGTGCCTGGTCGGCGCGTATCGAAGGCTTGCCGGCCGAGGCCGTGCCGCCGATTACGCCCGTAAAAGGTGAGATCATCGTGCTGGCGCCACCGCAAGGCGTCTCCGCTCCGGAACATGTGGTCTGGGGCAATGGTATTTATGTTGTGCCGCGGCGCGGCCGGGTGCTGGTCGGCGCGACCATGGAGCTGGCCGGTTTTGATACAAGTCTGACCAAGGCGGCAGAGCTGTGGCTGAGGCGCCAAGCGGAAGAAGTGATGCCTCAGCTCACGCAATGGCGTTTGGCCGAGCATTGGGCGGGCTTGCGTCCGGCTTCGGCGGACGGTTTGCCGGTTCTGGGCCAAACCTCAGTGGACGGTCTTTTCGTCGCCAGCGGTCAATATCGCAACGGCATCCTCTTTGCTCCGGCTGTAGCCGAAGTATTGTCGCGTCTTGTTTTGGAACGGATAGCGGTCGAGCCCGCTTTTGATCCGCGACGGTTCTCGGGCGTAAAACCGATCCTCTCTGTGCCGGAGACACCGCACAAAGGGGTTGGTGGTGGGGCAGGGGTATGGCCAACGGCATCCTGATTACAGGGCTGGTTCTGATTCTGATTGCGGCGGAGATGACGCTGCGCGGTGCCGTCGGCTTGGCGCGTCAGTTCGATTTGCCGCCGCTTTATACCGGCGTTTTCGTACTGGCCGTGCTGACGGTCTTTCCCGAGCTGTTTGTCACCTATCGTGCCGCTACTTTGGGGCGTCCGGAGATGGCGCTGGGCGGCCTCATCGGTACCAATCTCATCGATCTTCTTTTTGTCATGGGGCTGGGAGCTTTGATTCATCCCATGGCGGCGCCGCCGAAAGTGCTGTTCCGCGATGGCGGGGCGCTGCTGCTGGCCAGCCTGGGATTGCTGGTCTGCGCCCTGACCGGTGCGCTGTCGCGCCAGGCCGGTATTGTGATGCTGCTGGGTTTTGCCGCTTATGTCGGCCTCATCGTCATCACCGATTGGCGCCGCACCACGGACCATTCCGTGCCGCAGGCCCGCGCCGTCTTCCGTTCCGGCGGCGAGATGCCGTCCTTGCTGGGGTCTTTGGTGCTGTTTGTGCTCGGCCTTATCATGCTGGCGCTGGGCGCCCATTTGAGCGTCTTGGGCGGCATTCATCTGGCCAGCCAGCTTGGCTGGAGCGAGACCACGCTGGGTCTCAGCGTGATTGCCTTCGGCTTGGCCTCTCCTAAGCTTCTGGTCACGCTGATGGCGGCGGTCCGCGGCCAGACTTCGATTGCCGTGGGCCAGATTCTCGGGGCCTGCACCTTCAATCTCACTTTGGTGCTGGGGGCAGTGGCGCTGCTCCATCCTTTTGCCATGCCCGAGCAGTTCCGCCATGCCGATGTCCTCCTCTTGGCCATCGCCAGTGCGGTGCTGCTGCCGCTTCTGGCCATGCGCTGGCGGCTGTCGCGACCGCGTGGCGTTTTGCTGATGATCGCCTATGGGTGCTATCTTGCCTTCCTGTTGGCGCGGCAGGGGCTGCCGCTTCCTTGGTGATAAGGCAGACATCATGACGGAATTCGTATTGGACAAACGCCTCGCGGCCGTGACGGTGCAGGCGCTCGATCTGCCGGTCTCGCGGGTGCTGGTGATGGATGATGCGCGCTATCCTTGGCTGGTGCTGGTGCCGCGCCGGGCCCATCTCACCGAGATGTTCGAACTCGATCCCACCGACCGGGTGATGTTCACCGAAGAAATGACCATGGCGGCGAGCCAGCTCAAGGCGCTGACCAAATGCCACAAGATCAACGTCGCCAATCTGGGCAACAACGTGCCCCAGCTCCACATCCATGTCATCGCCCGCAATCCGGGTGATGCGGCTTGGCCGGGGCCGGTCTGGGGCCAGGGCGAGGCGGTGCCTTATGAGCCCAAGGCGCTGGAAGATTTCGTCCAGTCCGTCGTGAATATGTTCTAGAGCGCTTCACCGAAAAGTGGGCACCGGTTTTCGGGCATGAAGCGCGAAAATTAAAGCGCTGACGCAAGCGTGATCGGCTGCGGCCATGCAGCCGTCTTGTTGTGGTACCGGTATCATGCGAAAGAGGGCGTAGAAGGCGGCTGAAGCTGCCCCTCGGGAGGTTCTCATGCGGATGGCAACCTATTTTGCGGCGTTGCTGGCGGTTTCCACGGCGGCGTTTGCTTGTGACACGCCTGTCTCGGTCTGCCCGCGCGCGGCACTCGGCAGTTTCCCGCTGATCCAGAACGGAGCTCCGGCCGCGATCTATATCGATGCTGATGCCAATCCGGCGGTGCAGCATGTCGCCGACAGCTTTGCCGAAGACCTCGAACGCGTCAGCGGCCATCAAGCGCTTCGCCTCAAGACCCTTGCCAAGACCAATTCGCCAGTGGTGATCATCGGCGTCCTCGGCCACAGCAAGGTGATCGACGCGCTGGTCCGCGCCAAAAAGATCGATGCCGCCGATATCAGCGGCCAATGGGAAGCTTTCCGTCAGATCGTGGTCGCCGATCCGGTGAAAGGCATCAAACAGGCGCTGGTGATTGTCGGTGCCGACCGCCGCGGTGCCGTCTTCGGCGCATATGATCTTTCCGAGAAGATCGGCGTCTCGCCTGCTTATTGGTTCGCTGATGTGCCGGTGCGCCATGCCGACGCTCTTTATCTCACCGCCGGTTCGCGCCGCGATCAGCCCAAGGTGCGTTACCGCGGTTTCTTCATCAATGACGAGGCGCCTGCGTTTTCCACCTGGACCAAAGAGAAATTCGGCGGCGCCAATCACAAGGCTTATGCCCATATCTTCGAATATCTCTTGCGCATGAAGGGCAATTATCTCTGGCCCGCGATGTGGGCGCCGCGCGCCTTCAATGCCGATGATCGCGAGAACATGGTGCTGGCCGATGCCATGGGCGTCGTCATGGGCACCAGCCATCACGAGCCGATGACCCGCGCCCAGGATGAGTGGCACCGCAATACCGAGCAAGGTGTCACCGGCGGAAAATGGGATTACACCAGCAATGCCGAGAACCTGCGCAAGTTCTGGCGCGGCGGCATCGAACGCATGATGTCCAAAGGCGATGGCACGCCTTATGAGAGCCTGGTCACTGTCGGTATGCGCGGTGATGGTGATGAGCCCATGGCCGAAGGCACGGCCACCAAGCTGCTCGAAACCATTGTCACCGATCAACGCCAGATCATCGCCGATGTCACCGGCAAGCCTGCCGATCAGACCCCGCAAGTCTGGGCGCTCTATAAGGAAGTGCAGGATTACTACGATCACGGCATGACCGTGCCTGATGACGTGATCTTGCTGTTCTGCGACGACAATTGGGGCCAAAACCGCCGTCTCCCGGCCAAGGACATCAACCGCAATGGCGGCTTCGGCATCTATTACCATTTCGATTACGTTGGCGGCCCGCGCAATTACAAATGGATCAACACCAACCAGATCGAAAAGACCTGGCAGCAGATGGATCTGGCCTACCGCAACAATGCGCGCGCGCTATGGGTGGTCAATGTCGGCGATATCAAGCCGATGGAATTCCCGCTGCAGTTTTTTTTGAAGCAGGCCTGGAATCCGGAGGCGATGACGCCCGCCGCACTCAAGGCCTATCCTGAAGAATGGGCCAAAGCGACCTTCGGCGCCGAGAATGCCGCGATCGGTGATCTCGTCACGCGTTACAGCCAATATGCCGCGCGCCGCAAGCCCGAGCTGATCAATGCCTCCAGCTTCTCGCTGGCCGATTTCGAACGTTTCGCCACCGAGTGGCAGATGCTGGCCGCCGACATGTGGGCAGAGAAACGCAAACTCCCGCCCGAGGCGCAGGATGCTTATTTCGAGCTGGTCGAGCATCCCATTCTGGCGCTCTCCAATCTCTACGACCTCTATTACAACGTGGCGCTGAACAGGATGTTTGCGGCCAAGAACGATCCGGTCGCCAATCAGTTCGCCGACAAGGCCGAAGCCGCTTTCAAGCGCGATTCTGAATTGTCCGGCCGCTACCATCACATCGCGAACGGCAAATGGGACGGCATGATGCTGCAGACCCATATCGGCTACACCACTTGGCAGGAGCCCAAGACCAACATCATGCCCGAGGTCAAACGCGTGCCGGGCGAGGCGCTGAAAAACGCCGTTGTCATTCCACGCACCGCGCCGCCGCAAGGCGTCATCGCCATCGAAGCCCCCGATTATTCCCGCGCCGTGAATGGCAAAGGCCTCACCTGGACGCCCATCGCTCATCTCGGCCGCAGCAAAGGCGCGGTGCTGGCGCTGCCGCAAGGCCATGACAGCACCACCGAAGCCGATGCCGTGCGTCTCGAATACGATGTCACGCTGGCCAAAGGCGGCGAGGTCACAGCCCAGCTTTATCTGGCACCGGCCATCGATGCCCGCGCTTCCGGCGGCATCCGCTTGGGCGTGTCGCTGGATGACGGCCCGATGCAGGTGCTGAAATTCAATCTGATCCCGACGCCGGGCGACGCCAGCACCGGCGACCAGGGGCTTTGGATCGATGCGGTGAAGGCCAACATCCACATCGTCTCGGCCAAATTCCCCGGCATCGCTGCGGGCAAGCACATCGTCAAAATCTGGCGCCTCGACGACAACGCCGTCCTGGAAAAACTCGTCCTCTCCACCGGGCCATTTCCGCAAAGCTATCTGGGGCCATAACTTTCTGCCCCCGCTTGCGGGAAGTGGACCGGCACGTTAGCGCCGGGCCGAAGGGGGCGTTGATCAGTGCTCGGTTGCGGACAGTTGCTTGGCTCTAGCCGAATATCATCGCAACCAATATGGTTCAGAAATGACCGATGAAGCCGCATTCCCTCCAATTACCAGCGCTGACCTCTTAAACGAGGTCTCTGGCGGAGATGCATTGCTCGCATGGTTCGAAGGGCGTGTACCCTCATTCCACGATGCGGAAATTCTATCCCTTTCACTTGATCATGAAGGTGCATCTGGCGATATCAGGATACGGACATTTCAGCTAACGCCCGATGTCGATGCGCAAGGTTTCTTCGTGCTGACTAAGCATGTTGTGGTGCGCTTCAAGCTTTCTGGCATCGCAAGTCTCGAACTCAGCGAGTTCAACCACCAGAATGTCATAGATGGACTGATCCTGAGCCGCACCGCGCTCGGGCTTTTCAGGCTTGAATTAGAACCCTGCTATGGTTTGTCTGGTTTTGTGGAAGCAAAAGCTGTTGCTATCGAGATATCACCGATAACGCCATGATGCCGTCTGATCAGGGTAATTTGCTTGCTTTTAAAACAGCTTCCACCAGCTGCGCTAAAAGCCGCTCCCGGAACTCAGCGATGTCCCGCCGCGAGTAATGGCCTTTCGGCAATTCGCCTTTCACGGAGAGTTTGGTGGGGAGATGGGTAACGGCAAAGGAATAACTTGATAAGTCTAACGCGCGGGGTTGGCGTGCTTTTGCGCGTCCGGATTCTCGGGAGCTTTCACCACTCCACACGAAGTCAGCGCCGTTCAGCTTGATTTTTTGTTTTGTCAATCTACCCGGCTTCCCCTTCTTCAGCCTTTTGCACCATATCAGAAACTTCCTTGTAGCGCACTTTCTAGTCCCACCTGCGTCAGTCCTTCACCTTGCCCCCATTGGGGGGAGAGGTCGTCATCCGAAGTGCGGAGCGCGAAGGATGGCGGGAGAGGGGGTGTTCAAGGTTCGCCAGATGTCTTCTAGGATGACATCCTGCATGCGCAGGAATTCGTCATTCCAGTAACGCGACACGCGGAATCCTTTTGCCTGTAGATAGGCTGTCCGAGCCGCGTCATACTCTGTCTGCAGCGCATGCTGGCCGCCATCCAATTCGACGATCAGGTGGTGCTGCAAGCAGACAAAATCGACGATGTAAGGCCCAATAGGATATTGGCGTTTGAACTTGTAACCGCCAAATCTCTTCGCGCGCACAGCGAGCCAAAAGTTGCGCTCCGTGTCCGTTGGCTCATTCCGCCTCCGCCTTCGCGATGGCCTTGAGATTAGCCATGAGACCACTGACGATATTTGTCATCGAAGATGGCCAGCAATGTGGCGGCTATCGGAATGCCGACCCAGACGGCGAGATACCAAACCATTTCGTGCGTCCATGAGGATGCTGGCTGGCGCCCCGAATAGGAAATCCACGAATTCCAAGTCATCTCCGAAAGCATCGAAGACAAAAATACTCCTGCAATGCTGGTCCGCGGACGAGACCAAAAGCCGTTTCCTGCGAAACTCATAAATTGCTCCCCATATTGATCGCCGCAACGATGGCGGTTCCGATTCACCAAGCCTAATACCGCGGATCGGAACATCCAAGCTTGCGGGAGGTGGGGCGTCATTGGTGCCGCCCCAGTCGAAGGCCCTCGGTTGGAGCCATCCGAACTTGCGCTGTGATGGGGAAATGCCATCATTGTCAGTTGTTCATTTGCGGACGCTAAACTGTTAGCGTCTCATTGGCTGATGACGAATAGGTTTGCTGGGTTCGGCATTTTTTGGGGTGGCGAATGTCGGAAGAAAAACAACCTTTTAAAACAAGCGCATTCACGAGAGTGATCGTGATTTTTGCAGTCTCGCTGGTTCTATTCGTGCCGCTTCACGCTCTCTTGAAGACATGGCAGTATGATGGGCTATCGAATCTATTTTCTTGGTCACATTTAAAACCACGCATTCTTTTTGATGTTGGCCTATGCGCAGTGGTCGCCCTTTTCATTGGGGGGCGTCCAGTTCGATAGCGAGGTTTCTTTGTGGCAGGGGGTAATGTGATGGCTGGCGGCAAGAGCCTGCTGACCCGAGCGCTCATCAGCGGACGGTATTGTTTTGTGTGGTCATTTCTTGCCATAGCAGGTTGGCGTGTCTTTGCTGGGTACGCTGCCTTGCCTCAATATGCGTGGATGCAAGGTTTTTGGTGGCAGGCAGGCGCTTATGTTGGCCTTCCTTTGGTCCTCGCATTGTATGCTGTGTTGTTAGCTGAATATGCGCGGATTGCAGCGACGAATTTGGCTGCTCGTATTGGCGGCTATTTGATTATTGCGATCCTTGCCGTTGGAATTGCCGTCGCTTGTGATTTGGGAGCAGTAAAATCGATTTTATTTTCTGTAACGTTCGGATTGGTAGGTTTTGGCTGGGTCGCAGCTGCGCCAGAGCGATTGGGTAGAGAATCTGAGCAATAGCTTCCCCGTCAATACCGGTGCAACAATAGCTTGGATGGGTGCTTCTATCCTTTCTCCTTTCAAATGTAACCGCGTCGCAAAACGATATCCGCTGATCCATCGCATCACCAACAACCTGCGACGCAGACGCGTTCGATCACATTGTTTCGCACACAAATCAATTTTGTCGCACTTGAAGGTTGCTCCTCGGCTTCCCACATCTATTGCGCTGTTTGGAATGGAGAGGCTGGGCAAAGAAGCGGAAGGCGGATCGTCGCGAGAGCCGTGGGCCGCAGAGCGCGAGAGATACAGAACCAGGATGCGTGCTCGTGCACGTTATCGCTTGGCGCAAGCCGTTGCCCAACGAAGCTTTAGCGGAGTTGGGTCGTGCTCTTGCTTGAGGGCGAGGGCATCAAACGCAGAAGGCCAAGGCGGTGCGGTTCGTGGGGAGGCAAAGGTGCCTGTCTAGCGCTGCCCGAAAACGGCGCTGGCTTTCTGCCGCAGCTCTCATGGGGGTACCCACCGGAAAAGCGGACTGGCAGACGTTGCGAGCCCGCTTTCGGCGCATTTATCTTTCAAAGGACCTTAGACGCCGGATTGCCGCAGGGCCTCGATGCGTCTGCAGGGTGCTCGCACAAGTGGCAATCGTTTAACCCTTTTTAACCAGTTCATAGGCTATTAATACGCTGACGACTGCTCGGAGAATCCGAATGCTGGCCGAAGCCGCCAAAGCCGCCGCCAATACGGTGGTTCAAGCCCTTCAGAAAGCGAGTGCGGCGACAGGGGTTGATTTCAATTACCTGCTGGGCACGGCGATGCGCGAATCCGGGCTCAAGACCGACGCCAAATCCGCCAATTCCTCCGCCTCGGGCCTGTTCCAGTTCGTGGAAAACACCTGGATGAGCCTAGTGAAGGATCATGGCGCCAAATACGGTCTCGGCTCTTTGGCGGCCTCGATCCAGAAGGGCGATGACGGGCGTTATCGCGCCAAGGATCCCAACGACCGCAGCGCCATTCTGCGCTTGCGCAACGATCCCCAGATCAGCGCGCTGATGGCGGGCGAATATGCCAAGCAGACCCAATCGGACATGGAAGACAAGCTCGGCCGCAAGGTGACCTCCGGCGAGCTTTATGCCGGCCATCTTTTCGGCCCTAGCCAGGCCTGCAAGCTCATCCGCACGGCGCAAGGCACGCCGCATGAATCGGCCTGCGATCTCTTCCCCAAAGCGGCCGATGCCAACAAGAACATTTTCTACCACAGCGATGGCACGCCCAAGACCGTCAAAGAGGTCTATGCCTGGACGGTGAAGCAAACTTCCGGCCTGACGCCGACGGTCAAGACCAATGCCCTGGCCGAAGTGCCGTCGTTGAAAAACGGGACCTTGTCGACCGACGCCACGGCGGAGGCCATGGCGGCCTTGTGGACGCGTCCGCGCAGCGGTTTTTTCCAGTCAGACGAGAACAGTGGCAATGCGCCGCCCCTCGCCATGACCCCGGCGATCCTGGACGTGCTGCAGACGGTTGCGAAGACCCACGGCAAAAAGTAAAGCCGTCCCCTCACAGAGGGCCTTTCTTTGCGTACCGCCATCACCGCCGTTTGGGCGACCATCGTCTGCGCCTTTTTCATTCAGACCGCCAATTCGCTGCAGACTGATCTCATCGGCCTGATGGCGGATGGGGTGTTCTCGTCCAGCGTGATCGGCGCGCTGATGGCGATCTATTATGCAGGTTATATCTTTGCCCCATTTTTCGGCCGTGTCCTGATCGCCCGCATTGGTCATGCTGGCACTGTGGTGTTCGCCATGGTGCTTCCGGCCGCGGTCATTCTGCTTCAACCCTTGATCATCACCGGTCCGGCTTGGGCTTTGTTCCGTCTGTTGTCCGGCTTTGCCATGTCACTCTCTTATGTTGCGGTCGAGAGCTGGATTCACGGCAGTGTCGAAAATGCGCAGCGCGGCCGTGTGTTCAGCCTCTACATGTTCGCCCAATTGCTTGGCATGACGGTGGCTCAAGGTCTGTTCGGTTTGGGCTCCGTGAATGATTACGGCATGTTTGCCGCCGCTGCCGCGCTGTTCCTTTGTGCTGCTGTGCCGGTGGTGTTGTCGCGCCGCTCCGCACCGTCGGGTATTCCGCCGATGCCGCTGGCGTTGCCGACATTGTTCCGCTTGGCGCCGATGGGGGCCTGCGCCACGGTTCTGGCCGGACTGTCATGGGCAATCCTTTTCACCTTCGGCCCGGTTTACGCCAAGCGCGTTGGCTTCAACATTTCAGGCATTGGGCTGTTCATGGCGCTGGCTGTTGCTGCGGGCGGTTTGGTGCAGATGCCGGCTGGCTGGATGTCCGATCACCTCGGCCGCCGTCCGGTTCTCTTCATCCTCTTCGGCGGCGGCGTGGTGGCAAGTTTGCTGGCGATCATTGCTCAAGGCGCCACGGCCAGTCTGATCGCGGTGGCCTTGTCGGGCGGCTTTATCTTTCCCATCTACGCCGTGTCGGCTGCGGCGGTGAACGATCATGTGGCGCAGGAGGCGCGGGTGGCAGCCGCCGGTGGTTTGGTGCTGTTGTTCGGGATCGGCTCGGTGTTCGGGCCCTTGCTCTGCGGCGCGCTGATGGGAGCGATCGGGCCTTACGGCTTCTTCGTGCTCTTGGCGGCGACCATGGCGACCGGCTTTGTCACCACGCTGCTGTTCGCGCATCGCCGCGCGGTATAGCGAATTTCAGAGCCCGGCACGGGCCAGGGTTTTCATCACCCGGCCTTCCAGCTCTTCGGCGAGAGTCAGCGCGGTCAGGTTTGAGATATCTTTGATCTTTTCGCGGTGGATCACCTGGATGGCGTCGAGATGCGCCGTCACCAGCGGCAAGGGAACCGTCTCCAGTGCGGCTTCTGCCGTGGAAAGGCGTTGCATCAGCTTGGCCAGCGATGCCGCGATGCGGGCGATGAAGGGATATTCGAACGTCGTCGCTTGCCCGCGCAGATCATGGGCCGCACGGAAGAGGGCGCCGGCTGTCGCCGGATTGCGATCTTCGGAAAAGTGCTTGGTGGCTTCGGAGAGTGTTGCAAGATCTTTGATGAGCCAGTCGGCGAACTCCTGGCTCAAACCGGCCATCGCCTTCTCGCCGCGGGCGATGATGTCGGAATCGAGATAGCCGCCGCCCGCCAGTTTTGCACGCAGCGCGTTCGGCGGATTGATGATCTCGGCTTTTCTTTTATGGTTCGCCATTACGGCTGTCTTTCCTGTTATTCGACCGGGGTCAATTCGCTGCTGCGCCGTTCCGGCCCCTTATAGGCCGTTACGGCTGTGCGCCGCCGGCAAGGGCCGAAATAGGAATCGCAGCGCACGAATGGCCGCGGATGTTCAATGACGCTGATCAGGCGCGCCAGCATGGCTTTTACCGAAACCGGTTTGGCGAGGAATTCGTTGATGCCTGCATCGCGGGCCTGTCGCACCTGTTCGATATGCGTGTGTGCAGTCAACATAATGATCGGTACGAAGGCATTCGGCGTCTTAGGAGAATTGCGTACCAGGCGCGCGAATTCGATGCCGGTCATACCGGGCATCTGCCAGTCCAGGATGATGATGTCGGGATTGCTGTCGCGCAGTTGTGCCCAGGCATGTTCGGCATCATGGGCTTCGAAATAATCGCGCACGCCAAACGCCTGCATGACCGCAACCACAAGCCGCCGCATATGCGGATTGTCGTCGACGATCAGAACGCGCAGTTTGTCGAAGCGAATGCCGTTCATGCCACCCCGCGTGCCGTTCGGGCACAGCTGTGGACATTACGGATGTGCCCTTAACGTCCCATGAAAGTCTTAATCGAGAAACTGTTCGGTAAGGATTCTTTCGTCCAGGTTTCGGCCTGCGTCGAACAGCATGACCATGGCGATGCTGCGGTCCTCGGCGACATCCACAGCGGTGATGTTGCGGACTTCCAGACCATCGGCCACCGCGCTCACCGGGCGCTTTTCCACCTCAAGGGCCTCGAAGCGGACCCTGGCGTGATGCGGCAAGAGGGCGCCGCGCCAGCGCCGTGGCCGGAAGGCGCTGATCGGGGTTAACGCCAGAAGGGCAGAATCGATGGGCAGGATCGGCCCATGTGCTGAAAGGTTATAGGCCGTCGAGCCGACCGGAGTTGCCACCAGCGCGCCATCACAGATCAGCTCCTGGATGCGGACCTTTCCGTCTACCAGGATGCGCAGCTTGGTGGCTTGGCGGGTCTGGCGCAGGAGCGAGACCTCGTTGAAGGCGAGGCCGTCGATACAGGTTTCCGCCGTCGTGGCGCGCATGCGCAAAGGGTGGATTTGGGCGTGCTCGGCCTTGGTCAGCCGCTCATAGAGCGCGTCCTCGTTATACTCGTTCATTAGAAAACCGACCGAACCGAGATTCATGCCATATATCGGTTTTCCTTGCCCCAGAAAGCTATGCAGGGTCTGCAACATGAAGCCGTCGCCGCCGAGCGCCACGATGATCTCGGCTTTCTCGGGGCCGGCATCATCGTATTGCTGGCGCAGATTGCTGAGTGCGGACTGCGCCTCCGGAACACTGGTGGCCACGAAATGCAGCCGCTTCATGTCAGCCCCCTGTCAGTGACATCGGACGTGGCACCGCCGGGCCTCCATGGCGCCGGTCAATGACGAAATCGTGGCCTTTGGGTTTGCGGGCGATAGCCTCGTCGATGGCGTCCTCCAGCATTCCGTCCTCGTGCGTAGCGCGCAAGGGGCTTCGTAAATCCGCCGCATCTTCCTGACCCAGGCACATGTAGAGCTTGCCGGTGCAGGTGAGGCGGATGCGATTGCAGCTTTCGCAGAAATTATGGGTAAGCGGGGTGATAAAGCCGAGTCGGCCGCCGGTTTCAGCCACCCGGGCATAGCGGGCAGGCCCGCCGGTGCGATAATCGCTATCGCTGAGGGTGAATTCGCGGCTCAGCTCGGCGCGGATCAAGGATAAGGGAACGTATTGCGCCACCCGGTCGGAATCGATGCCGCCCATTGGCATGGTCTCGATCAGGGTCAGATCCATGCCTCGGCCATGGGCCCAGCGGATCAGAGAGGGAATCTCGCGATCATTGACATCCTTAAGGACGACCGTGTTGATTTTGACCGCCATGCCCGCTGCTTGTGCGGCATCGATCCCGGCCAGCACGGTATTAAGTTCGCCCCAGCGCGTAACAGTCTGGAAAACGGCCGGATCGAGGCTGTCGAGGGAGACATTGATCCGCTTCACCCCGGCTGCTGCCAGTTTCGGCGCCATGGCCACCAGCTGGCTGCCATTGGTGGTGAGGGTCAATTCCTTGAGGCCGCCGGCGCCAAGCCAGCCGCCCAGTTTCTCGAACAGGCTGATGACCCCACGCCGCACCAGCGGTTCCCCGCCGGTGATCCGGATGCGCTCAACACCTTTGCGCATGAAGGCGGCGCAGAGCCGTTCGATTTCCTCCAGAGACAGCACTTCGGCCTTGGGTAGAAAGACCGGATGCTCGCTCATGCAGTAGACGCAGCGGAAGTCGCAGCGGTCGGTGACCGATACGCGTAAGTACGTGATTTTGCGGCCGAATGGGTCGATCATGGAGCGACCCTAGCAGGACAGAGAGGCGGTTTCAGCCCCCCTCGGAAGGCTTCTGCAGGGCTTCCTGGGCCTGGGTCTTGGTGTAAGTGGCAAAGGTGTTTTCCACCAGCTTTAAGTCCGGCTCGGTCAATCCCGGCTTCATCGCGCGGGCTTGGCGCGAGAGCCGGTAGACCGTCATGAAAACGCAGCGGTCGATACCGACGGCACGGCAGGCCAGGGCCACCGTTCGCGGGCCTCGCTCATAGAGAATTTGGCGCATCTCGCCGAGCGGCAGATTCAGCAGGCGGGCGAAGCCCAGATCAAACAGATCCGCTTGGCCTTGATGCAGAACCCGCAACAGAAATCCGGCTTTGAGTTGCCCAGCGATGTAGAGTTTCTCCACCAGCTTATGAGCGCCTTCGGTTTGCGCCGGGTGGGCGTGGAGCGGCTCGTTTTTGACGGCGTTTTCGGCCAGGGCCATGGCTGTGGTCAGGGTGGCGCTGTCGATGGGATAATTGCGGACAATGTAGGTTTTCAGCGCCTCCGAAACCCAGCTGCACATCTTCGCCGCCAGGACCGGTGGCAGGTCTTTGCGCTGGGTGATCGGTTCTTGCAGGCTGACAAGGTGGTGCGATTTCTCCACCAGAGTTTCGTAGGTGGCGCCGGAGAACTTGGCGGTGGTATTGCGGACGAGGGTAACAAGAACCGTCTCGGTTTCGCATTGCGCCAGAGCCGCCGTGATGGTCTCGCCGATATGGGGGCGGGCTGCGACCGCTTCTTGGTGGCTGATATCGCTTTCCGCGATCAGCCGGAGCATGTCGTCATCGGTCAGGAGTGGGCTGTGCAGAATGATCGGGCGCGCCACCTCGATGGTATCGTCCGCGAGCAGCACAATCAGGTCGTTGGGCGCATTGGTGTCGTCCGCAAGCCGTTCGGCCAGGGAGATGCGGATAGCCATTTCCACGTCCCGCGTCAGCCGGGCCAAAATGTCCCGCATCAGCAGCCGTTCACGGGCATTCAGATGGTCGCCCTGCACGCGATAAAGAGAGGCGACAGCCAGATAGATTTCCTCGCGGGTGGTATCCTGCGGGTTGGCGGCGAGCTGAGCCAAACGGCCCATGTCGCTCATGTCGCTTGCTGTCAGTCCCACTAATCTGCCCCGTGCTCTTTTGGGTTCCCTGGACCCAGTAGGCAGCATTAGCAAAATGCTGTTAACAGCGTATTAATCTAACCAAGCTGGAAACCTTAAGGTGTCTCGCTATGGACGCTCCGTTTCTACTTGCCATTGATCAGGGTACGACTTCTAGCCGCACAATTCTGTTTGATTCAGAAGGGCGGCCGCTGAGTACCCATGGGATCGAGATCAGCCAGCATTATCCCGCCAATGGCTGGGTTGAACACGATCCTGAGGAAATTTGGCAAAGCGTTTTGTCTTGCCTGCGCGTGGTCATGCGAGGCGTTGCGCCGGAAGACGTGGCGGGCATCGGCATCGCCAATCAGCGTGAGACCATCCTGCTGTGGGACCGTAGCACCGGCGTGCCGCTGTATCGTGCCGTGGTTTGGCAGGACCGGCGGACCGCGGAGCGCTGCCATTCTCTTCGGGAAGCGGGCTTTGAAGCGGAAATCACAGCGCGCACCGGGCTTCTTCTTGATCCTTATTTTTCCGCCACCAAACTCGAATGGTTGCTCAATCACATTCCCCGGGCCCGGGAACGCGCGGCATGTGGTGAGTTGGCTTGCGGAACGATTGACAGCTGGCTGATCTGGAAACTTACCGGCGGCCGCATCCACGCCACGGATCCGACCAATGCCTCTCGCACGATGCTGTTCAATTTGAAGACATTGGATTGGGACCCGGCGATGCTTCGCTTGTTCAACATCCCGCGTACCATCTTACCCCAAATCCGCGATAGTGCTGGCGCGTTTGGCGAGACTGAGCCATCGCTATTTGGCCATCCGCTGCGCCTTTGTGGTGTGGCGGGGGATCAGCAGGCAGCTTCGATTGGCCAGGCGTGTTTTGCGCCGGGGCAAGTGAAATCAACCTACGGCACCGGCTGTTTCGCTTTGATCCAGACGGGCGAGACACCGCCTGCATCTTCCCACCGGCTCCTTGCCACCTGTGCCTGCCGTATCGCGGGCAAAGCCTCTTATGCCATCGAGGGAAGCATCTTTACGGCCGGTGCCGTGGTGCAATGGCTGCGTGATCATCTCGGTATCATCGCCGATTCCGCATCGGTTGAACTGCTTGCTCGCCAAGCCAAAGACATCGACGGTCTCTATTTCATTCCTGCCTTTACGGGGTTGGGCGCGCCCTATTGGGATCCGGATGTGCGTGGTGCCATCTTCGGTTTGACTGCTGATACGGGTGCAGGCGAGATCGCCAAGGCCGCTCTCGACGCCGTGTGCTACCAGACGCGAGATCTTCTCGAAGCGATAGCTAAGGATTTGGCCTCGACATGTCTTGGTCTGCCGAAATCACTGAAAGTGGATGGCGGTATGGTACGTAATGACTGGTTTTGCCAGCGTCTCGCCGATCTCACTGGCTTGCCGGTGGAGCGGCCTCAAGTGACCGAAACAACGGCTTTAGGAGCGGCCTATCTGGCAGGTTTGGCTGCTGGTTTGTTCCAGGATATCAGCGATATCGAATCCCGTTGGCATCTCGACCGCAGATTTGTGCCTTTGCTTGCAAGTGATGTTCGCGATGGGCTTTACGCCGGTTGGACGAGGGCGGTCGCGCGCGCTCGTAACGT
>Ga0207816_1000141_pt1 | contig 17388 bp, 22 predicted proteins | sample LuqExpMetageno10_FD_187768 | JGI IMG/M metagenome (GOLD analysis project Ga0207816, IMG submission 187768) | Tropical forest soil microbial communities from Luquillo Experimental Forest, Puerto Rico - Sample 10 (SPAdes) | ecosystem: Environmental > Terrestrial > Soil > Tropical forest ... | reverse complement strand
TTGAGCCCGTTGGCCGCTTCGAGCCCGAGCAGGCCGCCACCGATCACGACCGCGCGCCGCTTCACCTTTGCGGCCTCGATCATCGCTTCGGTATCGTAGATGTCGCGATACGTGATGACGCCCTTCAGGTCCTTGCCCGGAACGGGCAGGATGAAGGGCGAGGAGCCCGTCGCGATCAGGAGCCGGTCGTAGGGTACCTGCGTGCCGTCGGATGCGAACACCGTGCGGCCTTTGCGATCGATTCTGTCGATCGTTTTACCGAGATGCAGGTGCAGCCCGTTTTCCTCGTACCACGACAGCGGATTCAGAACGATGTCACTGAAGCTCTGCTCGCCCGCAAGCACCGGCGAGAGCAGGATGCGGTTGTAGTTCGGATGCGGCTCGGCGCCGAACACCGTGATGTCGTAGAGATCAGGCGACAGCGCGAGCAGTTCTTCGATCGTGCGAATGCCGGCCATGCCATTGCCAATCACGACGAGACGGGGCTTGTTCATGATGAGATTCCCTTGCGTTTGCCATTACCCGACCCAAATAAAAACGGCGTCCGCCCGTGCCAAAACACGAGGGGACGCCGTTGTCCGGGTGATCGATTGCAATTGCGCTTCCCTTTCAGGCCGCGCACACATCCTTCAATTGATTGATTCGGCACCGTTGCCGAGCATGGCAGGAATCAAGCAACAGATGTGCCATGGGCGTGCGAGTCCGTGTCGACAAGGGCTCGCCGCCGATGTAGCGGTCCATCCGAGACTCTTTTTGCACCGCAGCAGTGCCCGGAGGGTCGTCCGCGCACTGATCCGGAGCAGCGTGTATCGCCGTGGTGACTGCATGCAACCGGCCGAGGTCCGCCCGAAGACGTGCCGTGCACGAGACGCTGCCGGCCAGGGCATGGTCTCATGCGGCGACGCGCAATGGCGACGACGAGCACCATGATCACAACCGGCAGGAAGGGGAGTAGTCCGTCCATGTGCATTTGAACGTCCTCACGTCAGGGAGCGAGATACACGAGGCGTGTGGCTGGCCTGCGGCCAGCGAACCTCAACCGGATGTAAACGCTTCGACCGCGAAGCGACGCCCCCCAGTCGAAGTGCTCCAAGGCAGCGAACGACAGTTTGTAGCTCGAATACGTTTCGATCCTGCAGTCTTCCGTTCCTTGTCTCTACAGCAACGCCATCTGTTCGCTACCACGCTCGCTCGTAGCGCGCTTTGCTGTTCCGTCCACGCGGTCGTGTGGCGCAACGTGCGCGCTTCGCCCGTGGCGAGCTGGGCCGTCTGCTTCCCGATACTCGCTTCCCCACCCGGGACTCAGGACGACAGCAGCGAACAGCGCGTTAGCCCCGATCTGTATGCATTCGTCCATCAGTTTTCCGCGTCGTCGTTTAATGCACCTGCGTTGCGGCACGCTCTTCTGCGTCCTTCCGCTTCTGCTCTTTCGCCATGTGATGACCTACTGCGCAACCGACGATTGCGCCGGCAACCGCATGATGCCCAGCCACGTGCCCTGCTACGGCACCAACGGCCGCGCCTTTGAGACAACCCGCCGCCTGCGCGTTACCGACTACGACGCTCATTAGAGCTACCACTACACAAATCACTTTCTTCATTCTTTTGTTCCTTTGTTCGTAGCTCGTTTTCCTACTGCTGTTTGGTCAGGGAATACGACAAGTACATCATGTTGGGGATGTACCGCATATCCGTCGGCCTCAACAAAAACTGGCTTCTCATCCGGGATCATCGAGCAATTACCCTTTCCCGTTTTCCGTCCCGTTATTCATCAATGGACCGCGGCACTTCCACTCAAGTCCATCAAGCCAGCCGAAATGAAGGCGCTTCGGTGCTCGAGGAACGCACTCTCGACCCTGTCGATATCCAGAAGATTCACGATCACCTTCTGATTTTCAATGGTCGTCAGCGTGTGAGGCCGCCGAGCAAGTGCGATGTCACGGCATCGATGTGTGCAATATCCCTCAGATCTCTCATCTTCTTGCCCCTGTTACCTGTGAATCATCTTGCGAGGGCCGTGATGTTGCGGCTGAATGGCGGCGAATACATGCGCCTCCTTCTGCAGCGCCGTCACGATCTCAAGGGTCTGGTCGTACAGGTCGATGCCACCAACACGCGCGAACGTGTCACGCGAGCGCGCAAGCGACGCAATCTGCTCTGAACACACAAACACAGTTTCACGGGCATCCCCCGCACTCGCCGTGTCCTGAAGGATCCGCAACTGCTGGATGATCCGGGTGAGGGATATGAAACCCTCACTCTCTCGCGGAAGCGTCACTGACAAGCGGTCGAGGTCATCAATAGATTGACGCAACCGCGATAAAGTAGTCCGATCCATTCTCGCCTTTTCCGACGCCTCAGTTTTGGCTGTCAGCCAGCTGGTCGACCAAAGCCGTCGCGCACAGCACGGCTGCGTTCGCAGCATCCCTCGGGACCAGAGGCTTGCCGCTGGCCAACATGCCCTGAACAACATTTCCCAAAATGTCCTTTGCGAGATCCGAGATCTCGTTGTCACGCTCACTCATGGTCCTTCCTCCTGCGGCTACCGGCCGCCGTGCGGGGCGCCCATGCACCGGGTTTCCCCCGATCGGCTCAACCGAATGAACCTGACTTCAAATCGTTCTCGAAATCGGCAATCCAGGCGCTTCCGTGTCCGCCATCGTACAAAGCCACGGCTGACCTTCCACGCAGTGCCACGGTCACTTGCCGGGCAATCGGCCCCGCTCGGCCCCCTCCGCCCGGATACTGATCCTCGTCGACCACTTCGAATTCGCTGACGGTGCGACCGTACCTCTGGCATACGACCGCGAAATCGTCTTGCTCGTCCTGCGGGAACTGAGAAAGCAGGTGACTCGCCATTGATACCTCCGTCGTTTCCCTTCGCATCACGCCAACTGCTTGGTACCGTCGATTTCTCTTTCTGCCTGGGCAATACTTTTTCTGCTTGGCCGCGCTTCCCCTGTACCCCTAATCGTAGCCAACCTATGCTCGAGTGCCAGTAACTGCGCGGTCCTTCTGCTCACGTCTGTGTCAACCTGAAGGCGTTCGTATTCGATTTGCAGCTCGGCGAACTGGCTGGACAATCGGACGCATTCCTTTTGATGAGGATCGCACTTAAGTCGGCTGTGCAAACCAGTTAGCAGCGCGCCGACGATAGCTACCCAGCCAGCGATTTTTGGATCGACGCCAGCCTTTGTTACGATGGACAACCCTGCGACTAGCGACATCACGCCACCAACGCCGACGAGCAGGAAATTCACCGGTGTCAGAGTCTCAAGCCAGATTTCATACGCTCTGCGTTCCCGCTTGCAGAGAACGATCCTTTCCGCGATTCGAGTGTCTTGCGAGTCCATGGCGTCGCTTTCCATGTAGTCACGTCTTACCGTTCACCCACCGCATTGCGATTTCCCTGCACTCCGTGGGGGCTCCATTTTCCGCAACGCGTAAAGCGCCGTACAACAACGCGTTCAGCGTTATGCTGCATTCGGTGAAGTCATCGGCTACTTTTCCAGTTTATCGGCCTGTGCCGTGATTACTTGATCAACTGCATCCCTGCGACTTTCGAGGCCGTCACGTCGAAAGTAACCGTGTACTCGCACTCCGCCACATACCCTGAACGCTCGATCAGGCAGTCCGCAAAATCCGCCTTCGCGGATGCCGCGAAAACGCGAAGCGCCTTTCGCACCGTGTCAGAACCTTCAACGACCAGTTCCTTGGTACCGATCATCGAGTCGATGATGTCATTTATCTGCTCGCGCTCAACGCCATAGCAGCGCCCGAGAACCCATACGACCTCGACCAGCGCAACTTGCGAAACGTACCCCGGCTGATCAGCCGACAGGGACTCCATCAGCGCCGTAGCCTTCTTCGCCTGCACGGCATCGTCCTGGGCGAAGTAACGGACGAGAACGTTCGTATCCAGCCCGATCATCGCGCAGATGCCCCCTGCTCGGCGATGGCCCGGTTCATGTCCTCGATCGACACCGGTTTCGCGGGCTTCTTCACAATGCCCTTGAGCGACGCGAGCGAGCGCGTGGCCGGAAAGACCTCATACCGCCCCGTCGCCTCGTTGAAGCTGAATTCGATCCGGTCGCCGGCCTGCAAGCCAAGCTGATTGCGCACATCCACGGGGATCGTGACCTGGCCCTTCGAAGTGATAGTTGCTGCGGTCATAGTGGCACCTCCAATTCTCCTTACTTTATGGTAAGGCGAACAGAAAAGCAAGGACTGACCGCTGACTCACCACGCTGCCAATGACACCCGAGATTGGCTGGCGTCACGCGCCAGGATCAATCGCGGCGACAGCTTCTAACTGTTCGCGCCCGGAAACTTCCAGATACGGGGCAACATGGTCCAGGTGCGAATGACCCAGGAGAATCTGCACCGTTTCGAGCGAGTGCCCTTGAGCTACGAGGCGGCTAGCAAACGTTCTTCGACCGCTGTGGCTGCTGTATCCGCTACCAGGACCTGCCGCCCGATACAGGCTCGTGATGTAGCTCTGCAAGCTGTCAGAGGCAAGACACTCCATTACCTCGCCCGCGAAGTTCACTCTCCGCTTCACGCTCAGTTCGAATGCGCTTCCTTTCTGTGTCTGGATCAGCCTTGTGCGAGGCATCAAGCCACGGTATTCGCTCCGATCCAACGACACGCCATGACCACGGCTGTATCTCCACTCGACATAACGATCGAAAGCTTCGATGGCCTTCGGATGAGAAAGGAACACGCAGCGCGGACGACAGCCCTTTGTCACCCGTCCCGGCAAAGCAGTTTCCTCCTGCCGGGTGCCTCGGCGCGAGAGCACATGGTGCACCTCGACGCGCGCAATCTCTGTCACATGCATGCCACATGTGACGCCGGGCAGGAGGATCAAAGTGTCGCGCTCGGGGAAGCGGCTTGTCGCCTCCGTAACGCGCAATAGGTGTCGAAATCTCGCGGGAGTCAGGACTTTCGCGTGCTTGGGTTCCATGCTTTCCTTTCTCGTAATACGCTCGTTTTCAAGCCCTGTTACGAGAGAAAAAGCGCTGGTCGCTCCTATCCACTGTAACCCGCGCAAAGCCTCACTTCCTCGGAAAATCCAGGAATCGCAGCCTTCCCGATGCGCCAGGCACTCGCTCACCGGCTGCCAGGACGCGTAAAAGCCCCCCTCATCTGGTTCGCGGTTGCAGTGCGCCGGGAACCGGCGGGTGGGAGACGCGGACGGCTCAGGCAGTTAGTTGCATCGGATCGTGCCGCCTCATCCATCAAGCCGACCGGACGGCGAGGTACTCAATGACGAACGTGCACGAGCGCAGCGCCTACTGTTCGTCGCCAGTCGACAAAGGATGGGCCGGACTGGTGACGCGCAGCACCCTTTGACTGACGGGTCGATTTCATGTCGTCACAGTGCGTCATGTCAGAAGGCGATTCTGCGCCCCGTAGCGTGACCACGTTGGGTCACGCTTGCGGGTTTTCCATATTGCCACTGGCACGGCAACAATGCCGATGGTTCCCCGCCGGCTGACGTGCTAGGCTTTCCTTCAACCAACTCCGGAGACTGCGATGCCGTTCATCTGCGAAAACGTTGAATGTCGTGCCGTGCTGGCTCGCGGACAGGTCAGATCCAGTCGCGAGGACGAGGGGTGGTACTTCTACTGCCCGGACTGCAACGTCCGGAATGAGTTGAAAGACATTGGCGTACCTGGCGGTCCTCTCCAGCTGGTTCAGCCAGAAAGATCCGGGCTTCCACACAAGATCATCGCGACAGCGCGACCATTGGAGGACGGCAGGTACGCAGCACAACTTCGCGTTCAGAGAGCACTCGGTATCAAAGGAACTTACGCGGTCGAAGAGCACTGGGAACATCTTGGCGTGTTCCTCGATGCACAAGAGGCCATCGCACATGCGAATTCTTTCGCAGCAGAGCTGCTAAAGGCCTAGTCGTCCGTTGCACGCTCGACTGTGACGTACTTCTCAATGCCAGGATCCGCGGCCAACTCCCGCCGTTCGGCAGGCCGGGAAACCTGCCGTTGGAGCGGCCGCAATACTCCGGAACCTGACGGACGGGCTACGCGTGCAACTCGGCCGTACCCGACGTTCGGCGATGGGTGGCGGTGCGTCGGCTGCAGGTTGGTTTGCTGCCATTCGCGAACCAGCGCCGGCGAATGGCTCTTCTCGCTGTCAATGACTGGGTCTTCCCGATCCTCTCCGGACCTTGAACCCGGCCTCACCTCTACAGCCGTTTTGTGGTGTTTAACGGCCATCCACACATCCGAGTCGGCTGGCAACCGAGGCCTTAGCGCGTGACTTCACCCTTCGACATTCCGGAAAGCGTCGAGGCGCCATCCTCGAAACTCTGCATTCCTGACCTGTTGGACCAAGGTCTCACTGACCGGCACAAGACACGACGGGATATTCTGCACCGCCATGTCCGCTGTCCGGTCCTGGAAAAAGCCGCTTTGCTACCAGGCCTTTGACATCGCCGCACGGCACTTTACAGTGTGGCTGGTACGACTGCGAATACTGGTGGAATTCGTCGGCACCCGGAAACTACCAGTGCCATCGCGCCGACTGGTTGAAGCCACAACGAGCGTGCTCAACGCGCCGCAGCTGGTCAGCCCGTTACCATCGGCTCCACTGCAGGGTCGCCGCGCATATTGAGGCGCTCGTATTCTGCGATCAGTTGTGCGCCAAACAACATCAGCGTGGCGAGCGCTTCGAGGCCGAACAGCACAACGATCGCCGTCGTCAGCGACCCATAGACGACGTTTACCTGCGAAAGCTTCGCGAAGTACAAAACCAGCACGCGCCTTGTGATTTCCCACAGAACGGTGGCCGCGACCGCGCCGACGACCGCATGCCGCAGTGTCGTACGCCCCGCCGGGATCACGAAATAGATTGCCGTCAGCACGAATATCTCGCCCGCAAGGCCGCACAGATATAGCACGACGCGGGTCACACCAGTCAGTAACACCCCATGGCCGAACAGATCGATGCTACCGGTCGCGACAGCCCGCAGGCCGCTGGAGACGAGCGTCACGAGCAGCACACCGATACCTAGTGCCAGACTGAAGAGATAGGGCAGGATTGCCGACAGCAGGAAGTGCCTTCGCCGGACCTCAACGCGATGCACGAAGATGATTGACAGGGCATTCTCCAGAACCGTGAACGCAAGCGAACTGAAAAAGATCATTGTGATGACGAGGTACCAGCCGACCACGGAGCGATGCTCGAAAAAGGTCGCGAGTTCGCGCACGAGCGCTTTTGACTGCCCCGGTATCAGCCATTCGAGCAGACGCCCGAGCGTGTCGAGCAGCAACTGCTCGCCGATGAAGTGACCGAATGCGATTACAACGAGAATGAGCAGCGGCACGATTGACAGCAACGCGTAATAGGCGATCGCGCCCGCGAGCAGCAGCCCCTGGTTTTTGCGGAACGCGGTGCAGACCTGGAAGATGAAGCGCGCTGGATGCGCCGCAACAAAGCGCAATGCGCGCTTGCCTGTCTCGTCGGTTGTGTTCACATCAGGCTCCGCCCGTTCATCGCACTCGCGCCGCCCTCTTCGCACGCGTTCGCGCCGTTCACCTCCGCGCAAGCCGCCGTACTGTCACTCCAAGCGCCAAGCCATTGTAGCCGCGCGCGTCAGCACCGCAAGCCCGTTCGCCGACGGCCCATCGCGCGCGAGATCCGTCGCATCCGCGCATAACTGCTGCGCCTTGCCGCGCAACTCCGTTGTCGCCGACTCCGTTTTGAGCCGGATGCCGAGATTCACGTGAACCGGCCCGATGTCGACCTCATCCTGGAATGGGCGAAATTTGCGATCTCGTCGCCCGGATTATCGACGCGTCGGCGTCTGGTTCATTTTGGCCTCGGCGGCAACATGCGATAACCGTTTTATCCGTCGAAGGAGTCGTATAGTTCGCGCCTGGTCGAATGGAAGAAGTGGGTGGCGGATTCAACCTGTCGAGTCGGCTGAAGCCTGTCATCTGGCAATTGAGGCACCCCATCGATGAACGTGCCGACTTACAGCGCTGATGGACACGCCATTGCAATCACTACGCCTATTGCGACAGCTTGATTCTCTGGGCGCCGTCACGCGCCGCATGCGCGCTTGACGGTCGGCATGAACGAGGCGCGACCGAACTCGCGCACCACGGTGCCGTGGCGAGGGCTTCTTTACGATCGAGTGCCGACATCCCGACGCGCGCGTGATCGCCACAATGAACGCTGAGTATTTCGCAAGCACCACGCCAACCGGCTTGATCTTCTCGCCGTGCGTCGACGTTCCCAGCCACAACGAGGCGGAAGCGATCACACCCCAATGGGCAGAGCCGGGCGCGAACGTGTTGCCGCACGCAGTGCTACGGAGCGCGGCGGCCATCTGCCATGAAAGCGCTTCAGAAAGCACTCCACTCAGGTTTCGGTCGACCGGGGCGCTCACTGCGCCGCCAGTAGCCCTGACGGCCCGGCAAGGCGCACATAGGAAAACTCCACGCGCTCCGCGTCATCGCGGATGGGCGGTCCGAACGAGATCCAGCCGTGGCCCCAGAGCGTGACTTCGTCACGGCGAAGGATGAGCTCGTGGCCGCCGTCGCCCGTGATGCGCGTTCCGTTCGAACTGCAATCGCGCAATACATACCTTCCTCCACGGCACTCGATCGACGCATGGAACCTTGATGCGCGGCGGTCGTGCACCACGATGCTCATGCTCGCGTCACGACCGATCGTCACGTGCGCCGATCTTTCACTCATTTCCACACACGTATTCCCATATCGCAGCGTCAACAATGACGAACCAGGACGGTGCTCCAGGGCGCTCCCCGTGACGGTCAGATCGGCGCTTTGTTGCCACATCGCCTCGAACAGCTCCGTTGGCAATTTCTTTCCCCGCACATGCATTGGGTAAAGGTAGCGCACCATCTGGCGCAGTCTTGCCGAGAGGCACTCGACCGCGTCTTTGCTCGTGATGACCTGTCCTGGCGAAGCGAGGTCCCTCAGTCTGGCAGCCAGGTTCACGGTGTCGCCGAACACGTCTCCCGATTCGTCCGGCAAAATGGGGCCGAAATGAATGCCAATACGCAGCGACATCGACCGTCCCGCTATCGCCGGCAACTCCGAGATAGCCAACTGCATGTCGATCGCGGCCTGCATTGCATGCTCCGCGGAGGGAAACACTGCCATGACCTCGTCACCGATGGTCTTGACGATTCGCCCTCCCAATCCTTCCGAACACGATTTCATCAGCGCAATACACCGCGCAATCGTCTCGAAGGCGACCATATCGCCGACGGTCTCGTAAAGCTCGGTGCTGCAGCTTACATCCGCGAACATCACCGATTGGTGAGACGTCTCACGTTTCGATTCGTCATCCATGAGCAACCCGTCAGGTCATTCAGCTGGCGCCGAAGCGTCGTTCGCGATCCAGTCGTTCGCAGGGCTTCGTTTGTCAGTGTAGTACCGGGTTCGCAGCTTTGCGGCTATAGAAACGTCCCAGCGATATTCGTCGATGAGCGGTGCCGCAGCGTATCGAAATTCACGTCCAGCCGGGCATCGGCACGAGCGCGTCCGGCAGCACTTAGCGACGCGTCCCCTGCGGCTTGGCGGCGAAGCTGTCACGGTGACATTCAGTGCTGGCTACGTGGAGTTCACTGGTGGAATCGAGGGCATTGAGCAGCTGTACGAGGCGGCTGATCGCGGCCTGTGCCGCCAAGGCCGGCGGCCGCAACCGCAGCGTTGCCGCTACCTGGAGTGGAAACAGATACTGCGGCAACAACGGTCGCACGTAGGCGCGGCTCGAAGGGCTGCCATGGGTCGACCAGAGACGTTCTCGCACCTGCGTGTCAGCGTCCCGCACGTCGGTGATCGGCCACAGGTCAACCGCAAACAGTGCGGCGAGTCGATTCGGCTGTCCGCCTCAATTGTGCTGCGCCTGAGGGCATTCCGCCTGATACCAACGATCGACCTGATGCTGCGCCGCATGTAGATTTTGCGGATAGTGCGGGTCGAACCTTTTTGGGTCGTACCCAGCCTTCCTCAGCGCGGCCAGTTCACTCTGGTTTTGCTCTTTTGTGACGGGCGCGTGGTTCTTGATAGCGGCGAGATCGCGGCATTGCTTTGCGCTCAGATGTGTCGCGCCTTGCGCCATGCCTTCTGGGGCGATGCCAGCGAGCGAGATCGTCAACGCGGAAATCATCGGCCAGATCTTCGGCGAGTTCTTCATGTCACGTCCCCTTTCCGTGAGGCCACGCAGTACGGACGATGATACGCTCGACGGTGCAATGCCTGAGACGGTGAGCGTTCATCGGCTTAAAGGAAGAGACGGGTGACCTGAATACACCTGAAACCCGCCGCTGAGTCTGCGCTGGATCGAAGGGCAGTTCAGGGTCGGAGAGTCCTTCGGTGACCCTGAAGAGAGTCATTCACGCTCGTCCCGCGACGGCGCAGATCTATTCTTTTCCCGCCCCGTCATCCAGATCACTCTTGAACTCTCCCTTCCGATGCGACCCGTCGCAAAACGGCTTGTTATTCGAGTGCCCGCAACGGCAGAGCCAGACCTCATCTTTCTCGACTTGAATCTGCCTGCCCCCTTGCGTCGTGATCGTGAAATCACCTTTGATGTGATACGGACCGTTATTCCTCGGGGTGATGATTGCCGTTGCCATATCCACCTCCTACGAATCGACTGACCGTCGCAAGCCAGTCAAAGCCTAACCCTTCACGCAAACCACCTGACGCAGCGTATGAACCACCGCGACCAAGCTCCGCTGCGCGGCCATCACGGCGTCGATGTCTTTATAGGCCATTGGAATTTCATCGACGACCCCCGCATCCTTCCGGCATTCGACGTGCGCCGTCGCCCTGATTTGATCTTGGACCGTGAAGCGCCGTTTGGCGTCCTTCCGGCTCATCGCGCGCCCGGCCCCGTGACTGCATGAGCAGAAGCTCTCTTCATTGCCGAGACCGCGCACGATGAAACTCTTCGCGCCCATCGAACCCGGAATGATGCCGAGTTCGCCCACTCGTGCCGACACCGCCCCTTTACGCGTCACGAACACGTCGGCGCCGAAGTGCCGTTCCTTCTGCACGTAATTGTGGTGGCAGTTCACCGCGTGCTCGTCGATGGTGAAGGGTTTGCCGATAGTCATGCGCACCGCACCGATCACGGCAGTCATCATGACCTCACGGTTGCGGCGCGCGTATTCCTGCGCCCAGCCGACCGCCTCAATATAGTCGTCGAAGTGCCGGCTACCTTCCTTGAAGTACGCGAGATCTTTGTCCGGAAGATTCGCAAGGTGTTGACGCATGTCGGCCTGAGCCAGCTCGATGAACAGGCTTCCGATCGCGTTGCCCACACCGCGCGATCCGCTGTGCAGCATGAACCAGACGTCGTCATCCTCGTCGAGGCATACCTCGATGAAGTGATTGCCGGTGCCGAGCGTGCCAACGTGCGTGTGGTTGTTCGTGCGCGCGAGGGAAGGATTCTTGTCGACGATGCGCTGAAAACCAGGCGCCAGCAGTTTCCAGGCGTCGTCGACGGCCGGCGGCGGACGCGACCATGCGCCCGGGTCGCGTCGCCCTTGCGCTCTGCCGTGCGGCACGGCGCGCTCGATCGCGCCGCGCACGCCGGAAAGCGAATCGGGCAGGTCCGCGGCCGTCAGCGTCGTTCGAACCGCCATCATTCCGCAGCCGATATCGACGCCCACGGCCGCCGGGATGATCGCGCCTTGTGTCGGAATCACGCTGCCGATCGTCGACCCTTTGCCCACGTGCACGTCCGGCATTACGGCAAGGTGCCTGAACACGAACGGCATGCGGGCCGTGTTTCTCAGTTGCCGGCAAGCCGCCTCGTCAATCGCGACGCCCTGTGTCCACATCTTCACGGCCTTTCCGCTTGCCACTTCCATTAGTTGATAATCGACCAGGCTCATGTCTCTGTCCCTTCGTCAGCTTCGCTCATCAGCACGGGCGTCAGTGCGCGGCGTATGACCTTAGCGTGAGCCGGTTTTTCCGTGTCGACAACAGGCCCATCACGAGCGTCTTCATCAAGCCCCGTGTCAATTATTCACCTCAAGCGACCTGTGCCATCGGATCCGAACGAGTTGTCTTGCCGGCCGAAAAGGGGGTCGAACTGAGCCGGACGTGTCGGACTGGGTTCGGCCAGGACCTGCCGTTCAGCGAGCGGGGAGACCTGCCGTTGAAACGGCCGCAATACTCCGGAACCCGACGGAGGGGCTAGACTCGCAGATCGGCCTTTGCGGACGTTCAAGGACGCGGTTAATAAGGCAGCCATGAGTTGCCTTCCCTCGGACCTTCGAGGTCGCGAATGACAGGTTTCACAGCGAGTGGAAGAACAGAGCTCGTCCTGTTGTTCAGCGAATTGCGAATCAGGCAAACGTCACGTCGAGCGCCGCCTTGATATCCGCGATCAGATCTGCCGGGTCTTCGAGACCGATCGACAGACGCAGGTGACCGTATTCCCGGAACACATCGGGATAACACTCCGATCCGCCGCGTCCCGTCTTGCCGACATGCACGATCAGAGACTCGTCATGGCCAAGCGAGACCGCCGAGGTAATGAGGCGCAGGTTAGCCACGAAGCGATTTTGTGTCTCCGGCTCGCCTTTGACTGAGAACGCCATGACAGCGCCATACCCCAGCCCGCCAAACTGGCGCGAGGCAAGTTCATGTTGGGGATGGGACAGCAGGCCGGGAAATACTACGAAAGCGACTCGCGGATCCTGGTCGAGGAATTCGGCGACCTTCTGCGCGGTAGACATGTGCTGAGCCAGACGCAGTGGCAAGGTCACTGAACCTCGCATGATCAGCCACGCATTGAACGGTGAAATGGAACCGCCTACATCGACAAGTGCATCGCCCTTCACACGGCGGATCAGTTCCGCCGGCCCGATTACCGCTCCGCCCATCGCATCACCATGACCGTTGATGTACTTCGTCAAGGCATGAACAACGAGATCTGCTCCATGTTCAAGACCTCTAAACATTGGCGGCGGCGTGAATGTTGCGTCGATCGACAGCATGGCGCCAGCGTCGTGTGCGATTTTCGCAATCGCATGAACATCTGCCACCTTCGTCGTCGGATTGGCGATGGTCTCGGCGTGGATCAGCTTCGTGTTCGGGCGCACGGCTTCGCGCACCGCATCGAGGTCGCTGATATCCACGAACGTCGCCTCGATGCCGTACCGCTGCGGGAGCAGTTCACTGAAGAGTCGCCAGACCGCCTCATACGTCACATCGCTGACGACGACATGGTCGCCACTTTTCAGGAAGGTGAAGAATATCGCGTGTAACGCGGCAACGCCCGTGCTGAAAACGGCTGCATCCTCACCGCGCTCCATCGCCGCAAGCTTGCGCTCGAGGCAAAGCTGATTGTGGCCAGAATTTCGGGTATAGAAGAGCCTCTGGGAATCGGACCAGTCGAGCGATGACGGATCATCCGGCAACCGGTATGAGTTCGCCATCACGATCGGTGTACGGATCGCGCCCGTCGTGGCGTCAACGACGTTACCAGCGTGCACTGCCTGACTGTCGAAAGAGAGGCTTGCCGGTTTGTCCTTATCGGGCCGTTGCTGCATGTTCCTGATTGCCATAGGTCGCCTTCCTGATGCACACGACTTTCGGTTGAGTCATTTCCTCATACGCAAACCTGACGCCTTCGCGGCCCAGGCTTCCGTACTTGAAACCCCCGAACGGCATGGCATCGAATCGGTAATCCGATGAGTCGTTAATCATGACTCCGCCGGCTTCCAACTCATCGGCTGCCTTGAGCGCCGCATGCAGATCGTTTGTGAAGATCCCGGCATGCAGGCTGTACTCGGGGCTGTTGGCAAGCGAAAGTGCCTCATCCAGTGTTTCGATCCGTTGCAGAACGACAACCGGGCTGAACACCTCCTGGTTCCAGAGGTCACATTCGAAGCTAATATCCTCAAGCACCGTCGGCGCGTAAAGCGGACCGTCCTGCGTATTACCGCACAGCAGCCTCGCTCCCTGAGTGATCGCCTCATCCACCACACGTTTCGTCCGGGCGGCTGACTGAGCTGTGATCATCGGCCCAACGTCCGTGCCGGGCAACGCGGGATTGCCCGTCTTGAGCGCCTGGGTACGGGCAACGAAGCGCTTCTTGAACTCGTCATAGATGGAAGAATGAATCAGGATGCGCTGCGTGCCGATGCAGTTCTGGCCGGCTGCCCAGTACGCTCCGGAAACGCACGATGCGACGGCGTCCTCGAGGTTGCAGTCACCGAGGATGATGACGGGTGCGTTACCTCCCAGATCCATTGCAAGCTTTTTCAGGCCTGAAGACCGCGCGATTTTCTCTCCGGTTGCGAATCCACCCGTAAAGGAAACCATTCTGACGTCCCGCGATGAGACGAGTGCTTCGCCGAGCGCTGCGCCGCCCGTTGCGACCGACACGACGTTCGATGGCAATCCGGCTGCCACCAGATATCCGACGAGCTTGATCGCCGAGAGCGGTGCAAGTTCGGACGGCTTGAGCACCACGGCATTGCCGCCGGCAATCGCTGGCCCAAGCTTGTGCGCTACCAGGTTCAGCGGATCGTTGTATGGCGTGATGGCAACGATGATGCCGAGCGGTTCCCGGGTGAACCATCCCTGACGGTTTTCTGATCCGCCATACGCGTCGAACGGTACGACTTCACCCGCGCTGCGGCGCGCCTCATCGGCGGACAGCGTGAGCGTATTCACGCATCGCAGCACTTCCTTGCTGGCCTGCCGGATCGTCTTGCCCGCTTCCGCGACGATTAGATCCGCGAACGCGTCCTTGTCCCGCTCCACGAGCGATGCGCAGGTCTCGAGCACGCGGGCCCGTTCATGACGGGACAGGTTGCGGCAAACGCGTGCGCCCTCCTTCGCGGTCCGAATCAGCTTCGGCGCGCCTTCCGGTGGAATGTTCACGACCGTGCCCACTTCGACGCCGTCGAAGGGATTGGTGACCGGGATGAAGCCGTACGATGCGTCAATGGGGATTGCGTTGTTCATGTCACCGCCTGGAGCGTAAGCGAGCCTTCCACGGATGTGACGCAAGAACCGCCGACGCTGACGTTGCCGTTCGCATCCACGCTTATCCGGACTCGTCCATCTCGACCGACGCAGCGGCCTTGAGCCGCTACGTAACCGGTTCCACCGGGCGGCAACAGGCCACGCTGCCATCGGAATGCAGCCACGCTGCCATTGCCGCTTCCGCAGACCGGGTCTTCCTCGACGCCACAGGACGGCGCGAAGGTACGCACTTCGATTGCCGCGTCGTCGCCCTCCTCGCGCGCACCAAATACGGTCAGGCCTGTCACGCCGAGGCGGCGCTCGAGCTCGGCCAGTCTCGCGAAATCCGGCCGAAGATCCAGTACGGACGCCGCATCGCTCAGTTCTGCCACGATCCAGATGGCGCCAACATTCACGATACCCGGCGCAGTCCCAAGATCGACTTTGCGGCCGAGAATGCGCTCGAGTTCCACCATGTCTGCCGTGTGCAGCGGCTCCAGCTTCGCAGGTGGCAGCCGGAAGCTGAGCTCGCGGTCTTCGCCCCGCTTCCCGATCGTCAATTCGACGAGCCCGATGCCGCATTCCTGAATCAATCGACCACCTTCTCGAGGTGTCACACGCCCGGCTTCCAGGACCGCGTGTGCGCTACCCAGGGTCGGATGTCCGGCGAACGGAAGCTCGCTACGCGGCGTGAAAATCCTTAACCGATAGTCGGCTTCAGCCGTCGTGGGTGGAAGAACAAACGTCGTTTCCGAAAGATTGGTCCACCTCGCGACAGCCTGCATCGTGTCGGTGGTCAGGTCCTCCCCGTCCATTACCACGGCCACCGGATTACCCAGAAGCGGCCGGAAGGTGAAGACGTCGACTACCTTGTAGGATCGCTTCATGTTCGCCTCGTCTGATTTCCGCGGACTTGTGCTCTCAGGGTGCACTCAGGCTGCGCTCACGCTGTCGAGCTCCGTCTCCGTGAGTCCGAACTTCGACATGCGAGCACGGTGATCCGCGGAACCGAGGTACTTCCGAAGCTGCTCGTTCACTGCCCGCAGAAGGTCATGATTGCGCCGGTTGAACGAGAAGGCGCCGACAGGTGCCCGGCGTTCCTCGCCCTGTTCGAGCGAAACCGCTTCGAGTGCGCTATTGGCATCCGCGAGAACACGGTTCCCAACCGACGTACTCGCATAGGCATCGATCTTTCCTGCGAGCAGGGCGGCGATCGCCTGGGGCTGGTCCTTGAACGTGACGACCTGGCTATCGCTCACGCCCGCCGACTTCGCGGCGTCGAACTGAATCGTCCCGGCGACGATCCCAAGCCGCGCGTCGTTGCGCGCCGCGATGGACCCGTAGCTCGTCAGCGCTTTCGGATTGCCGTGACGAAGCAAAAAGCCATCGCCCAGCGACCAGACCGGCACGCTGAAGGCAACGCGCTCCGCCCGTTCGGCCGTCACGAAGATGGGCACGTTCATGTCCCAGCGGCCTTCCTGCAGGCCGGGCAGAAGCTCCTCGAACGAGGTCAAATGATGTTCGATCGAGGTCACACCGATCGCTCGAAGCACCACGTCGGCCAGTTCGATGTCGGCGCCCGTCACTCGATGATCTTCGGCCGTCCAGTAGAAGGGCGGTTCCTCGAGATACGCGATTCTTACTTTCATTGCTGTGCTCCACATGTTCAAGGGTTACGATGCGTCATGCAATCGCGGCGTCCAGCGCCGTCGAAAGCGCGGACAATGCGGGCCCCAGGCGCTCGGGCGGCAGATAGCCAAAGCCCAGCCTGAATGCACGGCTCGTTTCTCCAAACCATGCTCCGGACGCCAGTTGCAAATCATGACCCGGTAGCAGATCCCAGAAGCGCGAGACGGCAGCCTCGTCGAACGCGTCCGGACGCAGGCGCACGCAGCACAGCGCACCGGCGTCGGGTCGGACCCACTCGACGCGCTTGCGCTCGCTCTCGCACCAGAGCGTCAGTTCCTGGAGTGCGCCGGCGAGCAACCGGCGTCGCGATGCGAGCACGCCCTCCCGGTGACGCAGAAGCACGGTGGCGAGCGTCTCGTCGAGCACCGAACCCGAGATCACGGTGTTCATTTTGGCGACGGCCAGACGCGCCCGAAGATCAGACTCCGCCACCGTGAGCCAGCCTGTACGCAATCCCGGTGCGCCAAGTGCTTTGGATACCGAAGCGCCCGTGACGATACGCGCATCGAGCGCCGCGAAACTGTCGACCACTGCATCGTCGCCATATGCGGCTTCCCGATAGGTCTCGTCGACGAAAAGTATCGCTTCCGGAGAGCGCTTTTCCATCAAAACGAGGAGCTTCTCAATGTCGGCACGAGATGTCTGGACGCCAGATGGATTTTGCGGAGAAGCGATGCTGACCAGCTTCGTTTTCGGCGAGAGGCTTGC
>Ga0207816_1000139_pt1 | contig 17431 bp, 15 predicted proteins | sample LuqExpMetageno10_FD_187768 | JGI IMG/M metagenome (GOLD analysis project Ga0207816, IMG submission 187768) | Tropical forest soil microbial communities from Luquillo Experimental Forest, Puerto Rico - Sample 10 (SPAdes) | ecosystem: Environmental > Terrestrial > Soil > Tropical forest ... | reverse complement strand
CCCGCCGTTTGCGCGGCCGCGCGGTCTTCGTTGGGGTTGTCGTGCGCGAGCGCGTCGGCGTAGAGCGCCAGGGCGCGCACGAGCGCCTGCTGGTCGGCGGGAACGAGACGCCGCAGCGCATTGGAAACCTGGTCGGTCGCGAAGCGGTCGATCTTCGCGCGCAGCTTCTGGCCCGCGGCGCTCAGGTATAGCTCGGAGGAGCGCGCGTCGTCGTCCGCAGTCTTGCGTTTGACGAAACCAGCCGCTTCCAGCCGCGCGACCTGGCGGCTCGTGTTCGACTTGTCGAGCCGCAGGATGTCGCCCAGCGCCCGCGCGTTGATGCCCGGCTGTGCGCCGATTTCGATGATGGCGTGCACGGCGGAGGGGGCGAGATCGCTGTCGGCGAGTGTCGTGCGCATGAAGCCCAGCTCGCGCACGAGCCGGCGGGAGAACTCGCGCAGCTCCAGAATCGTCGTTTCGCGGGCTTGTACCGGCACGTCGACATAATCCATGATGCTCTCCGCCTGGCCGCACGCTGGCGCAGTCCGCAGATGGTTGCGCTTCGCAACCAATATAGGCGCGCTCGTCGAATTGCGCAAGCCCGGGAAATTGCGTTCGACCCCAGGCGAACAAGATGGCTGGGGTCGTTATCGCGACGCGTTCAGTCGATCGCCTTGTTGCCGGTTTCCTCGAACATCGAAACGGCGATCAGTGAAATCAGCACGCAGCCGATCATGTACCACGCGGGCGCCATCTTGCTGCCCGTCACGTGGATGAGCCAGCCGGCCACGAGCTGTGCCGTGCCGCCGAACACCGAGACGGCGATCGCATAGGCGCTCGACATATAGCCCGCCCGCAGATGCTTCGGAAAGTTCTCCGGCATCAGCGCGTAAGCGGGAGCGGACCCCATCGTGTAGCAGTTAAACCCGCACGCCTGCGCTGGCAGGCCGTGCGTCTGCGGCGGCCCGCCCATTTTCCAATGGGCGGGCCGTGGCGGGAGGCCCTCGGGCCTCCCGGTTTTGGTTTAGCACCAGTCGACCAACCCCGTTACTGTGCCCGCTCACCCTGCGCTTCGTCGCGTCGTGCGCGGGCCTGTTTCCAGGACCCGCTTGCCATGGCAGACTACGATGTCACTGTGCCCGTTCCGGGCACCATTCTGCACAGTCTCCTGTGCGATCACGACCGCCTCCAGAGCCTCGCCATGCTGGCGGTCAGCCATGCCGAGTCCCGGCTCTCCGATGTTCGGCGGTTGCGCGCGCTCCTGCGCCTGGCGACAGGGCCTCGGGCGAAGGAAGCACGGCAGGATGTGCTGACCATGCTTGAGCGCATCGCCGGGCTGCTTGAGTCGCGCATGCGCGACGACGCCGCGCTCATCACAAACGCGTTGCGAAATCACGGACAGCCGGACTGGCCGTTTGCCCCACGCGATCCACTCGCCCCTGTACAGCACTAGCTGCCGAACGCCTACCACGCATTCGCATCTCGAAAAAGAGAAGGACTCCGATTTGACGATTGCTGACAAAAACGTTGGAAATTCCACACGTCTTTGGGATGGCGCGATTGACGGGCTGCGGGTAGGGCCCTAGATTTTTCGCGCGATAGATGCGGATGCAACGATTTCACCGCGTGCCTTTCAACGGGAATGGGATGTGTGTATGAATGCAGTGACCAAAAGCTTCACCGATGCGCTGCGCCACCCGAGTGCGCGGCTGAGTCAGCGTCTGCGGGTCTGGGTCGGGATACTCGAACACGACTTCGATGTGGTGAAGTTCCGGGTGCGTGGGGGATTCTGCAAGGACTATACGGCGGATGTGACGGTGACTTCGTCGCAGCTCGATCTCGACGGTAAGGAGTACGTCGGGCGGCGCGCGGGGTTGCAGATCGACGAGCGCGTGGCCGTGCCCTCGGTCAGCTATGTCGAGCCCGTCGATCATGAAGCCGCCACCTTTAACGGCGTAATCACGCGCATCGAGCGTATCGGCGTGAGCCGCGACGAAGCGACCTACCGGCTGCGCATCGAGCCGCGCTTTGCCGCTCTCTGCAAGCGGATCATCAAGTCCGATACCTTCAAGGACGTGACGCTGCAGGAGATGATCCGGCAGGCGCTGGTTGACCGCAAAAATTTCGACGCCTTCGACGTGGAATTCCAGATCGAAGGGCTGCTGGAGAAGATGGAACAGGTGGTGATGTATGAGGAATCCTTGTGGAATTTTATCACCCGGCACTGCCGTCGGAAGGGTGTTTTCTGGTTTTACAAGCAGGGGCGCGGCAAGAATGGCCAGCTCGATACGATTGTCTTTGCCAACAATCCGCGCGCCTATATCCGTTCGGTCGAGGTTCCGCTGATCCCGGATTCAGGCCTCTCGGCAGGGTGCCACGAGGCGGTGCTGTCGCTCAATGACGCGCGTACCCTCGTGCCCGCGACGATCGAACTGTACGAGCGCAACTACCGCACGCCGGACGACCAGTTGCGGGCCACGGTGAACGTCTCCAGTGAAGCCGGCGACCGCTCGGTGTTCGGTCAGGTCAGCCGCAGCGCGGAGTTCCACCTGACGCAGCAGCAAGGCGAGGCACTCACGCAGATGCGGCGGGACGAACAGATCGCGCGGCAGGTGACGCTCTCCGGCACGACGAACGCCACGGGCGTTGCACCGGGCGTCGTGGTCAAAACGACCAATGTGAAGGTGGCGCGTGCCCGATACGGGTTTGTGATCACGTCGATGGTCATGAAAGGCAGTCGCACGATGCCAGCGCACACCCGCTTCAAGGCGATGCCCGCGCATCTGACGTACCGGCCTCGTTTCGACTTTGAGCGGGACTGGCGTTTTCTGAAAGGTCCCGTCGTCGGCGTTGTCACAACTTTTGATTCGAGCCCCTATGGCAGTATGGACGAGCAAGGCCGTTACCCCGTCCTGCCAAAGTTCCTGCAGGGCGCGGGCAACACCGACCGGCAACTGCTGAAGCTGCGCCTGGTGCGTGTGTCGTCATCGGATCAGGGCGGTTTGCACGCGCCGCTGCTGCCGGATACCGAGGTGCTGCTGGAGGGGGCGCATGCGGACGTGGACCGTATGCACATCAGCGGAGCCCTGCATGACTATGCCCACCGCGATCCGGTTCGCGGCACCGATGCGCTCTTTAGCTACGCAATCTGGCGCTCGCCACTGCTCGGCGCGGAGGTCGTGTTCAACGACCTGCAGGGCAAGGAAAGTGCGCGTATCGCGACAGTCTACAGCCAGTCGGCATTCAACCAGGGCTACCTGCTCAACAGTAGAAAGCTCGCTCGTGGAAATGGCTTTGAGGCGACGACCCAGGGGTGGGGGACGGTGCGCGCGGTGAAGGGGCTGTTCTTCACGGCGGACGCTGCAGCCGGGCCGGATACGCCGCACCTGGAGATGCCTGCCGCCATGGAGCACTTCGAAGCGGCACAGGCCGAAGTCGCGTCCCTGCGCCAGCAGGCGCAGAAGGCCCATGCGGAGCTTGCGCAGCTCAAGGCGCAGCAGGATCAGCTCGAAAACGCGTTCAGGGATCTGAAAAAGGCCGTCATCCTGCTGTCGGCCCCGGAGGGCATTGGCATGGTCACGCCAAAGACGATCCAGATGGCGGCTGGCGAGCACCTGGGACTTACCGGAGCCAGCAATGTCGATCTGAATGCAGGCGATAACGTAACGGTGGCCGCTGGCGAAACGGTTTCGCTTTTCGCCGTGAATCGCGGCATCAAGGCGCTGGCGGCCAATGGCGCTGTCGACATCGAGGCCCAGACGGGCAGCATGCAACTGTTCGCAGAGCAGGACATGAAGGTCACCAGCGCTGACGGCAACCTGCACGTCATTGCTGGCAAGTCGGTTGTTATTTCGGATGGCGCCGGGGCCTACATCAAGATGGAGGGTGGCAACATTGAGATCGGTTGCCCCGGAACGATCACATCCCGCGCGGCGGGGCTACCAAAGCAGGGGCCATCCAGTCTTCATGAGCAGTTCCAGTCGGGCAAGCAGATGGATGACCTGCACGTTGGCTATACGGATGCTGACGGACAACCGATCCATTCAGAAGTCCTGAATCTGCTTAAGGGCGATGGCAGCATCCAGAAGCTGACCACGGGCGCAGACGGTCGCGCCTCGCTGGTGCAGACCGTATTCGATCATTTCAAGGCGCACATGCCGCAACGCCTGGAGGGCAGCAGCGATGAGTGATGTGTCCAGCGATTACCGCACGCTCGTCAAGAGCAGGCATTACATCGACCTGCCGGGAGAGTCGCCGAAATCGAAGCTCTGGCCCGGAGTGAACAACCTCATCATCCTGCGCAAGCATCGAGATGTGGTGTTCGATATCAAGCTCGGCAATGGCGCGACCTATACCGTGACGACGGACCGGCCCCAGCATGAATACGGTCGCTTCTACGACCCGAAGCGCAATCTCAACGTGACGAAGGTCACGTTCCAGGATGGCGAGCCGTGCCATATCTGGCTGGGCAGAACCTTCCAGGGGAGCCTGATTCTCAAGCAGGGTGACAAGGTGGTGGCGCGCTATCCGATTCGCAGGATGGAGATGGACTGTACTCGTGGCTGCACGGAGGATCCGAAGGACAAGCCGGCTCCTATCATCATCGCCATGAGTGCCAGTCATGAGTTTAAACACCCGGCTGCGGCTGCGTCGCAACCGGTACAGCAAAGCACGGGAAAAATGTCCTTTTCGCGATCGACAATTCCGGGATTGACAGACGATCCGCTGATTTTTGATCAATCGCTGATGAGGCAGCAATTGGAGTATCGGCTGCCAATGAAGCTCGCGCCGGATATAACCGTAGCGCCAACGCAGGAGGCGCACATCGTTGAGGTCAATTCGCGCTCCATTCCTCAGGAACTGTTGGACGATGTTGCGGCGGGTGGTTCGGAGGAGACTGCAATTGATAGCAACAAAATCGCGACGCGCAACTGGCTGGCTGGGCAACTTGGCGCAGCGTTGGGCTTCGCCAGCGACAACAAAGAGTGGATTCGCGAGCTCTGGTCCGAGAGGTTCAGGTTGATGAAAATTGTCCACAAAAAGGCCGGTGAGCGATGGTATGTGGTTTTCAGCGGTAATCCGCGGTTGCGAAAATTCATTACTGCGGCGCGTTACGGTGTGAAGAACGAAAAGGTTCTTACGATCGCTGGCGGAGCAGGGACAGTGGAGTCTGGTGCAGCTGCTGCGTTGGAGGCGTCAAAAGGCGCTTTCAAGAAGGCAGGACTCCTTGCATTGATCTTTACCGTCACGCTCGATACGGCAGAGTGGTTGCACGATTATCGACAGGTTGGGCCGGATGGCAAACCCAAGAAGGACTTTGCGGACTTGCTTGGCAAGATCGGTATGGATCTCGCCAAGGCGGGGCTAAGTGCGGCAATCGCTTCGGCGGTTATCGGCACGCTTGCCACCGCAGCAGCCTCAGTGGTAGCAGTGCCGGTGATAATCGTTATCGGTCTTACCGTAGTGGCCGCGATAGTTGTGGGCTACAGACTCGATTTGATCGACAAGCAAATCGATGCGACCGGACACTTGACCTCAGGGATACGTTCGCTGGGTAAATCGCTGGAAGAAGCTGCTGAATACCTGGAGAAGACCATGCCCAAAGACTATCAAGGCTATCCGGTGATGTTTATGCAGTAATGGAAACTCCAATTTGCCGCTGAATTTGAATTAGCAAGATGAAATCAATCGATAGATCTCAAACGGATCAGATTTTGTTTGTAACAAAACTGGTTATCAAAGCATGCCTGATGGTCATGTTGCTAACCATCTGGGTGTCGTATGGAGCATATACCGATGATCTTGCTGTATCGGAGTGGCCCTGGAAGATCAGTGCACTGCTGACCGTCGTGTGTAGCCTTGGGCCGCTTGCAATCTATTTTCAATATCGCGGGACAAACGCGCTGTGGGCCTACGGGTTGGTATGGCTCATTGGAATGTTCTCCGGCTATTATTTTTTGGGAATTGTTGGCTATTTCTATTTCTTTATATTCGCGCCGATGGCTGCCTATCTACGATTGCCTGCGCTTGTTGGGGGAGTCCTGTTGACCACTTACTGGGTGATCGTTACATACAGGAATGCCACACATACCATTCGCACCACGTCGTTCGTCGAGCATGCATTCGAGGAACATGGTGATGAGATCAATTTCCAGATCCAGGATGGTATGAGGGAATTTGAGCGGCGTTGCAAGGAGCTAAATCCATTCCCCAGATTCTTCATGTACTTCATTTACGGTATCGCGCCTTTCTATCTGATACTCAACCGGATCCTGTCATCGAATTTTGGAACGAATGGCGTCCTGTTGTTTGTGGCCGCGCTCTGTATGCCTATGTCTTTGTGGTTTGCCGGGGTGCTGGTGCGGGGCTATCTCGTGACTGTCGCCTTGCCGTTACGTATTGAGAGTGAGCGGCATAAACGGGTCGTTGTGGTTAGGTAACGGTATCAATCGATGCCGTCTGAGCAGGATGAGCTACTTGAACGCCATGCTAACGAGTTTGAGTGTCTAAAATGAAATTGATGGCCAAACCTCCATCGGGTCAGATTCTGGTTGTGACAAAGAAAGTCATTTCAGTATGTTTGATATTTACGTTATTGAGCGTCGGACTTTCGTATGCGGCATATGCTGATGATTTCTCTGTATCAGCGTTGCCGTGGAAGATAAGCGCGCTGTTCGCTTTTCTCTTTTGTTTTGGGCCTGTCGTAATTTGTTTAAGAGATCGTGGAGCGAACGCGTTGTGGGCGTATGGGGCGATAATGCTGATTTTTTTATCCGCCATTTATTATTTTTTTGGGATTTTCGGATATTTTTATTTTTTTATATTTGCGCCGGTGTCCGTGTATTTGAAATGGCCTGGTCTCGTTGGTGGGGTTTTGTTGACATCCTACTGGGTTGTCGTTACATATCGAAATGTAATGAAAACAATTAAGATAACTTCATTTGTAGAGAATGCATTTGAGGATTGTGGCGATTACATTGGTTATCAGATTCAAAAAGGCACGAGGGAATTTGATAAGCGCTACAAGGAGCTCGACCCGGTTCCCAAGATTTTCATTTATTTAATTTATGGCGTTGCCCCTTTTTATCTCATACTGAACCGAATGCTGTCGTCTACGTTTGGATCGACCGGCATCCTTTTGTTTATTGCCGTGCTAGGGATGCCCATGTCTTTGTGGTTTGTTGGGGTATTCGTACGCGGCTATCTCGTGATGGTCGCGTTGCCGTTACGCATGGAGAAAGAGCGGCACAAACGCGTGATTGTGATCGGGTGACGGCATCAATCGATTCCGGTTGAACAGAACGATGTACTTGAACGACATACTTCGCAATGTCTGTTGATTTTTTCGACCTGCCTGCCGAAGAGACACTTGATGCGCAGCCGCCCAGTCCGATTGTCTGGGGACTGTTGCTCGTCATTGCCATCGCAGCAGGCGTAGCCCTGACTTTCTATCTCTGGCCAAAGGGGCGTCCCGCGCACGGCTGGCAGTTCTACGGCTGGTTCGGCGTGGCCCCGCTGGTCTGGGCCTTGTGCTTCGCCGCGCGTCTGCACGGCTACGAGATCCGCGTATGGCGTGTGCAGAGCCACAACGCGGAGCGTATCGAGACCATCCAGCACAACACCGGTTATGCACGCCGACCGCTCGCACTGCTTGGCTATGCCTACGACACGGCGATGGGGCGAGACAAACTCGCTGAGCGTATCGTTGCTGGCGAATCGGCACTCGTGACGCGTGCCGTCCGCAATACGAAGGAGGTGCGCGAGCACAGTGAACTGTCGCGCGACGGTTTCCCGTCGACAGACGATCTGCTCGCCGATGTTGTCGACTGCCTATTCGCAAGAATCACGCCGCTGTTGCAGGGCATCCCAGCGGGAGCGCCGTTTGAGGTCTGGCTCGACCTTCACGATGAGGAGGCTGCGGAGGAACGCGATGCAGTGTGGGAGCGCGTGAGTGATGCGCTCGGCGTGCGAGCCAAGAAAATGATTGCCCTGGATGGCGACGAACGCGTGATGACTCTCGACACATGGCTCGACGACGATACGCCAGCGGCGGAGAAATACGTGCTCGTCATCGCCATCCAACTGCGCACTGAGGTGTCTTCGGAGACCGGCGAAGCCGCAGTGGCGCTGCTGCTGGGCTGGCCCCCACGCGCTGATCAGGATCGCCGTACCACCATCGCGAACGTTCACCGGCCCACGACATCGCCAGCCGACCATGGCCGCACCGTGATCGATACCGCGCTCGACTGGGGGGCGGCAGCGCCCGCCGCCATCGAACGTACCTGGATCAGCGGTATGACCGTACTGCGACGAGACCCTGACCTCGCGCTGGCACCGCAGGTGACGGCGGAAGCGGCTCCCGTCACCACGGACCTTGACGCCGCACTGGGTCATACCGGTGCGGCCTGCGGCTGGCTTGCGATCGTCGCCGCTGCCGAGCAGTGCCGCGCAGGTGGCGCCATCCAGTTCATCTCGACCGAAGCCAGGCAGCAGCCCTGCTGGCTCGTTGTATCTCCCCATCCTTCGACTTCCGAAACCTGATCATGAGCGACGTTAAACCTGCGCGCCGCCCTGTCGGCTACGTGCTCGGCGTGGCCGCGCTCTGTCTGCTGCTGCTGGTAGTAGCGCTCCTGATGGATGACAACTGGGGCCTGTCGCGTCGAGGCTGGCTAGGCTGGATCGTGGCCGCCATCGCGGTGCTGGGCATGGTGCTGTACTTCCTGTACGGCGCTGTCTATGGCAGCTGGACGTGGCTCTCCCGTCTGCTGTTCAGGCAGCATCGGCGCGCGTCCTCCCCCGAAGCACAGTTGCCGAAGCGCGACGCGCGACTGCAGCGCATGGCGGAGGAACTGCGCGTCTCACATGGCTGGTTCTGGCAGCGTCGTTTGCGCTGGCTGCTGGTGCATGGCACGGACAGGCGCATCGAACAGGTTGCTCCCGGTCTGAAACAGGCGGGGATCATGCACGTCGCTGAAACGATTCTGGTGCACGCTTCACCGGAGGGCATTGATTCGGCGAGATGGCTCGCCCAGATCCGGCGACTGCGGTGGCGTCACCCGGTCGATGGTGTGGTGCACGTCGCACGCGTGGGGGATGCCGATACGGAACTGCCGCGCAAGCTTTCGGGCATTGCGACGGCGCTGGGCTGGGCCGCGCCGGTCACGTTCCTGCATCCGGTCGCGGCGTATGGCCACCAGCCCGAACGGTTCGATGCTGTGGGCGCGTTCATGCCGAACGACTCGCGCAGGCAGGCAAGCGACGCTGCCGCCAGTGCGTCGAAACTGCTGGTGGACCTTGAGCAGCGCACGGCGCACGCCGGCGTACGCCAGTCCGGGGAGCCGGACTGGATGACCTGGATGCTGGAGGTGTCGAAGTACATCGGCGACCATACCGAACGTATCGCGACGGGCCTGCGCACGCTGGCCGCGTCGAACTGGCTGCGCGCGCCGCTGGCTGGCGTCCTGTTCGTGCCGGTCTTTCCGGGCGCGTCTATTGTGCCGGCGCCGGTTGCCAACGGGATGGAGTCGTCCGCCGGGCAGGCCGTCCCGGTAGCGCAGGCAGTACCAGTGAGCCTCGTGACGCCAGCCCAGCCGTCGGCGCTGCTGCCGGTGTGGCGCGAGATTGCGACAGGTTCGCCCAATTACCGGGGTCGCCGCACGGGGTTGTACTGGCCCGACGTGCTTGCATGGTGCGTGCTGGCCGGGGCCATCGCGTGGATTGTGCTGCTGGTGATCTCTGGCGTGGGCAATCGGGCACTCGTCAAGGATGCCGAAACGACGACCAGCGCGGCGCTCGCTGCAACGCCCGGCACGCCGGCCGCGCTGCGTGCGCTGCTCGCCCTGCAGAACGAGATTGCGACGCTCGAATACCGTCAGCAGCATGGCGTGCCCTGGTACCTGCGCGCAGGCGTTTCGCACAATGACGAACTGCTCGCCGCGCTCTGGCGACCGTACCAGACCGTGGCGACCCGCAACCTGCAGCAGCCGGTCGTGCGTGCGCTCGAAGGGCAGCTCGCCCAGCTCTCGCAGGTGCGCGCCGACGAACAGCAGAGTCACGACGCGCAGCAGCAGGCGTACAACCGCCTCAAGGCGTATCTCATGCTCGCCACTCCGGCGCGTACCGACGCGCCGTTCCTGAAGGCGCAGATGCTGGCGGTCTGGCCTGCCGTGACTGGCATGCGCATTGGCGAATGGCTCGACACCTCGCAGCAGCTCGCGGGGTTCTGGTCGGATCACCTGAAGGCGCATCCCGGCTGGCGGATCAGTGCATCGATGCCGCTCGTCACGCAGATGCGCTCCACGCTCGTGAACCAGATCGGCCTGGCCGCGAGCGATGAGGTGCTCTACCAGCGTGTGCTTGATGAGGCGCGCGGCAAATACGCGGACATATCACTCGCGACGCTGCTCGCGGGCGCGGACGCGCACGGTCTTTTCACGACCACGCAGACGGTGCCGGGCATCTTCACGCGTGCCGCGTGGGAGGGCTTCATCGAAAAGGCCATCGACGATGCCGTGAAAGGGCAGCACGTCGAGGGCGACTGGGTGTTGACCGGCGACCAGCCGACCGCCCGGATCAGCGCCACCGCCGTGGAGGGCGCGGTCGACGCGGCGCAGGCTGCACTCGACGCAAGGAAGAGCGCCGACGATCTGAGAAAGCGCCTGCGCGACCGGTATTTCACGGACTACACGGCAGCGTGGGCGACCATGCTCAACAGCTTCCAGTGGATCGGCGCAACGAGCTTCTCGGGCGTGATTGACCAGCTCACGCGTCTGACTGATGCGCAAACCTCACCGCTGCTGGCGGTCATGAAGTCGGTGCAGTACCAGGGCGAGGCAGGCCGTCCCTCGCAGGCGCTCACCGACACGCTCGTGCGCAAGGCGCAGGGGCTGCTGGGCGACAGCGATAGCGACGCGGTGCAGGCCCCCGTGGTCAATCCACTGGACCGCACGTTCGGCCCGCTGCTGGCGCTGATGGGTGACGCCAGTGCGGCTCCGGGCAATAGCAAGGCAGGTAACGGCAATCCTGCGAATGCCGCCGCGTTCAGCGGCGTCAGTCTCTCGCGCGTCCTGACGGCGGATACGACCGTGCGCCTGAAGCTGCAGCAGATCCAGGCGAGCCCGGACGCGCAGGCGATGGCGCGCTCGCTTGCACAGGCGATCTTCCAGGGCAAGCTCTCCGATCTGTCGCAGGCGCGCGATGATGCTGCGCTGACCGCCGCGAGCCTGGGCGCGCAGTGGGCGGGCTTCGGGCAGACCCTGTTCGTCCAGCCGCTCGATGCAGCCTGGCAGGCGGTCCTGCAGCCCGCCGCCGCGAGCCTGAACGACGCGTGGCGCTCTGCCGTGGCGGCCCCATTCCAGTCGTCGTTCGCCTCGCGCTATCCATTCGCGTCGACGAGTGCCGATGCGTCCTTTGCCGAATTCGGCCGCTACGTGCGCCCCGACACGGGACTCATCAACCGCTTCATCGACATCGAGCTGGCCGGCGTACTCAAGCGTCAGGGCGACCAGTGGGTGCCGAACGAACTCGCGCCGCAGTCGCTGCAGTTCGATCCGAAGTTTCTCGCGATGCTGCGCCTGATCGGCCCGATGGGGGCGCACCTCTATGCGCAGGGTGAAGCGGGTTATCACTTCAGTCTCATGCCGCAACCGACGCCCACCGTCACACGTACGGAACTGACGGTGGACGGCCAGCCGGTCGTCTACTTCAACCAGCACGAAACCTGGTCGCCGCTCGCATGGCCTGGCAATGGCCTGAACGGCCATGCGTCATTGAACTGGCAGTCGCTGGACGCAGGCACGCGCATCGCATTCGACGCGACAGGCGACTGGGCGTTCCTGCGCATGCTGGAGAAGGCCCGCGTGAAACCACTCGACGATACGCGCTTTGAACTGGTCTGGAACGGTGGGGCCGGTGGCGACGCGGCGAAGGCCGCTTCCGCGGCCTCTGCGGCGACCAGTACGCCAAACGATAGTGCGGAGGGCAAGACGGCACCGCTGCGCTACGTGCTGCGCACGCAGGCGGGGGCCGGACCGCTGGACCTGCTCAGGCTGCGCGGCTTCCAGATGCCGGTGCGAATTTTCATAACGGGCCGGGCGGGGCAGATTTCCGGGCTTCCCTCCCTGCCACCGTTGCCCCCGGAGTTGCAACCATGACCGCACCATGGAAGAAGTACCAGGCCGATCAGGCGAATCCGTTTCTGACTAGATTCGATGGCGAGATGCGCTACCTGCGCGAAGCTGGTCGCGAGTTTGTGCGCGACCATCCCGACGCCGCACGGCGTCTCGGCATGCAGTACGGCCAGGAGGACGAGCAGGTGCGGGCGGTCAACGAAGGCTTTGCGTTTCTGGCGGCGCGGCTGCTTGGGAAACTCGACGACGGGTTACCGGAGATCACCGAGGCACCGCTTGACAACCTGTTCGAGTATGCGGCGCGACCGATCCCGTCGCTGTCGATTATCGAATGCAGTCCCCTGAACCACACCGCCAAGATGACGGCGCAGATTCCGGCCGGCGCAGTGGTACGCTCAGCACCCGTCGGCCCCAGGGCGGTGCAGTGCCTCTACCGGACCACGCAGGCTGTCGAACTGCTGCCGCTCTCGGTCGAGGACGCGGCGGACGCGGTGCGTGCCGATGGACGCACGGTGATCCGTCTCACGTTCGGTCTGTGGCTTGGGGAACAGCGAGAACGGATCGACCTGTGGCGTATCCGGTTGTACCTGCACGGCGATCGGTCGGCCGCCGCGGCGCTCTATGCGGCGCTGATCCATCAGGTCGAGTCCGTTAGCCTGCGCCTGCCATCGGTGCGCGACGGCGCGCTGGAGCGACTGAGGCGGGTGTCCTTCGAGCCGGCAGGGTTCGGTCCGTCGACACGGCTGTGGCCGATCCTGGACCCGAAGCGCGATGAGGAACTCGACCGTGAGCAGACGATGCTGGAGTACTTCGTGTTTCCGCAGAAGTTCCACTTCGTTGACCTGTGCGGCTTCGATAGCGCGGTGCTGCCCGCAGGCGAAAAGCAGATGACCTTCGAGATCGAACTCGACGGGCGCATCCCCGGCGACTATCCGGTGAAGCGCGACAGCTTCCGTCTGTTCTGTACGCCTGTGATCAATCTGTTCGAGGTCGACGCCCTGCCGCTGCAGCCTGCTGGCTGGCATGACCGGGAGCACCGTATCCGTGTGCAGGACGGCCTCGCTGACCACGTCGAACCGTATGACGTGCTCGCGCTGGATGCCGCCGATCCGGAGGACAGCGCACAGTATTCCTACAAGGCGTTTACGGGTTTCCGCCATCGTGGCTGGATGCTGCGATACGAGCAACCGGAGCGGTACTTCCATACCGCGACGCGCTTCGGCTCGATGGGGCGGCAATTGTGGGTGTCGCTCTCGGGCCAGCTCTGGGAGGGCACGATTGCGGACGCGAGGAACGACGAGGGGCGTCCACCGCCGGACCGCTACCTGACGGTGCGGGTGTTCGCCAACAACGGGCGCCTGCCGCGCATGGCGCTGTCCGAAGCGACGATTACGGAGACAGTCTCCGGCTTAACCGGCATCGCGTCGGTGCGCAACCTGACCGCGCCGAGCCTGCCACTCTATCCGCCGCGCTACTACCCGGGCTACGACTGGCGCGTGCTGGGCCACCACACCGCGGGCGGCGCGAATGAGCTGAACCGTTTCCATCCGGAGGGCGCGCCGGCGTTGCGCGAGGTGCTGGAGCTGTACGACTGGACGCCGGACGAGGTTGCGGCACGGCGTATCGACGCAATCCGGGAGGTGCGGGTGTCCACGCGGCGAGTATTGGCGCATGGCGGTCTGCTCAAGGAGGTCCGGCTGCACGTCGATCTCGACGCCAGCGCCTTCGACGGTCCGGGCGACGCCATGCTGTTCGGCGACGTGCTGAATCATTTCGTCGGGCGTTACGCAGCCGTCCACCATGCGATGGGGCTGACGCTGGGCATCGACGGCCGGGAGATGGTCTATCCACGAATCGAGTTCGAGGGGGCACCGTTCTGATGCACAGGAAAATGATCCGGCGTGCGTGCGGCGTTGGCCTTGCGCTAGCTGTCAGCGGGTGCGGCATGTGGCAGTCCGTGAAGGATGGCACCGTGGCCGCCACGCAGGCGGTATTCGAGACGAAGGTCAAGCGGATGGATGTCGTCGTCGCGGCACGCGGCGCACTGAACCAGGATGAGCGGGGCGTGGCGCTGCCGGTTGTACTGCGCATCTGGCAATTGAAGGACGACAAGCCGTTCGCGACGGCGACCTATACGCAACTGCTGGCAGGCGACGATGTGCTGAAGGCGTCGACACTCTGGAGCCGCGACGTGACGCTCGGACCTGGGCAGACGCTGAAGCTGTCCGAGCCGATGGACGACGCGGCGAACTACGTCGGCGTGGCGGCGTTCTTTCGCGATACCGCCGATGCTGAGTGGTCGGTGCTGATTCCGAAATCGCAGTGGAAAAAGACTGACCCGGTGAGGCTGGTAGCAGCGGAACGCACGCTGGAAATCGATTCGGAGAACAAATGAAGCCTTTACGCGGATGGATGGTTGCCGCTGCGCTGCCTGCCCTGATGGCGGCGCAGGTTGCGGTGGCCGGCGTGGAGTCAGGAGCATCCAGCGACGCGGATCGTATGTGCCAGGAACTTCGGGCGACCGGTGCAACCGATATCGCGAAAGCGACGATGCTGCTGCGCTCGAAGCTGCCGCGGGTGCCGGCGGACGAGGCTGCAGCCTTTGATCGCGCGAACGCCGCCGGCGTGCCCGACGCGAAGGCGGGCGTCGGCAGCCCGCTGTATCACGTCTGGCCGGCGGGCCGGTATCTGGATCGCGCGACGCGACAGATAGGCACGATACCAACCGCGACATCGCCGGTCCTGCGCACGTTGACGCTCGCGGACAGCGCGAACACGGCGGCAGGTTATGTGGCCATCGCGACCGACTCGCTGCTGCTGGGCGCATCGCAACGGGCGGCAGAGGTGCGTGGCGAGGCCATGCCGAGTGATGCGCAACTTGGAGACTTTGCGCTCGACCTGCAGCAGATCTCACTGATGCTCAACACACTGGTGATGTGCAACTTGCGCCAGCCGGGATAAACGAGCGGATGTAACCACGGAGCGATGAGATGAAACGATACGATATCCGCGATGGCGACACGACAACGGCAGGGGGCCGCGTCAAGGGGAGCGGGGGCAACGATACGATTGACGACGTGCCCGTCGCCTTCGAGAACGATCCGGTTTGGTGCCCTCACTGCAAGACGACCGGGCGCATTGTCTGTGTTGGCCCGCGCGTGTCATCGCCTGGCCCGCAAGGACGGGAGCAGGCGCTCAGCGATGATCTATGCCAGTGCCGTTGCAGTCCGTTGCCCCGGCTGGTGCCCTCGCAGACGCGTTCGTACGTCGAGGTTTAAGTCACAGGCCGCGATCGCGAACCTGATGTGCCGCGCGGTTCGTTGTGGCGCTCACCCTGAATCGATGATGAACCAGTCTGCAACACGTACCCGGAAACGGCACACCATTGAAGAAATGCACGCGCTTGCTGAGGTGCGCGGCGGGCACTGCCTGTCGGATCATTACGTGAATGGCAAGACGCATCTCGAATGGGAATGTGCGAAAGGGCATCGCTGGCGCGCGACGCCCGACAACGTGATACTTCGCTCGTCCTGGTGCAGTATCTGTTCGCAGGCAAAGCGCCCTGCGCGCCGCGCCATTGAAGACATGCAGGCGCTTGCCAGTGCGCACGGCGGGCGGTGCCTGTCCACGCAGTACCTGGATACGACTACCGCGCTGGAGTGGGAGTGCGCGCAGGGACACCGCTGGTTCGCCCGACCAGTCAAGATCAGGGCCGGACGGTGGTGCACGGCCTGCGCGCATGACCGCTGGCGCAGTTCGATTGCCGAATTGCAGCAGGTCGCCGCTGAACGGGGCGGACGATGCCTGTCCACGCAATACGTGAACACGAACACACATGTCGAGTGGGAATGCTGAGGTTGACCCGGTTCGACGGACGGATTTGCGGCCAGCGATTTGATGCGATCTAACCTCCGTTGAGTGTTGAGTCGCGGGTTGTCCACGGGCGGGCGGCGGGTCGTCTCTCTCGACCATGACGCTGCCCGCCGGTGGGCAACCCGCAAGGCGATACGGTTTGCCGCTTAACGTTGATGTTTTCGAATTCAAGCGGCGAACGATAGCCGATGCTGCTGTGCAGGCGGCGTACGTTGTACCAGCCCTCCAGGAACCAGAAGATGCGCTGCCTGGCCTGTTCATGGGTCGCAAAGTGTTCTCTCGAGAGTAGCTCCGCTTCAAGCGTGCCGAAGAACGATTCGCACATCGCGTTGTCGTACGCGTCCCCGGCCGTGCCCATCGACGGCTGCACGCCGGCTTCGCGGCAGCGCCGTCCGAATGCAATGGACGTGTATTGGCATCCCTGATCCGAATGTAGAATTACGCCCTCGTGGCGTCGCTGCAGCAACGCCATATCGAGTGCACGCAGCATCAGTTCGGTGTACAGATGGCGTGACATCGCCCAGCCTACAATTCGGCGACTGAACACGTCGAGGACTACGGCCAGATACAGAAACCCCTCGCCAGTCGGGATGTAGGTGGCGTCCGCTACCCACAGCATGTTTGTCGCCTCCGCACAGAAGTGCCGACGTACCAGATCCGGAGCGCGCCGTGCCCCCGCGCGTTGCCGCGTGGTGTGTGGCCAGCGCCGCCGGCTCGCACCACGCAGGCCTGCCATGCGCATCAGGCGTGCGACTCTCTTGCGACCGACGTGCACGCCTTCACGTGCGAGCTGCGCATGGATACGTGGCGCGCCATACGTGCCGCGCGAGCTCGCGTGCAGCGTGCGGATACGTTCGAGCAGTTGCGCATCGCTGCATGAGCGTTTCGATGGCTCTCGCACCAGCCATGCGTAGTAGCCGCTCGTGGAGACCCTGAGCAGCCGTGCCATTGTGGCAATGGGCCACCTGGCCCGGTTCGCTCTCATGAATCCGTACCGCCCTTCGGCGCAACGGCTCCCGTCTCCCTCGCGAACCAGGCCGCGGCCTGCGAGAGAATATCCCGCTCCATCTTCAGTTGCCTGTTCTCACGACGCAACCGTGTGAGCTCCTGCCGCTCGGCAGTGGTCAGGCCGTCGTGACGCACACCCGCATCACGATCGGCCTGCGCGACCCAGTTGTTGATCGTCTGTTCGGTCGGCTCGAACTCGCGCGCCAGCTCCTCAGGCGTTCTTCCGGCCTTCACCAGCTCGACCATGCGGGCCCGGAATTCCACAGGGTATGGGGTACGATGCCTGCCCATTTCGACACCTCCTGATCAAAAGGATAGGTGTCCGTTTTCGCGGGTCAATCTCACTCCAGTCGAACTGGAACGCTTCGCCTGCAGCAAACCGGAGAGGAACGAAGGTCCCGCGTCCGGTGGTCTTTGCCTGCTCGTGTTGTTCCTGTCGCCAG
>Ga0207816_1000137_pt1 | contig 17720 bp, 16 predicted proteins | sample LuqExpMetageno10_FD_187768 | JGI IMG/M metagenome (GOLD analysis project Ga0207816, IMG submission 187768) | Tropical forest soil microbial communities from Luquillo Experimental Forest, Puerto Rico - Sample 10 (SPAdes) | ecosystem: Environmental > Terrestrial > Soil > Tropical forest ... | reverse complement strand
CGGCTGAGGGTTTCGCAGCGGCCATGGACATTTCATGCCATTCGTTCGTGCGCATGGCCCGGCTCGCCGCGCCACTGATGAAGAACGGCGGCTCCATGTTCGCGATGAGCTACCACGGCGCGAACAAGGTGGTCCCCAACTACAACGTGATGGGCCCGGTCAAGGCGGCGCTGGAAGCGTGCGCGCGCTACCTGGCATATGAACTGGGTCCGCAGCAGATTCGTGTGCATGCCGTGTCGCCCGGCCCACTGAAAACCCGCGCCGCGTCCGGGCTGAAGGACTTCGATGTGCTGCTGACGCAAGCGGCGGAACGCGCGCCGCTTGGCGAACTCGTCGACATCATGGACGTTGGCTTCACCTGCGCGTTTCTCGCGACACCCTATGCACGGCGATTGTCGGGTGAGACGCTTTACGTGGACGGCGGCGTCCACATCATGGCGTAGAGGCGCACGACGCGTTCGCTCTGGCGCGTGCGCGGGTGCGTTCCTTCGCGCTTCATATCGCGCGCGTTGCCGCGTCGATATGCAATCCGGCTGGCAGCAGTTCGGCGCGGGGAAAGCGTACGAGCGTGAACGCGCGCATGCTGGGCGGATCGCCCGGAACGCGCGCGACACGAAACTCGATTTCGCGGCTCGCCGGAGTGTCGTCGGTCCTGACCACGTTCATCAAATCCAGACGCGGGCAGCGCTTTTCGACATAGATATGGTCCGCCGGATGGGAGAACACGTCGCAGACCCGGTCCAGTTCGAGCTCGATGACTTCCGTCGGGACGCGAAGCGCGGCAAGGTCGCTCGCGTTCTTTTCGATCTGGGCCTGCAACTGCAGCAGTTCTTCCGAATCGGCAGCCGGTGCCGCTGCGACCACGGCGCGCATGCCCACGCCCTGGCGTTCCAGCAACGTCACACGCGCTTCGAGAAGCTCTCGACCTTTCGCGACCAGGTCGCGTCGATCGGCGGCGAGTCTGGCCAGCCCTTCGAGCGCCAGTTGATCGATCAGCCGGCGCGTCATTTCCTCGCGCAGGCCGGCGTCGGTTTTGCCGCAAACGGCGATGCGATGATCGATGAAAGACAGTGTGGTCTGGGTAACGTCGTGGCGCACGGCGTCTCCCTCGAGCGCGACGCCCAGCACGTGGCGCTCGAACATCGCCATCCCGAGCGTCGCGTAGGCTTCCGTCGAGTCCGGATTCTGCGCGAAGTGCGCACGCAATGCTTCCGAACGGCTGAACGCCTTCGGTATGTCGTCGGGCGTCGCGAAGAACGTGCGAATCAACGCATCATGAGCCCAGGCCTCCATGCTGGCCTCGTGGGGCGCGGGCAACAGACCGATCAAATCGTCGATGTGGCCGAGGGAAACGGAAATGGCTTTCCTGAGGCGATCCTTGTAACGCCGTGCGAGCTGCAGACGGGGATTCATCGCGATCGCGCGATCGATCATCTCGTCGAGACGCGCGCTCGCGGCCCGCGTGCCTCCGCTTCTGGAAGCCGCGTTCGAACCGGCGTTTGAACCGGTGCTCGAACCGGTGCTTGAACCGAACAGCCAGCTAAGCAGACCCATTGCAGACCTCGATTGAGCCGTCCCGCTTGCATCAAGTCATAGGCAATCGCGAGCGGGGATAGTCGCTATTTCGCGGGCGCCATGACGTCGCAGCCGCCATGGCCGCCGCTGCCGGTGTTTTTCAGCGTAAGGGTCAGTCGGCTTCCTCTGTTCGCCGTGATGATCTGCCCATAGCTAACCGTGGGAATGAACTGGATATCCGGCGCGACCGCCACAGGGGGATTCCTCGCCCCGTCGACGGTCAGGTCGAGCTCCACGGTGATCGCGTCGATGGCAACGCCCAGATCCTGCTTCCGGCCGGCCTGATCTTTCTTGAAGTTGCACACGCCCTCGAGAACCTGCTCGAGGGCAGTCGGGATATCAACCGGCTTGCCCGGTGGTATCGGCGGCGTGTTGCAGCCAACGATCATGAATGGCAAGGCACCAAGCACCACACTAAGCACCACATGTCGGCAGGCTCGCATCAGGTTCCCCCTGTTGGTCGGGTACGTGTCGCCGGCGCACGCTACGCCATGAGCTGGCGGATAGCTTTGTCGAAGGTTGCCACGTGTGGATGCCCAGTCAATCGGACCTAGGTCCTAGGGGCCATCGAGATGATCTTGTCGGCATGCCGAAGTGGAGCCGACTGCGAGCGAGTCCTTCAGCGGTGATGCTCGACGTTTGAGGCGCGACTCGACAGACTTCATCAAATGATGGAGGGCAAAACGATTGCGCTCGCATCCGCCTCCGGGCGTTCAGTCGCCCATCCCGGCAGTTCGTCACCAATGCGCGCGAGGTGCGAAAATACGCAGGCATGCCCCGTAGCGAGGCGGCGACTCGCCGACCGCATGGGGGTCGTTCTGTCCCTCCTTGCTGAGCCACGCGCCCGAGAATCGAAGGCGGGCGTGTACGCTTGCGTGCAGGATGCCGAATTCCATTGACCGTTCGTGAACCAGCGTATCCGTCCCCCTTTGCCGCCCGAATGGCCCTTTCCGCCGAGTCGCGATGTCACTGGTCGCACCTTCGGCGATCTTGTCGCGCTTCAATATCGCGGCGCCGACGTGTGGCTGTGGAGATGCCGGTGCGGCGGCTACGTGAGCGCCGGGCTGGATGCGGTGGAGGGCGGCCGAACGCGGGATTGCGGCTGCCGTGAGCAGCGTCGTGTGTGGCGGTCCCGGCCGGGCTCAACTGCGCTGCGGGGCGGCGAGGTGTTCGGCCAGCTAACGACGGATCGGTACGCCGGTGACGGCTTGTGGGTGTGCCGATGCGACTGCGGTCGCGAGGTGACGGTGAGCGCCGGGCGCCTGCGATTGGGCCAGGCGCGCTCGTGTGGAGGCTGCTTTGGCGTGTCGTCTAATACACGCCTGGTACGCCCGGTGGACGATGCTTGAAGCGCCGATGCACCCAGTAGTATTGCTCTGGGCACTTCAGTATCTGCGCTTCAAGAAACTCGTTGATTCGACGCGCATCGACGGCGTCACTTTCTGACGGAAAGTTGTCGAGCGGCTCAAAGATCGTGAGCTTATACCCCTGGTAATCCGGCAGCACTTCGGTGACGAATGGCACAACCCGTGCGTTGGCCAGCCGGGCAAGGCGGGAAACCGACGTGAGCGTGCACGCGGGAACGCCAAAGAAAGGCACAAAAACAGAGTTGTGCGTGCCGTGATCCATGTCCGCGGCCAGCATGACCGGTTTGCCTGAACGAAGCAGCGCAACGATCTTCCTGGCGCTCGTTGACCGTTCAATCATCTCCGCGCCAAACCTGCCGCGTTGCCGTTTCGCAAGGTCGCACAGGCGTGCGTTTGACATGCGCGTGTACAGTGACGCGGCGGGCAACTGCGTGGAGTAGAGTATGCAGCCCACCTCGATGCTCACGAAGTGAAAGCCCAGAAAGATGGTCGGTGGGGCGTTCCTGTCTTCCAGATCGATGTGGCTTTCGATGCGCACCCGTTTCAGTAGCGACTCGGCGCTGCCGAACCATTGAATGCCTCGTTCGACATAGCTTCGAATGACGTGGCGAAAGTGGTTTCTCGCAAGATCGTCGTATTCTGCCTCCGACTTGCCCGGAAAGCACAGACGCAGATTGACGAGAACGATGTGCTTCCGGGAGCTTGGAAGCGCGTACAGCATGGCTCCGAGCGCGCTGCCGAGTCTTGCAACGAGGCCATAGGGAAGGATTGCGAAGAGGCGCAGCAGTGCCACGATGGCAACGAAGCCCGATCGCTTCAGGATATTCCCTTGCTTGCGAGCAGCGTCATCCGACAGTCGGATCGTTTTCGACATTGATGAATAGTTGATGGTTGCAGGACGACGTGCCGGGATGGCGGAAAGCGCGAAAACGTCGAGATCGCACCACCATTGTATTGTCTGTGTTCGTGGCGCAGCAATTTCAAACAAGGATCGCACGTACTGCTTTTTGACAGGCTAGCGACCCGGGCGCCATAGGTGTTTCTCCCGGGTGAAGTCAAATGCGCGAGTAACGGATCGTTACAATTCCGGTGACGGGGATGCTGGCATCGGCGCCGCGCCGGCCTTTGGTGACGCCCGGACACATCCGGATTCTGTCCGTTGACGTTTTTTGTTGACTTATCAATAAGGACGTGGGCGGCATGCCCGCAGCGCGCCTGAGGTGAACGGGATCCCGGCCATCAGTCTGAAGGATAGTCGCGGGGGTGGGGTTTTCAACCGGGTTGCCAGCCCCGGCAAGCGGGCGCTACCAATGCAGTTCGAACGCCACGACGTGCGCCATCATCATCGCGATCGCCACCAGCGATACGAGTGCGATCAGCGGATAACATAGTTCTTCAAGTATTGCAGTACTCCGTAATTAACTACAAAACGTGCTACCCAAAAGAAGTCAATCCCACTGGGCCGTGCACGGTGCGCGGCGGCTTACGGTGTTCGCGCTTGCCTGAGAGACCTGAGAGCGGGACATCGCGCCTCCTCGAGTCTGGCAACGCACATCGCCGTCACATCCCTGACGAATCTGTGTGCGCTCACAACAGAGTGCCATGCATCACCGAAAAACAACGCGACGGACCCAGGCATAGACGCTACACGTACTGCGGTCAGGGGAAAGCCGTCGCACCGGTCAGTGGCGTGGGTCCAAGGACAAGAGGTCGTCTCGGCAAACACTATCGAAGCTGCAACAGCGATCTATCGGACGAAAGTCCGATATCCCCTTCGGCTTCGCATGCTTAACCTGATCCAGGAACCCAAACATTGGCGGGCCGTCACGATGGTAACGAGACTCATCACGTTGCCGGGAACGCTCGCTGGCCATATCGCGCACTGCGAATATGCCACGTCACATTGCCCCGATGCCCCGCAGGGGGCGGGGGCGCGCAGTCATGGGAAAGCGAGATGAAAGAGAGCGATGGTATCAATTCAACCGAATGTCGAGAGAACATCCGGCTAAGGGCATTCGAGCTTGCGGAGAGCGGCATCTTCGACGACTGGGAAGCCATCAGGCGCGCGCTCTGTTCACGATTTCACGACACGCACCTGCACGAAATCTTTGCAAGCCCGTTCTGCCGCATCGATATCGACCAGCGCTGCCGGACGGCCCGTACTAGCGGAGCGCGTGCTGGCGCATCTCCCGCGGGAAATGGCAACCGGGAAAACAACAAGCCGCATCTGGCAGTCAGAGCGAAACGGGCGTCATCTCGTCCGATGGGCACTTGCGGGCAAAGGCGACACGACGCCCCGGCGGGGCACACGGAGCCGCAAGGACTTGCCGGGGCGATTGCCGCGCTGCTAGCCGACGACCGGGAGCTGACAGCGCCCCAGATGGCGCAGCAACTCGGCGCCGGGCAGCGCGAGGTGCAACGCGCCTTGCGGGAATTGCTGGCCAGTCACGAGGTGCGCATCGCGCGACGTACTCCGCGTTCCTCTGGTGGTCGCCCGGCGCGCATATTCGCGCTTGGGCTTCCGGTTGAGGGGGGCGCCGATTTAGCGACCAGCGTAGCGTCCTGCTGGCCGAAAGCAGATCCAGTGGTTCTACGCGCCATGGATGCCTTCGCTCGCTGCGGATGACGCAGCGTGCTGCCGTCAAGGTCATCGTTAGGGAGCCGCCTGCATGAGTGACGACTATTTCGCCATCGAGCGGACGGTCGGTCTTGCGGTGGACCAAAAAAGGGACGCGAGCCGCCGTCTCTTTCATATACTGCACATACCGTCGCTCCACGCGGGTATGTAGCGCAACGTCTGCCTTGTCTATCCTGAGTCGAGGCCATATGAGCACTCTCACACCAGCTGGACACGCCGAACCCGAACAGCGCGCGCCAATTCTCAATACCGTCGACCGCGTCTGTGAACTGTGCTTCGGCCTGTTCATGGCACTGACGTTCGTCGGCGCCGTCAAGGCAGTCACCGCGGGCGTAGATGAGGGGTACAAGATGTTCTTCGCAGCGCTCGGCTGCAATCTCGCGTGGGGCCTCGCCGACGCCGTGATGTATCTCGTACGCACGCTCGCCGATCGAGGACAACGCCTGAAACTCGCGACGACCGTGCAGCAGGAGCGGGACCAGGCGCTCGCCGTGCGTGCGCTGCGACACGCATTGCCCGACACGCTGGAAACGCTCGTCGAAGACGCCGATCTCGAGCGGATTCGTGCGCGCCTTGCGGCCGCCACGACGCTGCCACCGCGGGCGAATTTTGTGAGTGCTGACTTCGTCGGCGCGCTGGGCATCTTTGTGCTTGTCGTCCTGGGTACGTTTCCGGTCGCGCTGCCGTTTCTGATCGTCAAGGATGTGACGACGGCACTCATCGCCTCGCGCGTGCTCACACTCGCGATACTCTTCATCGCGGGCTTTGCGCTGGGACGTTACACCGGCGCGGGGGCGATGAAAGCGGGCTTTGTCATGGTCGCGCTCGGTGTTCTGCTGACGATGGCGATCATCAAGCTGGGCGGGTAACTCACTTGCCTGGCGCGTCAGTCTCGTCACAGGACGAACTCGATCACGGACCCGCGCCCGGTCGCACGACCCTGAAAGACGCCACAACCAACCGGGGTGTCAGCCAGTTTGCCGCTGCCCGGTGACATGACTGCGAGGAACGCATCGTTGTCCGCATCGACATCCGCTGCATGGAGGGGACATGACCAACTGGAACGAACGATGGATAAAGGCCGCGCTGATGTGGCTGATCCTGCTGGTGGCGGCTCCAGCCTTCGCGGATAGCGGTCCTGAAGGACCTGCGCCATACAAGCCGGAGGAGATCGAGGCGCTGGTTGCGCCGATCGCGCTCTATCCGGACTCGGTTCTGGCTCAGGTCCTGATGGCGTCCACGTATCCGCTCGAAATCGTCCATGCGGCGCGCTGGGTGAAAGCGCATCCGGATATGAAGGGCGATGCCGCAGTGCAGGCGGTCCAGGATCAGTCCTGGGACACCAGCGTGAAGTCGCTGGTGGCATTCCCCCAGGTCCTGGAGCCGATGTACGACAAGCTGGACTGGACACAGAAGCTCGGTGACGCGTTCCTCGCCCAGCAAAAAGACGTGTTCGCTGCGGTGCAGCGGTTGCGGGCGCGGGCGCAGGAGTCGGGCAACCTGAAGTCGAACGAACAGCAAAACGTGATCGTCGATCAGGCACCCGCCGGTGGCGGGCAGACCATCGTGCGGATCGAGCCTGCCAATCCGCAAGTGATCTATGTGCCCGCCTACGACCCGACCGTCGTGTACGGTGCCTGGAGTTACCCGACCTATCCGCCATACTACTGGCCGCCGTATCCCGCCTACTACCCCGGCTACTATCCAGGTGCGGGCCTCGCCTTCGGCGTCGGCCTTCTTGCTGCTGGTGCGATCTTCGCCGACTGTAATTCGTGCTGGGGCGGCGACGACATCAACATCAACTCCGACAGGGCCAGGAACGTCGATCGCAACTTCGACAGTTCGAAGTTCAAGAACGGAGAGAGGGGCGGCCGCTGGCAACACGATGCAGGCCATCGTCAGGGCGTCGCCTACCGGGACAACGCCACGCGCGACAAGTTCGCCGGCGCGCCCGGGGCCGACAGGCGGTCCCAGTATCGTGGGCGCAGTGCCGATGCCGGCAACCGCATGGCCACGGCCGACCGTCCGGGCGCGGGCAACCGGGCGACGACCGCAGACAGGGGCGGCGCAGGCAATCGTGCATCGGTGGCGGACCGATCCGCGGGCGGCCTGGGCAATCGCAGTTCCCCCGGCAATCGCGCGAGCTACGGCGGCGGCTATGGTGGCGGATACGGAGGCGGGCGCGACGGCGCGTTTTCAGGCGTCGGGGGGAGCGGCAGTGTCTCGCAGCGCAACTTCGACCGGGGCAACCGAAGCATGCAGGGCTCGGGCTTCAACCGGTCTTCGGGCGGCGGCGGCATGCGAGGCGGTGGTGGACGCGGTGGCAGGCGCTGAGGAGCGAACCATGAACCTTCATCGACTGGGTGTGCACAAATTCCTGACGCTGACGTTCGCGAACCTTGCGGTAGCTGTTGCGCTGTCGGTCGCGACGGCGCCCCCGGCGCACGCACAGAAGAACTTCAGCTCGCCAGAGGCCGCGATGAATGCCTTTGGCGACGCCGTCATCAAGGATCGAGAGGACCAGTTGCGCACGCTCTTCGGCAACGACTTTCGCGAGCTGATCCCGCCTTTCGGCGCGCCGGTGCGGGATACATTCATCGCCGAGTGGGCAAAGTCCCACACCATCGAGCCAGGCGAAGCCGGACATGCGCAAATCGTCGTGGGCGACAATGGCTGGACGTTCCCGGTTCCGCTCGTCAAAGGCGAGCAGGGATGGCATTTCGATACGCGGGCCGGTGCAGAAGAGGTGCGCTTGCGGCGCATCGGCCGCAACGAACTGGCCGTCATCCAGGCAATGCTGGCGATCTTCGATGCGCAGCGCGAATACGCGCAGACCAATCACGACGGTGTAGGGGTGCTCGCCTACGCCTCGAAGATGGTAAGTTCGCCCGGCAAGCAAGACGGCCTGTACTGGCCAAGCGCGCCGGACGAGACGGCAAGTCCGCTCGGCGCGGCCTTCGTTGATGCGAGTTCGCGCAACGCGCAGAACGCCGGCTATTACGGGTACCGCTTCAAGCTGCTGGAGTCCCAGGGGCCCAACGCGCCCGGCGGCGCCTATGACTACGTCGTGAAGGGCAAGCTGTTCGGGGGCTTCGCGGTCATCGCCTGGCCCGTCAAGTACGGCGACACAGGCATCAAGACGTTCATGGTGAGCCATTCCGGTCAGGTCTATGAGCGCGACCTCGGGCCGGACAGTGCTGCGAAAGCCCAGGCCACGAAGTGGTTCGATCCCGGGCCGGGCTGGAGCAAGGTGCCCGACAGTGATCGCGAGTAACCCGTTCGCATGCGATGCCAGTCGTTCAATTTTCATCAAGGAGAATCATGAATATCTGCCTGTCGAAGTCGTTCGCGGTGGCTGCCGTGCTCGGTGTTGCCGTCCATGGGGCTTACGCGAAGACCGAAGCCTGCCATCCCGCAACGCAGAAGCAGATCGCCTCACTTTTCGATCGGTGGAACGACTCGCTGAAGACTGGCGACCCGGCGAAGGTCGTGGCGAACTATGCGCCGCGCTCAATCCTGCTGCCGACCGTATCGAACAAGGTGCGTTTGACCGTCGAGGAAAAGGAGGACTACTTCAAACATTTCCTTGAACACAAACCAGTCGGTACGATCGACTTCCGCTTTGTCATGATCGAATGCAACACGGCATTAGACGCGGGACTGTACTCGTTCAAGTACGCGGACGGCACAGTGGTCAAGGCGCGCTATACGTTCACCTACGGGTGGAACGGACACAAATGGCTGATCACCAGCCATCATTCGTCGAAGATGCCGGAAGGCGATTGAACGGCATTCGAAGACGGAAAAATACTTGGCCAAAGCAGAGGGGCGAGACGGCGACTTTGCAGTCCGACCAAGGTCCTGGTCAGCGCCGGGCGCGGCGCTGCTATGCTGGCGCCTGACCTTGCGGGCTTGCCGTGCCGGCGCGCCCATGTGCCGAGCCTCAGCCGGCGTATCGGATTGAACCGCGATGAGCAGGCGATCCGCTCACTGGAGTTGTGTCTGGTTCTGCGTTGCCGTCTTGCTCTGGCGGGCGAATGCCCTGCACGCGCAAGAGCTGGAGCCGCGCACCTATTCTCCTTCGCCCATCGGCACGAACTTCGTCCTCGCAGGCTACGCGCATGTGAGCGGAGACGTGCTCACCGACCCGTCGGTGCCGATAGCGGGCGTCAGCACGCAACTCAACAACTTCGTGATCGGCTATGTCCGCACGTTCGCGCTGGCAAACCGCACGGCGTCGATAGGCTTCGCGCAGCCTTTCGTGAACGGCAATCTGAGCGGGCTCGTCATTGGCGCGCCCACTGAGGTCCATCGCGGGGGCGTTGGCGACACGCAACTGCGTTTTGCGCTAAACCTGATTGGCAATCCCGCACTTTCCCCGGAGGCGTTTGCACAGGCAAAACCTGTCACTTCGCTCGGCGTGAGCCTGACCGTGCAGGCGCCGACGGGCCAATACGTTCCGTCACATCTCGTCAACATCGGCAACAACCGCTGGGCGTTCAAGCCGGAGATCGGATTGTCGCAACCCTGGGGAGACTGGTTTTTCGAGGCTTCGCTCGGCGTCTGGTGCTTCACGAACAACGAGGACTTTTTCAACGGTCATGTCAGACACCAGGCTCCGCTCACGGTCACCCAGTTGCATGGCGGCTACAGTTTCCGGCCGGGGCTCTGGCTCGCTGTCGATCTCGGCTATGCCCTCGGCGGGGCCACCAGCGTGAACGATGGGCCGGATGGCAGCCGCCAGGCAAATGCACGCGGCGGCGTTACGCTCGCGGTCCCGCTGGGCCACGGCTGGTCTGCCAAGGTCGCTTATTCTCGCGGCTTCGTTACCCGCGCAGCAGGCAACTATCAGATCGTCACGGTCGCGGTTCAATATCGGTGGTTCGATCATTGAATGCCACGGTGAAACCACGGACCCGCGTCGGCGGATAGACGGCAATCGTGCGGCGGAAATTCTGTTTTTCAATAATTCTGTCACGATCGGCGATGCGCAATGGCAGTGCTGACGAGAAGCTGCAGTAAATGCGGATTGCGTTGTTTCGCGAATTCAGAAAGCCTTCGCTTTATCGCAGTGTTGTGCAGCGTTGTCACCCCCTGGCGCAGCATGCCCAACCCGGATCACGACGAACCGCCCTAGCGAGCATGGAAAATCTTCTGACTCTCGCCACAGACCCGGCCGCATGGGCCGCACTTGTGACGCTCGTCACCATGGAAGTGGTGCTCGGGATAGACAACCTTGTCTTCATTTCCATCATCACCAACAAACTGCCACCGACGCAACGCTACAAAGCCCAGCGGATTGGCATCGGGCTCGCCCTCGTGTTGCGTCTTGCCTTGCTCGGCACGGTGGCGTGGATCACGCGCCTGACCCAGCCCGCGCTGTCGCTGTTTGGTCATCCGTTTTCGTGGCGTGACGTTGTTCTGATTAGCGGCGGGCTCTTTCTCGTCTGGAAGGCCACGACGGAGATTCACCACAACGTCATGAGCGATGGGCACGAACCCTCGGATGACGCAGGGCCGGCCGCGCGCACCACGCTGACGCCTCAGGTCGCGATAGGCCAGATCCTGGTGCTCGACCTGGTGTTCTCCATCGACAGCATCGTCACCGCCGTGGGCATGACGAGCCATGTGGCGATCATGTACATTGCCGTGATCGCAGCGGTCGCCGCGATGCTGGTCGCGGCGGCCCCGCTCTCCAGATTCATCGAACACAATCCCACCATCGTCATGCTGGCGCTCAGCTTCCTCCTGGTGATTGGCATGACGCTTATCGCAGAGGGATTCGGCTCGCACGTTCCGAAGGGCTACATTTACGCCGCGATGGCATTTTCGGCATTCGTCGAAGGCATGAACATGCTGGCCCGGCGCGCACGGTTGCACCGTCGCCTCAGGCGGACCGGCTAACAGGAGCCGTCATCGAAACTGCAATTTCGCCCGCTGAGTCATCCAGCGCCGGTATTCCCGGGTGCGTGCCACATCGGCCAGCTGTTGCAGGATCAGCGCTCGCAATGGCGACACTTTCGGATGAGTTCTTTTCCCCAGGCTCAATCTGCGCAACTGAAATTTGACGGCGGCCATGCTGGCCAGAGACGCCAGCGGTTTGTTCTTCCATGTGACCGGAGAGAGCGCCGGTGCGGTGTCTCTGCCCGCACGCCATTCACGAGGCAGATTCGGTTCGATGGCCAGGGCGGTACCGATACCGACCATGTCCACCCCGCTCGTGACGACCTGTTCGGCGACAGTCCGGCGGCGGATGCCGCCAGTGACCATCACGGGCATCCTCGCGATCGTCCGGATGTCGCGGGCGAATTCCACGAAATAGGCTTCGCGGGCCAGGGTGCGGCCGTCACGAGCATCGCCTTGCATGGCCGGGGCTTCATAGCTTCCACCCGACAGCTCGACCAGATCGACGGCAAGATCGTTGAGTCGCTTCACGACGTTCCGGGCGTCATCCGCACTGAAACCACCGCGCTGGAAATCGGCGGAATTCAGCTTGACGGCAACGGCAAACTGGGGAGAAACGACCGCACGAACGGCTTTGACGATCTCCAGCAACAGGCGAGCCCGATTCTCGAGGGAGCCACCCCATTGATCCGTTCTCTGATTGCTGAGTGGCGAAAGAAACTGGCTCACCAGGTAGCCGTGGGCAGCGTGGATCTCTACGCCGGTGAACCCGGCGAGTTCGCCAAGCCGCGCAGTCCGGGCAAAGCGCTGGATCACCTCCTCGATGACTTCGTTCGTCATCGCCTGGGGCGTATCGAAATACTTCGACATCCTGCCCAATGCCAGCGGAACAGCCGAAGGCGCCCACGTTTGCTGTCCGAGATTGGCTGGCATCTGGCGGCCCGGATGATTGATCTGCAGCCAGAATTGCGCGTCTTTTGACCGGCCGATCCGCGCCCAACGCCTGAATGCTTCGAGGTGCTTGTCATTTTCGAGCACCACGCCACCGGGCCCAGTCATCGCGCGGCTGTCGATCATGACGTTACCGGTAATGAGCAGGCCAGCGCCGCCTTCCGCCCACGCCTGATAGAGGCGCATCAGTGGCTCCGACGGAGCGTGGTCTGCGTCTGCCATGTTTTCTTCCATGGCGGCTTTGGCGATGCGGTTCCGGATAGTCGAACCGTTGGGTAATGCCAGCTTGTCGAACACGTTCATGATTCACCCCGTTTGATCGTGGTCCGACTTTAGGGTTAAAGCCAACTTTAATGTCAAGGCCCTTTGCGAGGTTGGATGGCTCCGCGCCTGGACGCTTGACCTTCAAGTTGACTTGAACCTTAAACTGCTGACTGAGGGCTGCATGCGGGGGCTGCATGCGGGCGTATCCTGAGCGCCGGGACAAGGCAGGAGGAGACACGTTGATCCTCAGGTCAAGTGGATGGTCAGGTTCGATCTGACCGGGGAGTCATGGAAACATGAAAATCGGAGAACTTGCGGAGCGCACGGGGCTTGCCGCTTCGCGTATTCGCTTCTACGAAGGCATCGGCCTGCTGAAAGCCGAGCGTCAGCCGAACGGCTATCGCACCTACTCACCTCAAGCGGTGCTGGTGCTCGATCTGATTACGACTGCACAGCAGGCCGGTTTCAGTCTGGACGAGATTCGCATGTTGCTGCCGCTCGACATGGCGCAATGGCAGCACGGCTCGTTGATCGAAGCGCTGCGCGGCAAGGTGCAGGAAATCGAAGCACTGGAAACGCGGCTCGCGCAGAGCAAGGCACACATCGTCGCGCTTCTGGCGGAGATCGAAGCGAAACCCGAAGCAATGGACTGCACTACCAACGCGAAGCGAGTGTTGTCCCGGCTGCGATCGGGCGAATTGAAAGCGCCGGCTCTGGCAACTGCAGACGTGAAGGTGCTTCGTAAAACGAAGCAGCGCGGGCCGGCCAGGCGCGGATAGCGGCGTCGGCACGCTCCTTTATTCCGCGTCTTGCACGGCAGCGCGTCCACCCAGGCGCCCGAGCACCCACCGCCCAAGCAACGCAAGCGGGAAAACGCCCAGCAGGCGATGCGCCGCCCATGCCGCCACGGCGCCGTTCACGGCAATGGCAAGCGACGCCGCCGCAGCAGCCCCGACGCTGCCGCCGAGCGGCGCGAGCACCGCGAGCCCAATCAGAAGAACAGCGACCGAGTAGACGTTGATCCGGTACAGCACGGAAGTGTGAGCGGTCATACCCAGCAGTTCGGGCATGGCGGTGAAGCATGCAGCGGCGATCTGGCCGAGCGCGAGCACGCGCAGCGCGGCCGCGCCGCCGCCAAAGCCCGGCCCGAACAAGCGCAGCAGGTGTTCTGGAATGAGCTGCATGCAAGCGATGGCGGGCAGCGCGAGGCACAGTACGAGACCCGCCGCCTGGGCCGCGCTTTTGTCGAGCCCTCGCCGGTCGTTGCGCGCGAAGAGGCTTGCGAACTTCGGCGCGGCCATGCCGGTCACGCCGCTGATGAGCAGATTGACGACGAGCGCGAGGCGCCAGGCCAGCGCGAAGAGCCCGGTCTCGCGCGAGGACGCGACGATGCCAAGCACGATGGCGGGCGCCGACGTGATGAGCAACTTCGTGAACTCCAGCGTGAAAAGCGGCAAGCCCGCCTTGAGAAAGCGCGGCGGCCCGGCTGGCGGTGCAACGCCGGCGGGCACGATCGGCACGTCAGCGAGAAAGCGCGTGAGCAGAAAGGCACCGGCCAGCGCGGTCAGCGTGAAGCTGATGGCGATCAGCACGAGCGCGCTCGCCACGCTCATGCCGCCCGTGAGTCCGAGCGGGATCGCAACGGCGCAGAAGATCGCCGGCCAGAGCCACGAATAGATCATCTGGCTGGAGCCCACGCGCTGGAGTCCTGCTAGCGCACCCGCGATGGCAGCGCCGAGGTTCTGCGGAATGAACGAGAGCGCGCCGAGCGCTAGCGGCCAGGCGAGTTCGGGCTTCTCCAGCACGTCACGCGCGAAGGCAAAGGCGCCCGCACCAAGCACGATGGAAACCAGCGTGGAGGCGAGCAGCACCAGCCGCAGCGCCCGGCGGATGGCAGGGCGCACGGCGCACGCCTTGCCCGATGCGATGTCCATCGCGATCTGCCGCGTCAGCGCCTGATCGATGCCCAGCCGGCCGAATCCCGCGAGCGCCACCATCGTGCTGAACACGATATAGAAGTTGCCCGTCTGGACCACGCCCAGCATGGCCGCGATCAGCAGATGGAAACCGTAGCGGCTCGGCAGGTCGAGCAGGCGAACGCCGAGGCTCACGAGCGAGCCGCGGATCATCGAGCCGCCGCTGTGCTGCGCCGGGCTCCGGGACGCACCGGCCTCGCGGGGTTCACTCATGCCGCGCCTCGTTCGCCGCGCCGCGCAGCACGAACAGCGTCACGCTTTGCGCGGGCAGGGTCGCGTGCAGCGTGCCGTTCTGGTAGCGCGCGTCGGGCATGCGGAACAACTGGTTGTTCGCGAGCCGCCAGGTTTGCGCCACGCCGCTCCCGGCGAAATGGTCGAGCGAGACGGTGGCGTCCGCCGGGCGATCCAGCTGCTTGTTGATGACGACGAGCGTCATGGCGTGGTCGTCCTCGCGCAAGGCGGCGAATGCGGAGACGGTGTCCGGATCGGGCGCGCTCGCGGTAATGCTGGTCGCGCCGAACGCCGCGCCGTGGTCGTCGTAATTGCGGTAGAGCTTGAACGCCTTGTACACCGGCATCGACGGGTCGAGCGTGCCCCAGCGTGTGGCGAGGTCCAGCCCTTCGCGGCCGAAAATGCCGAGCACGTCGGCCTGGGCGGTGGCGCCGTTCATCAGCGTGTCGCCGCCCCAGTTGTATTCTGTGATGCCGATGGGCGTGCCTGGGTAGTAGTACGAATCGACCCAATGGCGCATCAGTGGGATCAGCGCCACGACGCTGTCGATCCAGGTGGGGTCCCGGTAGTTCGGGTCCCAGAGATCGCGTGTGGAGCGATTGCGCATGAGCGCGATGGCCTGCGAGTTCGTGACGCCCGTTTCGGCGTATTCGCCGCCCTGCGGGTAGAAGTGCAGGCTGAAGACGTCCACCGGGTGGCCCGCCGCCTTCCATTGCGTGAGCAGCCACGGCACATAGGGCATGCCGTGGGTTTCGGCCGCGCGGTCGGGCGCGTGATCGAGGCCATGGTCCACGGCGTACTGCTGGTCGAAGCCGCTATAGAAGTAGCCTTGCCAGCCCCATTCCTCCGGCGCGACGATCTGCGCGTGCGGGTCCGCTGCCTTCACGGCGCGCGAATAGGCGATCACCTTGTCGGCGATTTCGCGCGCATGCGCGCCCGTGGGATGCACGTCGCGGTGAATGAGCTGCCACAGGCTCGGCTCGTTGTCGAGCGCGTAGTAGCGCACGCCCCCCGCGCTCGCGCCGCCGAACTGCTTCACCAGATCCGCTACGCGCGCCTGCTCGTTTTGCGGATCGTCGGGCGTCGAGGCGTCGTTCGCGTCGTTGCCGGCAATCGGCTTGCCGCCCGGCGCCACGCCATTGCCGGCGTCGGCGTGGCCGTCCACGTCGTGGTTCGGCTGCGCGCCGTATTTGGCGATCGAGAAGCTCGCGAGCGTCTCGCGCCCCGGCCCGAGCTTCGCCACTCGGCCCAGCATCGGAATGGTCAGGATGGGCGTGGCGCCCGCGGCCTGGGTGAGCGCCACGAAGCGCTCGCCGAACTGGTCGTTGATATCGATGGGGTTGACCGCGAGGCTCTCGAAATACCAGTCCTTGCCCGCGTTGCGCGCGTCGATGCGCCAGTTGTAGGCCGAGGCGCTGTTGCCGCCCGAGCGGTTGAGCGGCGCGCGCAGGTCCTGCAGCACGGGCGTGGTGCCGAAGTTGATGCCGTAGATGAGCGGGCTGATCGGGTGGCGCCCGGCGGCGGCATCCACGGAAATGGCGACCGGCAGGGGCGTGCCCGAGGCGGCGTCGGTGCAGGCCGCCGCGCCCGACATGAGCAGCGCCCCGACCAGCAGCGTGTGAAGGCCGCGGCGCTTGAAGCGAGTCGAGCGCCTGGCGTGCGCAGGTCGCCTGGGGCGCTCAGGTAGCTTCTGTGGCTCAGGATGCATGAGGCGAGGCATGGTCGATCTGCGAGTCGGCATGTTCGGCGCGGTTGCCGTCCAGGTCTCCCACGCGCCAGACGTAGGCGAAGATCGCGAGTATCACCGAGGTCTCGCCCGGCGTGAGCGTGGGCGGGTAGAAGAACGAAATCAGCAGGATGTAGACGAGATAGTCGAACAGCGAGCCGAGAAAATCGTCATCGACCTTCTTGCGCAGGCGCCGGTAGAACACGATGCCGCGCAGCTGGAAGAACAGGATGATGAGCGCGCCGATCAGGCCGTACTCGAACACGATGCCGAGCCACGTAATGTCCGCGAGGAAGAAGAAGTGGTGGAAGTAGTCGATCAGGTTGTCCTTGCTGGTCGAGCTGATCGTGCCCACGCCGAAGAGCCAGCGCATCGGCTCGCTGCCGAGAAACTTCGTGGCGAGCAGGATGGTGATGCGGCGCGTGTCGAAACCCGTGTTCGCATCGGTGCTGAAGGTGGTCGCGAGGTAGCCCGCCGAAAACAGGGCGGCGAGCGCGAACGGCGACGCGAGCAGCAGCGCGAGGCGCGTGCGCGGCCGCGACCACACGAAGGTGTTGATGACGAACACGCCCGCAATGCCGATGACCATGGCGCGCGTCTTGACGATCAGCAGCGTGACCGCGAACGCGACCACGGCCCCGAACAGGTAGCCCGCATGCCGCTCGAAATACGCGCGCCGGTAGCAGAAGAACAGCAGGATGAGCGGGAAGTACATCGACATGCGGATGCGATGGCCGCGGTTGTCGCTGCTGAAAAACGGCGACTGGCCGATCACATACGACTCCTGGTACCAGTCGGACGGCACCACGGCCCAGAGCACGATCAGCACCGCGAGGATGATGACGCCCAGCACGACGAAGCTGCGCTCCAGTTCGCCGAGCGTGGGCTTGAGCGCGAGGAGCAACGCGAGGAACGAGAAGAAGTAGAGGATGGGCAGCAGCTTGACCTGCGCCGTGATGCCCGTAAAAAAGCCCTCGTGGAAATAGAACACGGCGGCGAAGCTCGGCACCAGCAGGAGCCACGCGAAGCTGATGAGGATTTGCCGCGTCATGGGAAAGCGCGGCTCGCCGCCCAGGCGCAGAACGCCA
>Ga0207816_1000136_pt1 | contig 17720 bp, 31 predicted proteins | sample LuqExpMetageno10_FD_187768 | JGI IMG/M metagenome (GOLD analysis project Ga0207816, IMG submission 187768) | Tropical forest soil microbial communities from Luquillo Experimental Forest, Puerto Rico - Sample 10 (SPAdes) | ecosystem: Environmental > Terrestrial > Soil > Tropical forest ... | reverse complement strand
GGGCGCCCCTGGAACGAGTGGCGCGGTGGCGACGTGTCCGGCGCGCTCGACGGGGTTGTGGACGACCGGCGCCGGCGGGAGCAGGGCACATGGGAGTGTCCGGCGGTGAGCCTCACCAGTCAGCGCACCGGTTCCGGGGTGGTCGGTGCGGGCAGCCAGCCGGGGCTGCTCGTCGTGGGCGCCGGTGCTGCCCGGCCCGACGAGGGCTCGGGGGGCCGCGGCCCGCACCGTGGTCGACCTGACGCGCGACGCCGGCTTCCTCGCCGGGGTGGTCGCGGGCGACGCGGCCCTGCGGGCGGGCCTGGTCACGCGTGAGCAGCCGGCCGACGAGGTCGTCGCAGCCCGTCGCGGGCGCGGCGTGCGGGCCGCACGGCGGATGGTCGACTTGGACTTCTGGTGGAGAAAGGCGCGGGTCGCCGGCGAGTTCGACGGCCGGTCCAAGTACGGCATCGACGCCGTGACGGTGGCCGCGGCGGCGGACCAGCCGTGGGACGAGAAGCTCCGCGAGGACGAGCCGCCGTGGCCGGAATGGCGCGCTGGACCTGGTCCGACGCCTGGGCCGGCGCCCCGATGATCGCCCGCCTCCGCGTCGCCGGCGTCTGACAACCCGCCGTGCGCGCCAGACGCGTCGCGATCGCACCGTCTACGAGTGGGGCGCACGGGACGTATCCGGGGCGGTCGGTGAGTTTGGTGATCCGGGGTTCGTCTGGCAGACTTCTCGGGTTGCCCGCTGGGGTGTGGTGCGTCTGCGCGCCCCTCACCGGCTGGGCGAAGACGTGGAGAGCCCACGCGCCCCGGGGTCACTCGGTGGTGACGGGCTCGACCGCAACCACCGACTCGGTACCGCAAGGTACGCCGCCTCAGGTGCGTCGCGCAGAGCGACACGCCCGAGTGCGGGGGTCGGAAGGACCGGTTCGAACGACAGAGAGAAGTAGACGACGCCATGGCGGGACAGAAGATCCGCATCCGGCTCAAGTCCTACGACCACGAGGTCATCGACAGCTCGGCGCGCAAGATCGTCGACACGGTGACGCGCGCGGGTGCGCAGGTCGTTGGCCCGGTGCCGCTGCCGACGGAGAAGAACGTCTTCTGCGTCATCCGGTCGCCCCACAAGTACAAGGACAGCCGCGAGCACTTCGAGATGCGCACGCACAAGCGGCTGATCGACATCATCGATCCCACGCCCAAGGCCGTCGACTCGCTCATGCGTCTCGACCTGCCCGCGGACGTGAACATCGAGATCAAGCTCTGATTCGCTGGGAAGGACGCACTCATATGGCAACCCAGCAGACTGCGCGCCCCGTCACGGCGCTGCTCGGAACCAAGCTCGGCATGACCCAGGTGTGGGACGCGGCTGGTCGCCTCGTCCCCGTCACGGTCGTCGGCGTGGGGACGAACGTCGTGACGCAGGTCCGCTCCGCCGAGGTTGACGGCTACGCCGCGGTTCAGCTGGCCTACGGCCAGATCGACCCCCGCAAGGTGAACAAGCCGCTCAAGGGCCACTTCGAGAAGGCCGGGGTCACCCCGCGCCGGCACGTGGCCGAGATTCGCACGACGAACGCCGCCGAGTACACGCCTGGCCAGGAGATCACCGTCGAGGTGTTCGGTGCCGGGCAGACCGTCGACGTCTCCGGTACCACCAAGGGCAAGGGCTTCGCGGGCGTCATGAAGCGCCACGGGTTCAAGGGCGTCTCCGCTTCGCACGGTTCGCACCGCAACCACCGCAAGCCCGGGTCCATCGGCGCGTGCGCCACCCCGAGCCGCGTGCTCAAGGGCGTCCGCATGGCCGGCCGCATGGGCAACGAGCGGCAGACCACCCAGAACCTGACCGTGCACGCGATCGACGTCGAGAAGGGCCTGCTGCTCGTCAAGGGCGCCATCCCGGGCCCCAAGGGCGGCGTCGTCGTCGTCAAGACCGCTGCGAAGGGTGCGTGACCACGATGAGTGACACGCTCACTGTCGACGTCCTCGACCCGAAGGGGGAGAAGGCCGGCCAGGCCGAGCTCCCCGGCGAGGTCTTCGACGCCCAGACGAACGTCCCCCTGATCCACCAGGTCGTCGTGGCCCAGCTCGCCGCCGCGCGGCAGGGCACCCACGACGCGAAGCGCCGTGGTGAGGTCAGCGGTGGCGGCCGGAAGCCGTACAAGCAGAAGGGCACCGGCCGCGCCCGCCAGGGTTCGACCCGTGCGCCGCAGTTCACGGGCGGTGGCGTCGTCCACGGCCCGCAGCCGCGCGACTACTCCCAGCGGACCCCGAAGAAGATGAAGGCCGCGGCGCTCCGCGGTGCCCTCTCGGACCGCGCCCGCAACGGCCGCGTGCACGTCGTCACCGGGTTCGCCCCGGGCGACGCGCCGTCGACGAAGTCTGCCGTCAAGGTGCTGGACAACCTGTCCGGCCGCCGCAGCGTGCTCGTCGTCGTCGAGCGGGCCGACGAGGTCACGTGGAAGTCGCTGCGCAACGTCGAGCGGGTCCACCTGCTCGTCGCCGACCAGCTCAACACCTACGACGTGCTCGTCAGCGACGACGTGGTGTTCACCCAGGGTGCCCTGGACGCCTTCCTCGGCGGGCGCAAGGCCAAGGAGGAGACGAAGTGACCACCGTCGGCAAGGACCCGCGCGACATCCTCATCGCGCCGGTCGTCTCCGAGAAGAGCTACGGGCTGCTCGACGAGGGCAAGTACACGTTCCTCGTCGACCCGCGCGCCAACAAGACCGAGATCAAGATCGCGGTCGAGCAGGTGTTCGGCGTGAAGGTCGACTCGGTCAACACCGCGAACCGTCAGGGCAAGGCCCGCCGGACCCGTTTCGGCATCGGCCGTCGTAAGGCCACGAAGCGTGCGATCGTCACCCTCCGCGAGGGCTCGATCGACATCTTCGGCGGACCGGTCGGCTGAGCGGCCCGGAAGGACATCAGACATGGCTATCCGTAAGTACAAGCCGACGACCCCGGGTCGCCGCGGCGGCTCCGTCGCCGACTTCGCCGAACTGACGCGGTCCACGCCCGAGAAGGCGCTCGTCCGCCCGCTGTCCAAGTCCGGCGGTCGAAACTCGTCGGGTCGCGTGACGACCCGCCACCACGGTGGCGGTCACAAGCGCGCCTACCGGGTGATCGACTTCCGGCGGAACGACAAGGACGGCGTGCCGGCCAAGGTCGCTCACATCGAGTACGACCCCAACCGCACGGCGCGCATCGCGCTCCTGAACTACGCCGACGGCGAGAAGCGCTACATCCTCGCGCCGAACCGGCTGAACCAGGGCGACACCGTCGAGTCCGGCCCCACGGCCGACATCAAGCCCGGCAACAACCTGCCGCTGCGCAACATCCCCACCGGTACGGTCATCCACGCCATCGAGCTCCGGCCCGGCGGCGGCGCGAAGATCGCGCGCTCGGCGGGTGCGTCGGTGCAGTTGGTCGCGAAGGACGGGCCCTACGCCCAGCTCCGCATGCCGTCCGGCGAGATCCGCAACGTCGACCTGCGCTGCCGCGCGACGGTCGGCGAGGTGGGCAACGCCGAGCAGTCCAACATCAGCCTGGGCAAGGCCGGGCGCTCCCGCTGGAAGGGCGTCCGCCCGACCGTCCGCGGCGTCGCGATGAACCCGATCGACCACCCGCACGGTGGTGGCGAGGGCAAGACCTCCGGTGGCCGTCACCCGGTCAGCCCGTGGGGTCAGCCCGAGGGCCGCACCCGGCGTCCGAACAAGCCGAGCGACAAGCTCATCGTGCGCCGTCGGCGCACCGGCAAGAAGCGCTGACAGGAGAGCAGGAGCTAATGCCTCGCAGCCTCAAGAAGGGTCCGTTCGTCGACGACCATCTTCAGAAGAAGGTGGACGTCCAGAACGCGGCCGGCACGAAGAACGTCATCAAGACGTGGTCGCGCCGTTCGGTCATCACGCCGGACTTCCTCGGCCACACCTTTGCCGTCCACGACGGCCGCAAGCACACCCCGGTGTTCGTCACCGAGTCGATGGTCGGCCACAAGCTCGGAGAGTTCGCCCCCACGCGGACCTTCCGTGGCCACGAGAAGGACGACCGGAAGGGACGGCGGCGATGAGCACCGACACCACTGCTGACGTCAGCCCCCGTCGCCAGACGCTGCTCGGCGGCGCCACCGGCGGGTACGCGATCGCGCGGCACGTCCGCGTCACGCCGCTCAAGGCCCGCCGCGTCGTGGACCTCGTCCGCGGCAGGAACGCCGACGACGCCGTCAACACGCTGCGGTTCGCGCCGCAGGCCGCGGCCGAGCCGGTGCGCAAGACGCTGCAGTCCGCGATCGCCAACGCGGTCGAGGGTGCGCGTCGCGCCGGTGAGCGCCTCGACGAGTCCGACCTCGTCGTCTCGGAGATCTTCGTCGACGAGGGCCCCACGCTGAAGCGGTTCCGGCCGCGGGCGCAGGGTCGTGCCGGCCGGATCCTCAAGCGCACGAGCCACATCACCGTGGTCGTCTCGGTTCCCGAGAAGGCCGCCAGCAAGGGAGGGACCCGCTAGTGGGCCAGAAGGTCAACCCGCTCGGGTACCGCCTGGGCATCACCACCGACCACCGTTCTCGGTGGTTCGCCGACTCGACCAAGGCCGGCCAGCGCTACCGCGACTACGTCCGCGAGGACGTGCAGATCCGCAAGCTTATGAGCACGGGTCTGGAGCGCGCCGGCATCGCCAAGGTCGAGATCGAGCGCACCCGTGACCGCGTGCGCGTCGACATCCACACCGCTCGCCCGGGCATCGTCATCGGGCGTCGCGGCGCGGAGGCCGACCGCATCCGCGGTGAGCTCGAGAAGCTCACCGGCAAGCAGGTGCAGCTCAACATCCTCGAGGTGAAGAACGCCGAGCTCGAGGCGCAGCTGGTCGCACAGGGCATCGCGGAGCAGCTGGCGAGCCGTGTCTCGTTCCGCCGCGCGATGCGCAAGGGCATCCAGTCGGCGCAGCGCGCCGGCGCCAAGGGCATCCGCGTGCAGGTCTCCGGCCGCCTCGGCGGCGCGGAGATGAGCCGCACGGAGTTCTACCGCGAGGGTCGCGTGCCGCTGCACACGCTGCGCGCCAACATCGACTACGGCCTGCACGAGGCCCGCACCACCTTCGGCCGCATCGGCGTGAAGGTGTGGGTCTACAAGGGCGATGTCACCGAGAAGGAGTACGCCCGCGAGCAGGCGACCGCGGCACCGCGGCCGGCCCGTGGCCCGCGCGGCGAGCGTGGCGACCGTCCGGAGCGCGGCCCGCGCGCCGGTGGCCGTCGCACCGAGCGGACCGACGCCCCGGCGGAGACGGTTGAGCAGGCTCCCACCGAGACCCCCGGAACGGAGGCCTGAGCCATGCTCATCCCGCGCAGGCTGAAGCACCGCAAGCAGCACCATCCCGATCGGCACGGTGCTGCCAAGGGCGGCACGACCATCTCGTTCGGCGACTACGGCATCCAGGCCCTCGAGCCCGCCTACGTCACGAACCGGCAGATCGAGGCCGCTCGTATCGCGATGACCCGCCACATCAAGCGTGGCGGCAAGGTCTGGATCAACATCTACCCGGACCGGCCGCTCACGAAGAAGCCCGCCGAGACCCGCATGGGTTCCGGCAAGGGCTCGCCCGAGTGGTGGATCGCGAACGTCAAGCCCGGCCGCATGCTCTTCGAGCTGGCCGGTGTCCCGGAGTCCCTGGCTCGCGAGGCCATGCGCCGCGCGCAGCACAAGCTCCCGATGAAGACCCGTTTCGTTGTGCGTGAGGGAGGTGCCAGCTGATGGCCGTCGGAACCCAGGGCCTGGCGCCGAGCGAGCTGGACGCTTTCGACGACGAGCGCCTCGTCGCCGAGCTGAAGAAGGCCAAGGAAGAGCTGTTCAACCTGCGCTTCCAGTCGGCCACCGGCCAGCTCGAGAGCCATGGCCGGCTCATGGCCGTCCGCCGCGACATCGCGCGGATCTACACGATCCTGCGTGAGCGCGAGCTCGGCATCCGCACTGCACCGAGCCCGAGCGAGTGAGGCGACGTTGAACACCAAGCACGAGTCGACGACGGCTACGGCCGAGCACCGCGCGTACCGCAAGACGCGCCGCGGCTACGTCGTCAGCGACAAGATGGACAAGACCGTCGTGGTCGAGGTCGAGGACCGGGTCAAGCACCCGCTCTACGGCAAGGTCATGAAGCGCACGAGCAAGGTCAAGGCGCACGACGAGCAGAACTCGGCGGGCATCGGCGACCTGGTGCTCATCATGGAGACGCGGCCGCTGTCCGCCACCAAGCGGTGGCGGCTGGTCGAGATCATCGAGAAGGCCAAGTAGTCATCCACACAGTTGCCCGCGGGCCGGCAACGGCCCGTGTGCACCACGGCAACTAACCGTTCGGACAGGCTCGGGCACCGGAACCGGTGACCCGAGAACCCGCCAGACGACAGGAGTGAAGGAATGATCCAGCAGGAGACGCGGCTGCGCGTCGCCGACAACACGGGTGCCAAGGAGATCCTCTGCATCCGCGTTCTCGGTGGCTCGGGTCGCCGCTACGCCGGCATCGGCGACGTCATCGTCGCCACCGTGAAGGACGCGATCCCCGGTGGCAACGTCAAGAAGGGTGACGTCGTGAAGGCCGTCGTCGTGCGCACCCGCAAGGAGCGCCGCCGGCCCGACGGCTCGTACATCAAGTTCGACGAGAACGCCGCCGTGATCCTCAAGAACGACGGGGAGCCCCGTGGGACGCGCATCTTCGGCCCGGTGGGCCGCGAGCTGCGCGACAAGAAGTTCATGAAGATCATCTCGCTGGCCCCGGAGGTGCTCTGACCATGGCCAAGATCAAGAAGGGCGACCTGGTCGTCGTCATCTCCGGCAACCGCGCCGACCGCGGCAAGCAGGGCCGGGTGCTCGAGGTGCTCACCGAGAGCCAGCGCGTCGTCGTCGAGGGCATCCACCGCGTGACGAAGCACACGAAGCAGAACACGACGCAGCGTGGCACCCGCACCGGCGGCATCGAGATCGTCGAGGCCCCCATCCACATCAGCAACGTGATGCTCGTCGACCCGGAGACCAAGAAGGGCACCCGCGTCGGCTACCGCACCGAGCAGATCGAGCGCGACGGGAAGCTCAAGACCGTCCGGGTCCGCGTGGCCAAGCGCTCCGGTAAGGACATCTGATGTCGCAGAGCACCATCGAGGCCCCGGAGACCCCGCGGCTCAAGACGAAGTACGCCGACGAGATCAAGCCCGCGCTCCTCAAGGAGTTCGGCCACGAGAACGTCAACCAGGTGGCCAAGCTGGTCAAGGTCGTCGTCAACATGGGCGTCGGCGAGGCCGCGAAGGACTCCAAGCTGATCGAGGGCGCCGTGCGCGACCTGACGCTTATCACCGGCCAGAAGCCGATGGTGACGAAGGCCCGCAAGTCGATCGCGCAGTTCAAGCTGCGCGAGGGCATGCCGATCGGTGCGCACGTCACGCTCCGTGGCGACCGCGCCTGGGAGTTCCTGGACCGCCTGCTCTCGATCGCCCTCCCGCGCATCCGTGACTTCCGCGGCCTGTCGGACAAGCAGTTCGACGGCCACGGGAACTACACGTTCGGCCTGACCGAGCAGTCCGTGTTCCACGAGATCGACCAGGACCGGATCGACCGCGTGCGTGGCATGGACATCACCGTCGTCACGACGGCCACGACCGACGACGAGGCACGGGCCTTCCTCCGCGCGCTCGGCTTCCCGTTCAAGGAGAACTGACATGGCGAAGACCGCCCTTGTCAACAAGGCGAACGCGACGCCGAAGTTCGGCGTGCGCGGGTACACGCGCTGCCAGCGGTGCGGGCGTCCCCGTTCCGTGTACAAGAAGTTCGGCCTGTGCCGGATCTGCGTGCGCGAGATGGCCCACCGGGGCGAGCTCCCCGGCGTCACCAAGAGCAGCTGGTAAGCAACCGACGACGTCGGTAGGTCCGGGCGGGCGCGAGCCCGTCGGATACCCCGGCGAGAAAGGGGCTACGCCCCCATGACCATGACCGACCCGATCGCAGACTTCCTGACGCGGCTGCGCAACGCGAACACGGCCCACCACGACTCCGTGATGATCCCGTTCTCGAAGCTGAAGTCGCACATCGCGGAGATCCTGCAGGCCGAGGGCTACATCGCTGGCTGGACCGTCGAGGACGCCCTCGTCGGCAAGAACCTCGTGGTGACCCTGAAGTACGGCCCGAACCGCGAGCGTGCGCTCGCCGGCGTCAAGCGAGTGTCCAAGCCGGGCCTCCGCGTGTACGCCAAGTCGACCAACCTGCCGAAGGTTCTCGGCGGCCTGGGCGTGGCGATCCTGTCCACGTCCTCCGGCCTGCTGACCGACAAGCAGGCAGCCAAGAAGGGTGTGGGCGGGGAAGTCCTCGCCTACGTCTGGTAGTCACCAGGACGGAAGGAGAACAGCCATGAGCCGTATCGGCAGGATCCCCGTCCCGGTCCCGACCGGCGTGGACGTCACCATCGAAGGCAACGTCGTGACGGTGCAGGGCCCCAAGGGCACGCTGTCCCACACGGTTGCCACCCCCATCCAGGTCGGGCGCGACGACGCGGGTTCGCTCGTCGTGACCCGGCCCGACGACGAGCGGCTGTCCCGCTCGCTGCACGGCCTGACCCGCACGCTGCTGGCCAACCTGGTCACCGGCGTGACGCAGGGCTACAGCAAGACCCTCGAGATCGTCGGCACCGGTTACCGCGTGCAGGCCAAGGGCTCGAACCTCGAGTTCGCCCTCGGCTTCTCGCACCCGGTGACGGTCGAGCCGCCGGAGGGCATCAGCTTCACCGTCGAGACGGCGACGCGCTTCGTCGTGGCCGGCATCGACAAGCAGCAGGTGGGCGAGGTCGCCGCGAACATTCGCAAGATCCGCAAGCCCGAGCCGTACAAGGGCAAGGGCGTTCGGTATCAGGGCGAGGTCGTGCGTCGCAAGGTCGGAAAGGCTGGTAAGTAAGCCATGGCGATCACCATCAAGGGCAAGGGCAAGCAGATCTCCCGCCAGCGGCGGCACCTGCGCCTGCGCAAGAAGGTCGTCGGCACGGCCGCCCGTCCGCGCCTTGTCGTCACCCGGTCCGCGCGGCACATCGTCGCGCAGGTCGTGGACGACGGCGTCGGCCGCACGATCGCGTCCGCGTCGACCCTCGAGGTCGATCTGCGGGCGACCGAGGCCGACAAGACCGCCAAGGCGCGCAAGGTCGGCGAGCTCGTCGCCGCGCGTGCCAAGGCCGCCGGTGTCGAGGCCGTCGTGTTCGACCGCGGCGGCAACAAGTACCACGGCCGGGTGGCAGCGGTGGCCGACGGTGCCCGCGAGGCAGGTCTGGCGCTGTGACCACGCTCGAGACGAAGAAGAGGATCCACTGATGGCTGCTGGAGCACGCAGCAACACCGCCGGCGGGCAGGGCGGCGAGCGTCGCGAAGGCGGCGAGCGTCGTGAGCGCCGCGATGGCGGTCGTCGGCAGGAGGCTGCCGAGAAGAGCGCGTTCGTCGAGCGCGTCGTGACCATCAACCGCGTCGCCAAGGTCGTCAAGGGCGGTCGTCGGTTCAGCTTCACGGCGCTCGTCGTCGTGGGCGACGGCGACGGCACGGTCGGCGTCGGCTACGGGAAGGCCAAGGAGGTGCCCGCGGCGATCGCCAAGGGTGTCGAGGAGGCGAAGAAGAACTTCTTCCGCGTCCCGCGCATCAAGGGCACCATCCCGCACCCCGTCCAGGGCGAGGCCGCGGCCGGCGTCGTCTACCTGCGGCCGGCCTCGCCGGGTACCGGTGTGATCGCCGGTGGCCCGGTGCGCGCCGTCCTCGAGTGCGCCGGCATCCACGACGTGCTGACGAAGTCGCTGGGGTCGTCGAACTCCATCAACATCGTCCACGCGACGGTCGCGGCCCTCAAGGGCCTCGAGCAGCCCGAGGCGGTCGCGGCTCGCCGCGGCCTCCCGCTCGACCACGTCGTGCCGGCCCCGCTGCTGCGGGCGCAGGCCGAGGGCCGGGCTGCTGCGGCGGTTGCGAAGGCGGGTGCGTGATGGCCCGTCTCAAGGTGACCCAGACCCGGTCCGCCATCGGCGGCAAGCAGAACCAGCGCGACACGTTGCGCACCCTGGGCCTCAAGCGGATCGGCGACGTCGTCGTCAAGGAGGACCGTCCTGAGATCCGCGGCATGGTCCGCACGGTGCGCCACCTCGTCGCGGTCGAGGAGGTGGAGTGAGCATGGCCGACGAGCAGAAGGCCGAGGAGACGAAGCCGGCGAAGGCTGCGAAGCCGGCGGCCGAGAAGGCTGCCGCCAAGCCCGCTGCCGAGAAGGCGGCGAAGCCCGCTGCCGAGAAGGCGAAGCCCGCCAAGGCTGAGGCCGAGGTCGAGGCCCCGGCGAAGCCGGCGCGCACGACGAAGGCTGCCGCGGCGAAGGCCGAGGCCGCCGAGGCCAAGCCGGCCAAGGCCACCGCGAAGGCCGCTCCCAAGGAGCAGCCGACCGCCGCCGCCGTCAAGGCGGCGGAGGACGCGGCGAAGCCGGGTGCCGGCGGCACCCTGCGGGTTCACCACCTGCGTCCGGCGCCGGGGGCCAAGACGGCCAAGACCCGCGTCGGCCGTGGTGAGGGCTCCAAGGGCAAGACCGCGGGCCGCGGCACCAAGGGCACGAAGGCCCGCTACCAGGTGCCGGACCGCTTCGAGGGCGGGCAGATGCCGATGCACATGCGGCTGCCCAAGCTCCGTGGCTTCAAGAACCCGTTCCGCGTCGAGTACCAGGTGGTCAACCTGGACAAGATCTCGGCGCTGTATCCGGACGGCGGCGACGTGACGGTCGACGACCTCGTGGCCAAGGGCGCGGTCCGCAAGGGCCAGCCGGTCAAGGTGCTCGGCACGGGCGAGCTGACGGTCAAGATCTCGGTGGCGGTCGACGCTCTGTCGGCGTCCGCCAAGGAGAAGATCGAGGCCGCCGGCGGCACCGTCGTCGCGCAGGACTGAGAACTGAAGATCGTCTGGGGGCCGCGGTGGCTGTGAGCTGCCGGGGCCCCCAGACGTTCCCGGCATCGGCTAGGGTGCGCGGGGTGCTCGTGAGGTGTTACGAGCGGGCCGGCCAGGGCATCCTGGTCGGAGCGGAACCCGCCTGCGGGCGGTACCAGGAGGTCAGGTGCTAGGCGCATTCGTGCGGGCGTTCAGGACGCCCGACCTGCGGCGCAAGCTGCTCTTCACCATCGGGATCATGGTGGTCTTCCGGTTCGGCTCGTTCCTGCCGATCCCGGGTGTCTCCTACCCGAACGTCCAGCAGTGTGTCGCGCAGGCGCAGTCGAACGACCTGCTGGGCATCGTCAACCTGTTCAGCGGCGGTGCGCTGCTGCAGCTGTCGGTGTTCTCGCTCGGGATCATGCCGTACATCACGGCGAGCATCATCATCCAGCTGCTCCGCGTGGTGATCCCCAAGTTCGAGGAGCTCCACCAGGAGGGCCAGTCCGGCACCACCAAGCTCACGCAGTACACGCGCTACCTGACCATCGGGCTCGCAGTGCTGCAGTCGACGACGGTCATCGCGCTGGCGCGGTCCGGCGGCCTCTTCACCGGCTGCCCCGTCTCCGTCATCCCGGACTCCAGCTGGACCACGCTGACGATCATGGTGCTCACCATGACGGCCGGCACGGGCCTCATCATGTGGCTGGGCGAGCTCATCACCGAGCGCGGCGTGGGCAACGGCATGTCGCTGCTGATCTTCACGTCGATCGCGGCGCGGTTCCCCTCCAACATGTGGTCGATCGCGGGCGGCGCCGGCGGCGTCGGCAAGTTCATCGCCGTGCTGGCGATCATCGTGATCGTCATCGGGCTCGTCGTCTTCGTCGAGCAGTCGCAGCGGCGCATCCCGGTGCAGTACGCGAAGCGCATGGTGGGCCGCCGCATGTACGGCGGGTCGAGCACCTACATCCCGATCAAGATCAACATGGCCGGCGTCATCCCGATCATCTTCGCGTCGTCGCTGCTCGCCGTGCCGGGTCTCATCGCCCAGTTCGGCAACCCGGCGCAGGGCTGGGTGCAGTGGATCAGCCGCTACCTGGCCGCGCAGGGCTCGACGCTCCACATCGTGCTCTACACGCTGCTGATCATCTTCTTCTGCTACTTCTACACGGCGATCACGTTCAACCCGGACGAGGTCGCGGACAACATGAAGCGGTACGGCGGCTTCATCCCCGGCATCCGTGCCGGCCGGCCGACCGCCGAGTACCTCGACTACGTGATCACCCGCATCACGGCGCCCGGCTCGCTGTACCTGGCATTTGTCGCTTTGGTCCCGACCATCGCGTTCGTGGTGCTCAAGGTCGGGACGAACATCCCCTTTGGCGGCTCGTCAATCCTCATCATCGTTGGTGTCGGCCTGGAGACGGTCAAGCAGATCCAGGCTCAGCTCGAGCAGCGGCACTACGAAGGGTTCTTGAGGTAAATGAGCGTTCGTCTCGTCCTGTTCGGCCCGCCCGGTGCGGGCAAGGGCACCCAGGCGGCACGGCTGTCGGAGCACTTCAGTGTGCCGGCGATCTCGACCGGAGACATCTTCCGGGCGAACGTCGCCGGCGACACGGAGCTCGGCCGCAAGGTCGTCGCGTACACCTCGAGGGGCGCGCTGGTGCCCGACGAGCTGACCGACGACCTGGTGCGCGACCGGCTCTCGAAGCCGGACGCCGCCGAGGGCTTCCTCCTCGACGGCTACCCGCGCAACGTGGCACAGGTCGGGGCGCTGGACGAGACGCTCGCGGACGCGGGGACCCCGCTCGACGTGGTCGTGGAGATCACGGCGGACGCGGAGGTCGTCGTCGGCCGCCTGCTCAAGCGCGCGACGATCGAGCGCCGGGTCGACGACACCGAGGACGTCATCCGCCACCGGCTGGACGTCTACGCCGAGCAGACCGCACCGATCGCCAAGGTCTACGCGGACCGCGGCATCCTGGTCCAGGTCGACGGCATCGGCGACCTCGACGAGGTGACCGGGCGGCTGGTGCGGGCGATCGCGCCGGCGGTCGCGCGCTGAGTTCGTGGCCCGGGAGCGCGTCCAGATCAAGACGCCGGAGCAGGTGCGCACCATGCGGCGCGCCGGCCTCGTCGTGGCGGACGCGCTCGACGCGGTCCGCGCTGCCCTGAAGCCGGGGGCGACCACCGCCGACCTCGACGCGATCGCCGAGCGGGTGATCCGCGCGGCCGGGGCGACGCCGTCGTTCCTCGGGTACTTCGACTACCCGGCGACGCTGTGCGTGTCCGTGAACGACGAGGTGGTGCACGGCATCCCCGGCGGGCGCGTGCTCGAGCCGGGTGACGTGGTCTCGGTGGACTGCGGCGCGATCGTCGACGGCTGGCACGGGGACAGCGCCTTCAGCGCCGTGCTCGAGCCGGCCGATCCCGCGGACGTCGCCCTCGTCGACGCGACCGAGGCGGCGATGTGGGCGGGGATCGCCGCGCTGCACGGCGCCTCGCGGACGTCGGCCGTGGGGGAGGCGATCGACGACCTGGTCGGCGACCGGTTCGGGATCCTCGAGGAGTACGTGGGCCACGGCATCGGCAGCGCCATGCACCAGCCCCCGGACGTGCCCAACTACCGCTCGCGGGAGCGCGGGGCCCGGGTCGAGCCCGGGCTGGTCGTCGCGGTGGAGCCGATGCTCACCCGCGGCGCCGGGGTCACGCACGAGCTGGCCGACGGCTGGACCGTGAAGACCGACGACGGCTCGCGGGCCGCCCACTGGGAGCACACGGTCGCCGTCATGCCCGACGGGCGCCTCTGGGTGCTCACGGCCCAGGACGGCGGGGCGGCCGGCCTCGCGCGGTGGCCCGCAGCGGCCGCCGCCGTCGATGGGGTATGATCGCTCGTTGGTGTGTGCCGTCCCATGACTGCGCCCGGAATCGGGAGGCAGACAAGGGTGGGTGGCGTGAGCACACCCGTCCACGGTTCGTCGTCCGCCATCCGGCGTGACTAGGCGTGGGTGCGTCGTTCGGAACGAGGGTAAGCGGAGGACATGGCGAAGAAGGACGGAGTCATCGAGATCGAGGGCTCGGTGGTCGAGGCGCTGCCGAACGCGATGTTTCGCGTGGAGCTGAGCAACGGGCACAAGGTTCTGGCCCACATCTCGGGGAAGATGCGTCAGCACTACATCCGGATCCTCCCGGAGGACCGCGTGGTGGTGGAGCTGAGCCCCTACGACCTGTCCCGCGGGCGCATCGTCTACCGCTACAAGTAGGCACACGAGCAACGTCGTCGACCGCCCCAGGGCGGGACGGACGGCGGCGATGGGAAGCACGATGAAGGTCAAGCCGAGCGTCAAGAAGATCTGCGACAAGTGCAAGGTGATCCGCCGGCACGGTCGCGTCATGGTGATCTGCGAGAACCAGCGCCACAAGCAGCGCCAGGGCTGAGCAGCACGCCCGGCCCTCCGGGGTCGGACCAAGCGCACCGCCGCTCGGGCCTCGTCGTACGACGAAGCCCGATGAACCCCCGGTACGGAGGCCGGGGCCCGCGACCTGCGGGAGGACGGTGCGGACGACCTCCGACGAAGTACAGGAGCCATCAAGCACATGGCACGTCTGATCGGCGTGGACCTTCCCCGCGAGAAGCGGGTGGAGATCGCGCTCACCTACATCTACGGGGTCGGTCGCACGCGCGCGACCGAGACCCTGACCGCAACGGGCATCAGCCCGGACATCCGGGTCAAGGACCTCGACGACGCCCAGCTGGTCACGCTGCGTGACTACCTCGAGGCGAACTTCAAGCTCGAGGGCGACCTGCGCCGCGAGGTCGCCGCCGACATCCGCCGCAAGGTCGAGATCGGCTGCTACGAGGGCCTGCGCCACCGCCGCGGCCTGCCCGTGCGTGGTCAGCGCACCAAGACCAACGCCCGCACCCGCAAGGGCCCGAAGCGCACCGTGGCCGGCAAGAAGAAGGCCGGGCGCAAGTAGCCCGCCGGCTCACGCCCCCGTAGACCATAGGAAAGAAGCAGATGCCCCCCAAGACCCGCTCCACTGCGAGCACCGCGCGCAAGCCGCGCCGCAAGGAGAAGAAGAACGTCTCCCACGGCCAGGCGCACATCAAGAGCACGTTCAACAACACGATCGTCTCCATCACCGACCCGTCCGGCGCTGTCATCGCCTGGGCGTCGGGCGGCGACGTCGGCTTCAAGGGCTCGCGCAAGTCGACGCCGTTCGCGGCCGGCCTGGCCGCCGAGGCGGCCGCGCGCAAGGCCCAGGAGCACGGCATGCGCAAGGTGGACGTCTTCGTGAAGGGCCCGGGTTCGGGCCGCGAGACGGCGATCCGCTCGCTGCAGTCGGCCGGCCTCGAGGTCGGTTCGATCCAGGACGTGACGCCGCAGGCGCACAACGGGTGCCGGCCGCCGAAGCGCCGCCGCGTCTGAGCACTTCCGGTACCGGCCGGGGCGTGAGCCTCGGCCGGTACCGCGCACGTGAGGCCGACCCGGTGGACCGAGACCGGACCGGCCGGTAGCAGCAGGACTGCGGAGCGTCATATGGCGGACGCCCGCGGAGAGGAAACCCCACCGTGCTCATCGCACAGCGCCCCACCCTGACCGAAGAGGTCATCTCGGAGTACCGCTCGCGGTTCTCCATCGAGCCGCTCGAGCCGGGCTTCGGCTACACGCTCGGCAACTCGCTGCGCCGCACGCTGCTCTCGTCCATCCCGGGCGCGGCGGTCACCAGCATCCGCATCGACGGCGTGCTGCACGAGTTCTCGACGGTTCCGGGCGTCAAGGAGGACGTCACCGAGCTCATCCTCAACATCAAGAACCTCGTGGTCTCGTCGGAGAACGACGAGCCGGTCGTCATGTACCTGCGCAAGCAGGGTGCCGGCGAGGTCACCGCGGCGGACATCGTCCCGCCGGCCGGTGTCGAGGTGCACAACGTGGACCTGCACCTGGCGACGCTCAACGACAAGGGCAAGCTCGAGATCGAGCTGACCGTCGAGCGCGGCCGTGGGTACGTCTCCGCCAGCCAGAACAAGTCGTTGGACGCCGAGATCGGCCGCATCCCGGTCGACTCGATCTACTCGCCGGTGCTCAAGGTGACCTACAAGGTCGAGGCGACCCGCGTCGAGCAGCGCACGGACTTCGACAAGCTCGTCGTCGACGTCGAGACCAAGCCGGCGATCAGCCCGCGGGATGCGCTGGCCTCGGCCGGCAAGACCCTCGTCGAGCTGTTCGGCCTGGCGCGTGAGCTCAACGTCGAGGCCGAGGGCATCGAGATCGGCCCGTCGCCGACGGACGCGGCCCTGGCCGCCGACCTGGCGCTGCCGATCGAGGACCTTCAGCTGACGATCCGTTCGTACAACTGCCTCAAGCGCGAGGGCATCCACACGGTGGGCGAGCTCGTGGCCCGCTCGGAGGCCGACCTGCTCGACATCCGCAACTTCGGCGCCAAGTCGATCACCGAGGTCAAGGAGAAGCTGGCCGAGCTGGGCCTCGCGCTCAAGGACAGCCCGCTGGACTTCGTGACCGACGACGGCTACTACGGCGACGACGAGGCCGACTTCTCGGACGACGAGCAGTACTGAAGCCGGGGAACGCGGCCGGACCCGATCGGTGCCGGCCGCGTCGACCATCACAGAACCAAGGAGTGACTGACCATGCCTACGCCCACCAAGGGTCCCCGGCTCGGTGGCGGACCGGCGCACGAGCGGCTGATCCTCGCGAACCTTGCGACGCAGCTGTTCGAGCACAAGCGGATCACGACGACCGAGGCCAAGGCCAAGCGCCTGCGTCCGCTCGCCGAGCGGCTCGTCTCCTTCGCCAAGCGCGGTGACCTGCACTCGCGTCGCCGGGTGATGACGGTCGTCAAGGACAAGGGCGTCGTGCACGTCCTGTTCACGGAGATCGCGCCCGCGATGGCCGAGCGCAACGGCGGCTACACCCGCATCACCAAGATCGGCCCGCGCAAGGGCGACAACGCCCCGATGGCGGTCATCGAGCTCGTGCTCGAGCCGGTCTCGCCGAAGCAGGCCGTCGTCCGCGAGGCGACGAAGGCCGCCGCCAAGGCCGCGCCGGTGCCGACGAAGATCGAGGTCGCCGAGGAGGTCCCGGTCGAGGAGACCGTCGCCGAGGAGGCTCCCGTCGAGGAGGTCGTCGAGGAGGCCGCCGTCGAGGAGGCCCCCGCCGAGGCCGACGAGGCCGACAAGGCCTGATCCGACCGAACGCGTCGAAGGCCCGGACCCGCAAGGGTCCGGGCCTTCGTGCATCCTGGGGGCATGGCCCTGCCGGTGGTGTTCCTCCATGGGCTGCGGACCAGCCGGACCATGTGGCGCGCGCAGCTCGCCGCGGCCACCGCCGCTGGGCACCCCGCCGTCGCCGTCGACCTGCCCGGGCACGGCGAGCGGATCGACGAGGGGTTCACCCTCGACGCCGCCGTCGACGCGGTGACCGGCGCGGTCGACGAGGTCGGCGGGCGCGCCCTCGTCGTCGGGCTGTCGCTCGGCGGCTACGTGGGGATCACGCACGCCGCGCGGCACCCGGAGCAGGTGGCGGGCCTGGTGGCGGCGTCCTGCTGCACGCGGCCGCACGCCCTGGTCGTCGACGCCTGGGGCGTCGCCTCGCGGGCGATCCTGCGGCTGCCGGACCGCGGGGCGGCGCTCAACGACCTGGCCGTCCGCGTGGCGCTGCCGCCGGCGGGTGCGCAGGACGTCGCCGCGGGCGGGTTCGCGCTCGACGTCATGAGCCCGGCGCTGCGGGCGCTGTCCGGCGTCGACGTGCTCGGCGACCTGCGCCGGGTCGAGGCTCCGGTGTGGCTCGTCAACGGCCGGTACGACCACTTCCGCGGC
>Ga0207816_1000134_pt1 | contig 17847 bp, 17 predicted proteins | sample LuqExpMetageno10_FD_187768 | JGI IMG/M metagenome (GOLD analysis project Ga0207816, IMG submission 187768) | Tropical forest soil microbial communities from Luquillo Experimental Forest, Puerto Rico - Sample 10 (SPAdes) | ecosystem: Environmental > Terrestrial > Soil > Tropical forest ... | reverse complement strand
GAGCCGATCACCGCAACGCGCAAGGGTATTGCCGGCGCCAGAAGATCGACGGCGAGCGCGGCCGTCGCGGCAGTACGCAAGCCCGTCACGCGATTGCCATCGATCAGCGCGCTCAGCGCCATCGAGTCCTGATCGAACAGGCTGATGAGGTAGCTTGCGCGGCGAGCGCGCGGGCTCGCGGCAATGAGCTTGCAGCCCATGTGCTTCCCGGAGCTGGAAACGGCGGTCAGGCTGCGCAGCCAGATGCCGTCTGCGCGCGCCATCGAGCGCGGCGGCACGGCGGCGGCAGAAACCGGGGCGGCGTACGCGCGCGAGATCGCAGCGACAGCCGAGGGCCAGTCGGCCAGCGCCGCCACATCGGCGTCGCTGAGAAACAGGGTAGGTAGTGACGTGGAATCCGGCGCGGCGTCTTGCATGATGCTGGTCTCGAAGTGGATGACCAGCAAACTATAGGGATCAACCTATGCATGAGACAGCCCGCCGGAGCGAAAGCAGATATCCGGTTGATCGATGGATTCAGCCGTCCGCGCTGAGCGTGCCCGCCAGGTGATGAATGAGATGCTTGATCGCTTGCGTTGCGCGCGTGGCAGCCCGTCTGGGCGACTCGACCAGCACGACGAACCGTTCAAGCGTGGGCTGCACGATGCGTGCGGAGGTGAGTTCATCCCCCAGCTGCCCTGGCAGAACGGAAGCGATCGCAAAGCCACCGCCCGCCGCCGCCACCGCGTATTGCAGATCGACGGAATCGGCCTCCACCGCAACGTTCAGGTCCAGTCCATGCTCCGCGGCCAGGCGATCGAGGCGCGCGCGCAGCAGGTGCGGGCGGCTCGGCACGACGAGCGGCAAGCCCGAGAGCGAGGCCAGTGGCACTTCCTGCACTTCCTGCACTTCCGGCGCGCCGAGCGGCGCCTCGCCGAGCGGGCCCACGAGATGCAAGGGGACGCGCGCGACGATATGGCCATCGCCCACGGCCGACTCATCCTCACGCAACACCAGTGCCATGTCGAGGCGCCCTTCTCGCAGGTGCTCTTCGAGTTGGGCGCTCGCGCCTTCGGTGAAGTGCAGCCGTACGCCCGGCAAATGCATGCGGGCCGCCGAGAAAAGCGGGCCGGCATAGCGCCTGACCGCGGAAGGCAGCAAGCCGATCCGCACTTCGCCAACGGGCTGGCCCCGCGCGCTACGAATGTCGTCCGCAAGCGCCTCCGCATCGGCTGTCAAGCGGGCAACGCGCGGTCGCATCTGCTCGCCGAATTCCGTCAACACCACACCGCGCCCGGTGCGCCTGAATAGCCGCTCGCCGCACTGCATTTCCAGCTGCGCGATACTGCGGCTGACCATCGATTGCGGCATGTCCAACGCGGAGGCGGCGCGGCTCAAGCTGCCCGACAGTGCAACCGAAAGGAACACCGTCCAGCGCGCATCCACGATCGTCAGCGGAACCGCCCTGCGCGCGGCGTTGTCCGGCTTCGCAGTCTGCTTTGCAACCGGTATGCGCAGCGAAGGCTTCGAGCGAGCCTCGCGAGCCGGGGAGGAAAGATCGCCGGGAGAAAAAGACGCATCGGCGCGCGCCGCCTTCGGCTCGGGTCGCTGGCGTGCAGCGGTTCGGCTCACCGCATCCGGTGCATGCGTATTCGTTTGATGCACGAGCCGCATACAGGCGTCGATGACGGAAGCCGGCGGACTCGCCTTGCCGCTCTCGTAGCGGCTCACCGAGCTTTGCCTGACCCCGAGCAGATCCGCAAACGCCTTCTGGCTACGCCCGTTTCGCGCCTTTCGAATAATTTCGCCAATTGTCATTGAAGCCATTTCATCGACGTCCCGTCTTTCGCACCCCATGCATGGCGGGCGTCGCGCGCTGCCGCGTTGCGAGCGTGGCAGGGTGTGCCCCTGGGTCATTGTGCCAAACTGCGGCCGGATCAGAAATCATGACGAATCCCTACGTCGACAACGAACTGGTTGCCGCCTGAAGCCGCCCCGGCAAATATGGCTGCGCGTGGCCGCTGCTATAGCGAACGTGTTGCGGCTATCGGTTTCGCGCCCGCTTTTGACGGCGCGCCGCGCTGCCGCGTTTCCCGTTCACCGCATAACCAAAGCGTGAATTCGCCAATATCGATTGAACGAATCGTTATTGGAGCCCCATTCCGCGCGTTCTTATACTCCGGTTTCATCGACGCATCGACACGGCGCGCGTCTACGTCGCCTTTCGAACACGATTCCGAACTCCCGCGTCGGACGTCTGTCGGCCCTCCAGTGAAAGCAAGTGAGCCCTATGAGCAAGACGATTCGCTTCAACGCCTTCGAAATGAACTGTGTCGGCCATCAATCGCCGGGCCTGTGGTCGCATCCGCGCGACCGTTCGTGGCAGTACAAGGATCTCGAGTACTGGACGGATCTCGCGAAAATCCTCGAGAAAGGCGTTTTCGATGGCATTTTCATCGCCGACGTCATTGGGTATTACGACGTCTACAAGGGCAGCAATTATCACGCGCTTCATCAGGCAGCGCAGATTCCGGTCAACGATCCCCTGCAACTGGCGGCACCCATTGCCATGGTGACCGAGCATCTCGGCATCGGCATCACGGCCTCGACCTCGTTCGAGCATCCGTACACGTTCGCGCGGCGCCTCTCGACGGCCGACCATCACACGAAGGGCCGCGTCGGCTGGAACATCGTTACGTCGTATCTGGAGAGCGGCGCGAAGAACATAAGCGAAGGCGGACTGCGCGATCACAGCAACCGCTATGAGGTTGCCAACGAGTACGTCGAGGTGCTCTACAAGCTTTTCGAAGGCAGCTGGGAAGATGGCGCGGTCGTGCGCGATCGCGGCCAGCGCGTCTTCACGCATCCCGGGAAAGTTCACGAGATCGGCCACAAGGGAAAATACTTCGACGTGCCAGGCTATCACCTATGCGAACCCTCGCCACAGCGCACTCCGGTCCTCTATCAGGCCGGCGCGTCCGGTGCCGGCAAGGCGTTCGCCGCTCAGCATGCCGAGTGCGTATTCGTGGCCGCGCCCACGCAATCGGTTCTGAAGAACTATGTGACCGACGTGCGCCGCCAGGCCGCCGAGGCCGGCCGCGACCCGCGTGACCTGCTGATCTACAACCTCGTCACCGTGATCGTCGACGAGACCGACGCGCAGGCGCAGGCCAAGTTCGAGGACTACCAGCGCTACGTCTCCTACGACGGCTCGCTCGTCTTCATGTCGGGCTGGACCGGCATCGACTTCGGCCAGTACGCGCCGACCGATCTCGTGCGGCGCGTTGAAACCAACGCGATCGTCTCGGCCGTCGAGCACCTGGCCGGCGGCGACAAGGCCTGGACCATCGAGGAGCTGGCAACGTGGGGCGGCATCGGCGGGCTTGGTCCGGTGTTCGTCGGCTCGCCCTCGACTGTCGCCGACATTCTTCAGCAATGGGTCGAGGCGACCGATGTGGACGGTTTCAACCTCGCCTATGCGATCGCGCACGAGACGTTCGAGGACGTCGTCCACTATCTCGTGCCTGAATTGCAGCGGCGCGGCGTCTACCCGCGCGCTTACCGGCCCGGCACGTTGCGCGAAAAGCTCTTTGGCGCAGGCGCGCGCCTGCCCGACACCCATCCGGCCGCGCGCTACCGCGACATCGAACGCGTCAAGCGCGAGGGCATCGCACAGTCCGAAGCCGAAGCAATCCGGTAAGCGCGATCATGAGTGCACCGCTGCTTGAACTCCATGAGGTCTCGCTGTCGTTCCCTGAACATGGGGTAATCGTTCGAATCACGCAAAATCTGGCGGTCTACTGTGCCTCCCGCACGGCAAGGTACGACGCCCTCGAACGTTCACAAGGCCGACGCATGCAAAAGAGGTGAAAACTGTGCATACTGCATTTTTCTCAATCGAAGATGCACGATATGCACGCCGCTCTGAGACGCCTGGATTTGAACCTGCTGCTGGTGTTCGACGCCTTGTATCGCCACCGCAGCGTGGCGGCAGCGGCCGACGAACTCGCCCTGAGCGCGTCTGCATGCAGTCACGCACTATCGCGCCTGCGCGGCACCCTGGACGACGACCTCTTCGTGCGGTATGGCAGCGCGATGCAGCCCACGGCGCTCGCCGACCAGATGTCACAGGCCGTCGCCGACGCGCTTCACCTTCTCTCGGACAATCTGGGCTCGGCGGGTCCCTTCGTCCCGGCGACGAGCACGCAGACGTTCACCCTGGTGGCCACGGACTTCACGGCGTTCGCGCTGCTGCCGGGTTTCATCGCGCGACTACAGGCGCTCGCGCCTGATTTGCGGGTGAATGTCGTGTACTCCAGTCATCGCGATTCGCTGGAAGATCTCGCGGCGGGGCGCGCTCATTTCGCCCTCAGTTTCGCCGATGCGGAAAGCACGTCGTGTGAGGGGGTGGAGTCGCTGGACTGTTTCACCGACGAGTATGTCGTTGTCGCGCGAAAGCCCCATCCGCGTATTTCGGATTCGCTGTCCATCGAGCAGTATCTGCATGAGAAGCATGTCGTTGTGCTGCCGTGGACGAGTTCGGGCAGTGTGATTGATTCGGCGCTGATGAAGAGCGGCTACCGTCGCCGCGTCGCGGTCCAGCTGCCGAGCCTGATGGCTGCGCCGTTCATCGTGGCCAATACGGAGCTGTTGCTGACGCTGCCACGCCGGGCGGCTGAGCAGCTGAGCAAGGCGACGCCCCTCGCAATCTTCCCGACACCCTTTGACAGTCCCGGTTACACCCTCAGGGTGTACTTCCATATCCGGCATGCCGGTATCGCTTCTCACGCATGGATGCGTGAACAGTTGATTCGAGCGCTCGATGAGGGGCACGACCAGAAGCCGTCTTCGAAGCCCGGCAAGAAATGACGGGAAGACCTTCGGCTCGATGCTCAAGCGAGCGAACTGCATATCGTGCATCCATCGCTGAAGACAATTCAGCACATGGACTCGCCGCGGATCTTATGATGCGAGCTTGATATTTTGCTTATCGGGCGCCTTGCATGACCAACGACATCCACTTTCGCGCGGCCTCACCGGCCGACGCCGACCGCTGCTACGAAATCGAGATCTCCGCCTATGAAGGCGACGAAGCGGCAACGCGGGAGAAAATAGCGACGCGCATTGCCCAGTACCCGGAAGGCTTCCTCGTCATGGAACGGAGTGGCCAGATAGTCGGCTTCATCAACTCGGGGTGCGCCTACGATGTCGTGATGTCGGACGAAGCGTTCAAGGAACTCGTCGGGCACGATGCAGCGGCGCCAAACGTCGTCATCATGTCCGTCGTCGTAGCCCCCGCGGAGCAAGGCAAGGGCTACTCGACGCTTCTGATGGAGACCTTCGTTGGCCGGATGCGAGCGATGGGCAAAGCCACCATCCACCTGATGTGCAAGGACCGACACGTCGATCTGTACCGGAAGTTTGGCTACGAGTACGTGAGACCGTCCGAATCCGACCACGGTGGCATGGCGTGGCACGAGATGATCCTGGTGCTCTGACTCAAACGTGTCCGGCAGCAAAATGCGTTCGCAATCGAGGTCGTCAGAAGCAGTGGTCCTGCATGGGGAAGGAATTGTCCTTCACTGCCCTGACATAGGCACGAATCGCCGCTTCGATACTGGATTGCCCTTCCATGAAATTGCGGACGAAGCGCGCGACTTTGCCTGGGAAGACGCCCAGCATGTCGTGCATCACGAGCACTTGCCCCGAGCATTCTGGGCCCGCACCAATGCCGATGGTCGGGATATCCAGCATCTCGGTTAGTGCTTTGCCCACCCCCGCAGGAACCGCTTCGAGAAGAAGAAGCGACGCGCCTGCAGCCTGAAGCACCAGAGCATCCGCTTTCAAACGTTCAACCTCTTCCGAACTTCTTCCCTGTACCTTGAATCCGCCGAGCCGATGCACCGATTGAGGCGTTAGCCCGAGATGGGCGAAAACAGGGACTCCGCGCTCGACGAGGAACTCGACCGTCTTCGCCAGCCATGCGCCCCCTTCGAGTTTGACCATGTGCGCGCCCGCCCGCATCAGCCGCACCGCATTCTCATACGCAGATTGCGGCGTGCCATAGGTCCCAAACGGCATGTCTGCTGCTAGCAGCGACGTTCGATTGCCCCGCGAGACACATGACGTGTGGTAGGCGACATCATCGAGCGTTACCGGCAGCGTGGTGCCATGGCCCTGCAAGACGTTGCCGAGGGAGTCGCCAACGAGAACCATATCCACACCGCAGCGCTCCATTAGCGCCGCAAAGCTGGCGTCGTAACAGGTCAGCATCGCAATCTTTTCACCGGTGCGCTTCATGTTCGACAGCGACGGGACAGTGACCGCTTTTCTGCGCGTGCTTTCTACGGTCTCCTCAAGATAGCTACCCATATCAATTGCTCTTTATCGTAAGGTTTAGAGATCGCCTGACCATCCTGTCACCAGCGGCCATTAGTGCATAAAAGCAAAAACCTGCTCGGCAAACAGAATGACTGCGACCATGATCATCGTCGCGCCGGACAGCTGACTCACCCTGCGGGCGGCTTTTGGCCTGGTGGTCAGGATCGTCTTCGAACCCACACCGACGACGGAGTAAACCGAAGCACAGTCACGTACGCCCAGTCAGCGCCCGGGACCATGACCAACGAGATCGAGACGATCCAGAATGCCGTGAACAAACTTGCTTCCACTACTACGCTCGCTTTCTGTTAGCGGGCGCCGCCGCCCGAAGGCAAAGAATCATAGGCGTTTGGACACGAAAAGTGCTCGCTATCTCTTGTGCGTACAGCGCACCAGACGCTACTATTTCGCGCATGGATGCGATTGACAGAAAGATTCTTGCGGAGATTCAGCAAGACGGGCGAGTTTCACTCACTGATCTGAGTGAGCGGGTTGGCTTGAGCCTCTCTCCCTGCCAGCGACGGCTGCGGGCGCTGGAAAACGCGCAGGTGATCAGCGGTTACCGCGCGACGATCGACGCGGCGGCAGTCGGGCTGAATTTTTCCGCGATCGTTTTTGCAACCTTGCGCGAAGGCAGCAGTGAAAACGTGCAATCGTTCGAGGATGCGCTGGTCGACATTCCCGAGATCACGCGCGCGGAGCGCCTTTTCGGCGAACCCGACTACATGTTGCATGTCGTCACGCGGGATCTGAAAGCGTTCCAAACCCTCTATGACCGCCGGTTGCTGCCGCTGCCGTCGGTGCTGCGGCTGACTTCGACGCTCGTGATGAAGAGCATCTTTCAGGATCGACCGCTTCCGTTGTGATTGCGTCGACCGATCTTCCGCGAGGGCTATTTTGCCGTTCTTCGCGGATTTCCGGGGAGACCGATTGCGGACAGGCGGACAGGCTGTAGTCCGTCGGCCAGAACCGGCCATGCAACGGGAGATAGAGGACGCCGGAATCCGACACCGACGGATGTGCGGACCTCAAAAGACCCAGTCGACAACTGCCGGAACACTATGCAGGAACGTCCCTCACTACCTCGGTCAACTTGCCCGAATTGATCTCATAGAAGAAGCCGTAGAGCTTCACGTTCTTCGGAACGGCCGGGCTGGCACGAAGGAGTTCGACATCGTGTTTGATTGAGTCCTCGAAATTCGAAATGGCGAGGCTATCGTGATCGAACATCGTCGAGATGTCGGCGTGGTGATGATCATGGAACTCGTCAACGAGGGCCTCAGGCGTGAAAGCCGTTGCGCCGCAAAATGAGTGATGCACCACAACGACGTTTTGAACCTTGAAGAGATAGTCCATCGTCGCGACCGATTGCAGAGCCGAAAGGGCACGCCCCCCCGCGTTCGACACGGCGAATAACGTACGCGTGTTCCCGATCCGGTTGCCGGATTCGTCGAGAATGTTTTCACCCGGATAAACCTCATCCCCCAAATAGTCCGCGACAGCCTGCGGTATTTCAGATGCCCTCGGGTCAAAGCAGTGGATCACGATGGTCTTCATCGGAATGAAATGACTGAATCCCTGAAAATTTGACCGATCGAACCACGTCGGGTCAAACCACGGTTGTGTCCTGAATTCGAATTCGCTGTACTGGCTCATTTTCCTTGCTCCACTCTGTACGTTCCCTAATCGGAAGGGCAGCGTTTTGGCGCTGCGTCGCTACCAATATAGGCTTGTCGGCCTGCGGCGCAAATGACATTGCGCCCTCGATTTCTGCCAGCGCTCTACTGCGCGAAGCAGTTGCTCATTCATCGAACGGCGCCCAATCCAGCACGACTGGTGCATCTACGATTGTGAGCGGCGATCGATTGTGCGCAACGCGCGAACAAATGTGAAACCAATGCGGGTACGGCTGTTTGCAATCGACCTCCCGGTTGAGCATTTCGTTGAAAGCACGCTTGAAGTTTAGCCGTGGGTATCGTCGTAGCACTTCGGCAACGTCCGCGGGGTCAAGGTTCGCGCCGGCCACGCCGGAGACGTCGTATGCCAGCCCCAGCTGCATCAGGCGGCTCGTATCGCCCCGGAACTGATTCATGTCCCAGGTATGGAGCGCGATGTTGTCCCAAACCTTTTGCGCGCGATCCTCTGATACTCCCCGCTCAACGAGGAATGTCCGCGCCGCAGTCGCACCTTCAATCTCGAAGCGATGCGGTCCAGGTGCATGGTCAGTAAGGCCGAGATCGTGCAGCACAGCGGACAGAAACATCAGCTCACTGTCCACCTTCGTCCCCTCCTGTTGCGCGAACAGTTCGCCGAACCAGTAGCACCGCATCACATGATTGAAGAGCGTCTCATTCGAGACGGAGCGTGCAAGCTCTTCAGCCGCACGAACAAGGCTGCTGTCCGGAATCTTGATATCTGAGATCACGATGTTTCCTGTCGATATTGCTATTGAGATTGGCTGATTCAGTATAGGATCACGAATCTTTTCACGGCCGACATTCACACCTCGTTTCCTGCCAAAACCCTAGTCCGCGCTCTGAGCGACGCCTTGTTTTTCTATGCCCCGTCAACGCCGAATCGGCGGCGATATTCGCCAGGCCTTAGGCCGGTGATTCTGTGGAAGACCTTCCGAAAAGAGCCTGGATCGCCGTACCCAACTTCCCAGGCGATGGAATCAATCGCCAGATTTCCGAACTGCAACATCTCGCGCGCTCTTCCCACCCGCACTCTCTGACAGTAGTCGATGGGAGTGTGGCCCGTCGCCCTGCGAAAGCGACGCAGGAAGGTTCGCTCTTCCAAACCCGCATTCAAGGCCAGCGAAGCAAGCGACGCGTCCTTCGCGCCGGTCTCCTGGAGCCAATGCTGGACCTTGAGCACCGCCGAATCACCGTGCGTCAGATTCGGTGAAAAAGCGCTGTAATACCGCTGCTCGCGGCCAGGCGGGTCGACGAGGAAGAATCGAGCGGTATCGCACATCACCGTTGGGCCCAGAAAGCGATCGATCAGCCTCAGGCCAAGATCTGTCCAGGCCATCATTCCTCCGGCGCTGACGATATCCCCGTCATCGATGAGCAGGCGGTCGACATCGAGCAGCACGCCGGGGAATCGCACGCGAAAGGCATCCGCGAGCGCCCAGTGGGTAGTGGCGGAACGGCCGGTCAGCAACCCGGTTTCCGCGAGAAGAAAGGCGCCCCCGCAGACGGAAGCAAGCGTTGTCCCCGCGCTATGCCGGTTTATCAGCCATTCGACGAAGGGCGCTGCCTGATCCGGTGGAAGCGGGTCGCCGAGGCAAGGTGGCAAGAGCAGAACTGTCGGAGCGCCATTGTGTTGGTTGGCAGTGCCGACGTCCCGAACAGGTATCCTGTTCGGTTCCTGTTGTCGCCATTGGCTGACGACCAGCGAGACAGCGTCTCGTTCGCTCCGCTGCGCGGCGAAGTGATTGGCGATGGAGAACAGATCGACAAGTCCGTAGACGGCGGCAAGCTGTACGCCCGGAAACAGCACGATGCCGATCTCGGTTTTAGGCTGCATCGCATGAGGTAGAGTTCGACGACAGCGACATGCTAGCTCGACGGACGGATATCGGAAATGACATGCACCACCGCAAATTCTGCCAACGGCTAATGCGCGCGGCAGATCGAAGCGCGGTAAAGGAACTGATGCCTGAGTAGCGGCGCCGTATCGGGCGCTACCGCGATCCAGATACCCATCACAGCAAGGAAGATCCCAACCGGCGCCGTTAGCTTCTTGCCGTGAGGCAACATCTTTTCCGCGAACATCAAGACGGTCAGCAGGGCCATCCACGATAAGCTCATGACGCCCACCGCGAACATCACCGCCATCAGAGCCCAACAGCATCCGACGCAAACGAGCCCATGCCGGAAGCCCATGACAACAGCCCCGCCATCGCCGTCCCTCCAGTAGCGGGAAAAGAATGAGAGCGGCGAACGGCAGCCCGTCAGGCACGCGTGCTTAAGTTTCGAAAACTGGTAGAGACCTGCAAGCACCAGAACGGATGCGGCCACATACGGTCCGACGCGGCTCCGGGCGATCCATTCGAGACCGGCCGAACGAACCACCGAGTCGAGAAAATAAGCGCCCAGCCCATAGGCTATCCACGCAATGCCATAGCCAGCGATGAAGGACGGAATCCGACGCCGGCGCTCATTAGCCGTCTTGCCGCGGCCTTTGAGCAGAATGCCAAACGCGGCGACATAGTTGAGCTCGGACGGCAGCATCATGGCGGTGAGCATCACGATCCAGCCGACCAGGAACATCGGCAGATCATGCAGCGGCGTTCCGGGGCCTTCGTCCATGCCGCCCATCGAGACCGACATGGCGAACCAGGCGGCGACGCTGAGCCCGACGATCGCGATCGTCCAGCCGGGCGTTACCGAGCCGCGTCCAAGCGACTTGATGGCGCCGCGCGATGCGGTAACGAGGGCCCTCATGATCGATCCGGCCCTTGCCAGTCGAACGGGATGTGCTTGCTCGCCTGGCCAGCCGGGATGTTTTGCTCAAAACCGAATGCCGTCCAGCGTCCACCCGTGCCCTTGCCCCATGTCACGGGAGCGTCGGTCGGACCGACTTCGCTGCCCGGCGGATTGAAGCTTTGCAGCAGCTTCGACTTGTCGGACGTCGGCCCGTAAAGCGGTTTCCCGCTCGCGTCGACGCGGTCGTCGACCTTGACACTCCACCGCTCGAGATCGCTGTCGATTTCCACCGAAATGTCAGCGAACTCGGCGCCGTTGACCTGGCGGACATGCGCCGGCACGAATTGGCTCATCCAGCTTCCAGCTTTACCTGTGAAGATGTTGACGAGTGCTTCCCGTTGGGTGTCGTTCGCCTTTGCGTCGAAGAAGAATCCGCAGTCGAGTTTCGCTTCGTCCCAAAGATTGCCATCGAAGCCGGCGAGCAGAACGACGTAGAGGCCGGTCATCGGCACACCGCCATAGTGCCCGGAGTTGATCCGGTATGCCCACAGCACTTCACAGTGGTTGTTCGTAGGGGCCTGCGCAAAAGTACATGGGCAAGGCGAGTTGCATGAGCAGACGTCGAACCATTCGCCCGCGATATGCCAGTCAGGGATATTTACTACGGAGGTGTGCTCGGTCATTGAATACTCCAGGCGCTTCAGACACGTTTCGAATTTGTGCAGGCATCATCTGGCGCGAGCGATCTTCTGCCAATGGGCAATATCGACATAATCAGCGGCAATCCCGACATTCCGTTCCGGCAGACCAGCCAGTCGATTTCTTCCACGCGTCACGGGACTGACCTCGACTCCGCGTGGTCACGCGTGCGCCCCATCACCGCGCAGCGCGGCCAGATATTGGCAGAAAAGGAGGGGTAGTTGTCATTGCTGTCCTACGCCAAATGCCTGTAACGTGTCAGTGGACCACGGCCCATCGCCGCAGGCCGGTATTGCCGCAGTGCGTGCCGGCGGACCTGATCTGTGATCCGGGCAAATCCCTGCACTTTGATACGTCAGCAAATGTCTAGAACCGACAGTTCGGATGGTCAAGCGCCACGCAAGGTTGTCATCGTCGCCTACGACGGTGCCAAGCTCATGGACATATCAGGTCCGCTGCAAGCCTTTAGCGACGCTTGCTTTGAAGACGGTCGTCCCGCGTATCACGTCGTTCTGACCTCCGAGGCGGGCGGCCCTGTCCTTACGGACACTCGTGTGAAGCTGGAAACGGTACGCTTCGATGACGCAGTAATCGACTCCGTCGACACGCTGCTCGTCGCTGGCGGCGACCTGATCATGCCTGCGGCAGCGACCGCATCGCTGCGAGCGAAGCTAGTGAACTATCTCAACCGGCCGCGTCGGCTTGGCTCGGTTTGCACTGGCGCATTCATCCTCGCGCAACTCGGCGTCCTCGATCGCCGCGATGCGACGACACACTGGGCCGCCTGCAGCCGGCTGGAGCAGCAGCATCCGGCCATCAACGTCAAGCCCGATGCGATCTTTGTCACGTCTGGCCATATCTGGACGTCGGCCGGCGTCTCCGCCGGGATCGACATGGCGCTGGCAATGATCGAGGACGATCTGGACCATCTGGCGGCGCTCAATGTAGCCCGCGGCATGGTTCTTTTTCTCAAACGACCTGGTGGCCAGTCCCAGTTCAGCATCGAACTGCGTCAGCAGATGCGCGACGCGCGCGGCCGGTTCGACGACCTTCATGACTGGATCCGAACCCATCTCGAAGCGGACCTGTCCATTCCCGCACTGGCAGACGCGGCACGGATGAGCCCGCGCAACTTCGCTCGTGTCTATCTTCGCGAAACTGGGGAAAGCCCTGCGAGAGCCGTCGAGAGGCTGCGCATAGAAGCGGCCAGACGACTGCTCGAATCTGCGCACGAGCCAATTCAGGTCATTGCGGGCCGGACGGGTTTTGGCGATGACGAACGGATGCGCCGGGCATTCACGAAGGTGTATGGCGTGTCTCCTCAGGACTATCGCCGCCGCTTCGGACCGCCGAAAGCATGACGCGCATCGCGTCGGCAACGCCTTTAGGCCGACGACGGACGAGCATCCAAAAACAAGGGGTGTTTGTCATTGCTGCCAGATACGAACTGCACTATTTTCCCGGAATAGGATATTCGAGGAATTTCTATGAAACGCCCTGTCACCATCGAAGGTATTACTGCACCGGACTCAGAGCTTGCGCGCAAAGCGGCCGCGCTTGCCGAACTAGCCCATGCGAAGCCGCTTTTGAATCACGTCCACCGGACATGGTGGTTCGCGGAGTTCATCGGCAAAAAGCGGCAAATGAAGTACGATCGCGAACTGGTTTATCTCGCGTCGCTGCTTCACGATCTGGGCCTGTCGGAGAATCACGCTGCGGATAAGCGCTTCGAAGTCGATGGGGCCGACGCTGCGAGCAGGTTCCTGGATGCCCATGGCTATCCGAAGACGAAAGTCGAAGTTGTCTGGGACGCGATTGCGCTTCACTCATCCGCTGACATAGCCGATCGCAGGGAGCCGGAAGTCGCGCTCGTTCACTTTGGCGCTCACGTCGACGTGCTGGGGTTCAGGATGGATGAGATCTCCCCGCAACTGATCGACGACACGCTCGCGCTCTATCCGCGGCTTGGCTTCAAGAAGGCGTTCACGGAGGCGCTTGCCGAGGTCGCGAGACAGAAACCGCACACTGCCATCGGAACGGGTTTGGCTGACATTGGACGTCGCCTTTCGCCCGCTCTTGAGATTCCTGACGTTTGCGACCTGCTCCTTAAGGCACCTTTCGAAAGCTGAGCCCGGCGTGACGCACGACTCCACCAAGGCTGCCGAAGCAGGCGATTTCTTATCCGGTATGCAGACGATTTATCGCCGGCACCGCCAATGGGTCGCACGACGACGCTATCAGCGGTCACCGCGTGGTTAGCGAACTTCCGGGTTCCGGCCTACTCGCGACATTCGTCGTACATTGTGTACTACCCAAAGAACCGCTCCTACGCAACTGAGAAGAGACGACCACTTGCCTGTTCATGGGCGTACGGAATTGTGGTGGCTAACGACGAGCACAGTTCCTGAGAACGGGAGTGCCATTTCCAATCTCCGCACCCATACTCCTGATTGAATTGCGCCACGATGTGCAGTAGCTTTTTTGTACATAAAGCGCGGCCGACTCGCCGCCTACTGTGCATAGGATCGGAGTAAGCGCTAAAGCGCTAACTCCTGTCGACTGGAGCCCGTCATGAACGTGGACTTCGAATACCGCGGCCCATTCAGCGACATGCGCCGCCAGCTGATGCGGCGCTGACTGCCGGCGGCTTGATGGGCCTCGCCGGCGGCTGGGCGTCGCCCGCGCTGGCCGACAATGCGGTCAGCCGCAACCGTGCCGGCCGAAAGCGTCGCCGTGCTGACGCTTTCGGCCGGCACGCGTGAACGCATTAACGTTTGGCGTCGGGGCGCTTACGGCGGTCCGTGTCCGCCAATCGATCGCTAGCTACTTTCACAAGCTCTATGCCCTCGACACGGTGCTGGCCGATCTCGTAATCGATGAACTCTACAGGTTAGTTGACGTTAACGTCAATTAGCCTATAGATATCGCGCTTGTCGATTGCCGCGAATAACGTAATAAAACGTAAACCGTCTAATTCTTTACGATCACACCAATAATTTAGACATTAACCCTATTATGTCTGGATCCTCGCGACAGTCCGCGGATCCTCTCACGCAACGCAGGTCCAGAAATCGACACTCGGCGCGTCGATTAAGATGGTCCTTCTCCTCGAAGGCGACTGGATTACCTTGCCGAATCTTTTCAACGCGAAAAGCCGCCCGAAACATCCACCGAACTAGAGAGAGGTGCCGCCGTGAAAATCCACATGCTATTGCTGCCGCTCGCCCTCGCCGCCTGCTCGCAGATACCTGACGCGGGCAGCCCGGTTCGGCCAGCGATGGCTCCGGCTTCGACTGATACCACCGCGAGCGCGACATCGACGGTCGGGCCAGGGATCCTCGGCCAGTACCACTGGCAACTCAGCGACGCGTTTGATAGCCAAGGCAGGCGTATTGATGCGTTGTTCGTCGGGACAGACAAGCCATTGCAACTGGACTTCAGCGCCGACCGGCTAAACATAGTCAATAGCTGCAACAACATGGGAGCCAGTTACAGCGTCAAGAAAGGACGGCTGCAGATCGGACAGATGATGAGCACCATGATGGCCTGCCCCGACGCCGCCCGCGCCGCGCTCGACGATGCGATTGCGCAGCGCCTCCATGGCAGCCTCAGCGTGAACCTGCTGACGCGTGGCAACACCACGCGCATGCAACTGGTTACCGAAAGTGGCGACACGTTGACGTTTACCGGCGTGCCCACCGCTCAGACGCGTTTCGGCGGCCCCGGTGAAACGAGATTCCTCGAAGTGGCCGCACAGGCCGTACCTTGCCAACATCCGCTGATTGCTGACAAGCAATGTCTGCTGGTACGCGAACGCCACTTCGACGAACAGGGTTTGCCAACCGGAACGCCCGGTGAATGGCAACCGCTGTATCAGGATATTGAGGGCTATACCCACACTCCGGGAATCCGCGAGGTACTGCGCGTAAAGCGCTATACCGTCAAGAACCCGCCAGCCGATGGACCATCGGTTGCGTACGAGCTGGACATCGTCGTCGAATCGGAGAAGGTCGGGAACTAGGCGGGCTTCGCGAATCGAAGAATCTGTTCCTGCATTCAGGGACGCGGCCAAACGCATGCGGCGAAGATGCACCCGGCCTCAACGCCGGCAGCGTGCGTGCCAGGCGAATACGGGGTTCAGTGGCGGTATGCCGCGAGGGCGTCGCGCGCCTGGAAGGCACTGTAAGTCAGTTGTGCAGCGGCGAGGCCCGCGAGGCCGAACGTGCGTCTCAGGCTGAACGCAGAGAAACCTTCGGGCACCGGCACGCCCAGCGCCAACGCATCGGCAAGCACCTCGCCCGCGACCGTAGTGGGCGCCATTCCATGGCCGCCGAATGCGATGGCATGCCACACGCCGTCAGCGTCGCGACCAATTTGCGGCATCTTGTGTCGCGCGTAGCTCATCAAGCCGCCCCACGCATGCTCGATCTTCACCTCGGCCAGTTGCGGATACACGCGTGCAAGGTCGCGCTTGAGCAGTCGCGCGATGGCGTCCGGGCCGCGGTCGAGCACCGAGATCCGGCCACCCCAGAGAATGCGCGTGTCCCGCAGCGGACGGTAATAGTCGAACGCGAAGCGCGTGTCATAGACCGCATAGGGCGCGTCGATCGCATCGGCAAGGCGCGCACCAAGCGGCTCGGTTGCGATCACGTAGGTTGCGATCGGCAATACCGCACGCTCGATGCGTGGCGCGACGCCGCGTGCATAGCCGCCGCCGGCGAACACGACATCCTTCGCGGACACGGTGCCGTATGGTGTGCGCACAACGAAACCTGCGCCGTCCCGCTCGATCGCACGCACCGGAGACTGCTCATGGAGTCGTGCTCCACCTTGTGCGGCAGCATTCGCAACACCGAGCACGTACTTCAGTGGATGAAAATGAAAAGCGTTGGGCTCGAAGAGGCCACCGTGATAGCGGTCAGTCTTCAGCTGTGCTCGCAACACGTCCCTTGCGACCGGCTCCCAGTCGACGCCAAAGTCGCGCTTCATGAGCGTGCGCATTGTGTCGAGCCGCGACGGATCGTCGAACCAGTTCGCGAGTACGACGCCACGGTCGACGATGTCGCAATCGATTCCGTAGCGTGCGATGCGCGCGCGAATCAGTTCCACCGCGTCGACCGTGAGCCGGTACAGATAGCGCGCCTGGCCGTGTCCGAGCGTGCGCAGCAGGTCGGCATTGTCGAGGCTGTAACCGCCGAACACGAAGCCACCGTTGCGGCCCGACGCGCCAAAGCCAACGCGCTCGGCGTCGAGCACGACGACGTCGCGCACGCCGCGCTCGACGAGCCCGAGCGCGGTATTCAACCCGGCGAGGCCGCCGCCAACAATGCAGACCTGTGTATCGGTCTTGCCGGTCAGTTGCCGGTAGGGTTGGCGAGAGACGGTGGATTCGTAGTAGTTGCTCATGCAATTCCAGAATTTCGAAGTAGACAAGCATCGAGCTGGCCGATGGGCCTCAGATATGAATGCCCCCTGCTACCTCGATGCGCTGCGCGTTCACCCAACCAAAGTCGTCCGACAATAGACCCGCAATCACCGGCCCCACGTCGGCCGGCAATCCCGCGCGGCCAAGAGCAGTATGGTCCGCGACGGCTTTGTTGACGTCCGGGTTGTCCCGAACGATGCCACCGCTAAAGTCAGTCGCGATTGCGCCCGGAGCCACCACGTTGACCGCGATCCGGCGCGGCGCAAGCTCTAGCGCCATATAGCGCGTCAACGCTTCAACGGCTGCCTTCATCGGACCGTAGATTGCCCGCCCCGGAAATGCGAAGCGCGCCAGCCCCGAGGACACGTTCACGATCCGACCGCCGTCCTTGATGAGCGGCAGCAGCTTTTGCGTCAGCAGGAACGGCCCCTTGAAATGCACCGCGAATTGCGCATCGAGTTCCGCTTCGGTGCCCGCTGCCAACGTGGCGGCTGAAGACGTACCGGCATTGTTCACCAGATAGTCGAAGCCCTTTGCGCCCATCTTCCCGAGCGCTTCCCGCACACGCGCGACGAAATCGTCGAACGCGTTCGAATTCTCCACGCTCAACTGCAGGGCAATCGCCTGCCCGCCCGCCTCGGCGACAAGCGCACAGACCTTCTCTGCCTCGGCTCGATTGGTGTTGTAAGTGAAAACCGTGTGGACGCCGCGGCTCGCCAGCCGCAGAACGGTGTCGCGGCCAATCCCACGGCTGCCTCCGGTGATGACCGCGATTTTCGGGCCCGACTGACTGCCGTTGTTCGTTGCCATTTGGCACCTCTCGCTGAGTTGGATAGCGTCGATTCTGCGCCTGACGCCACCGGCGAGTGAATACCCGAACCTGCCCGATTCTTGCCTATTCCTGCTTCGCTGACTAAGATGGGTCGGCGC
>Ga0207816_1000133_pt1 | contig 17978 bp, 15 predicted proteins | sample LuqExpMetageno10_FD_187768 | JGI IMG/M metagenome (GOLD analysis project Ga0207816, IMG submission 187768) | Tropical forest soil microbial communities from Luquillo Experimental Forest, Puerto Rico - Sample 10 (SPAdes) | ecosystem: Environmental > Terrestrial > Soil > Tropical forest ... | reverse complement strand
TACCAGACCACGCCAGAAAAAGTCCACCGGAATGACAACCGGAATCTGGAAATTTCCTCTTGACCAGCTTCAACAGCGTGGCTGGCATACTGCATCTTTGATACCCACGTATCGCTTCGCGATCCTAACAGAGTACTATGGCCCGGAAGCCGTCTGTAATAAGTGACCAGATTCCGGGTACCAACCCTCGGGGTAAGATCGCGGATGCCAATGGTTTGCCACTGGGTATCCGACAAAGGTGCACTGACCACTATGTTCGAGATGGCTGGCAGGATGCGCCGGCCGATACTTTCCGGTTCCGGTCCGTCACGGTACCTGTTGTTAGCGACAACGACGTACTTCGCACGTGCCAGACCACTCGGGATGCGAAGAATATGTTCGCCCGCCTGCTTTTCCCACGCGATGACAGGACTCCGCATATGGATCCTGAGGCTGGGACGGACAATTTGTTTGCTCACTGTAATTATTGTCGCATGACTGGTTCGGGTAATTGTGTGAGTGACAATATTCTTCAACAACCTGCATTTTCTATGGCAAGATATTAAAAAAAGTAATACCGGAGGATGTGTGACAGCAAAGCGATTGCCGCCATTGAATGCTGCCAGGGCGTTCGAGGCGGCGGCCCGCCTGGGGAGCTATGTGGAGGCAGCGAGAGAATTGCACGTTACTCAGCCGGCTATTGGAAGACACATCAAGACACTGGAAGCGTTCCTGAAGACCCAGCTGTTCAAGCGGACGCCACGTGGCGTTCTCCTCACCGACGATGGTTGGACGTATTACCAAAGGGTGGGTGCCGCCCTTTCCCAAATTGCTGACGTCACTTACGAATTTACCTCGCGTAGCGAACAATGCTGGCTAAGGCTGCTCGTTGCTCCCGGATTTGCCGGACGCTGGTTGAACCATCATCTAGCCGAATTCCGTGCGCTTTATCCCAACATTCGTATTGCGATCGAACCTAACGCTTCCTTTCGCCAACTGCCTCGTGGCAGGATGGATCTGGGCATTGGCTTTGGTTCGGAAGATAACTTTGATGGCCTCACCGAAAAGTTGTGCCAGCCAGCCATATTTCCGGTTTGTTCTCCTTCGTTTTTGGAGAGACACAAGGTGCCAAACCGCGTGGAGGACTTGTTGGCACTCCCATTGCTGCATGAAGACGACGGCTATTGGTGGGGCACCTGGCTAAGTCATCAGGGAGTCAAAGCCCGTCTGAGTCCGGAGATGTCGTATATCAGTGTGGAGCAGGTAATCGATCTGGCGATTGCCGGTGCGGGTGTCGGCCTGGTGAACTCCTTGCTGGTTAACAGGGAAATGGCAACTGGTCAGTTGGTCAGGCCAGTGCCGAATGAAGCAAGGCTGGAAGGCTACGTATTTTTATATCCTCCCGGCGATCTTAAGACCGAATCCAGAGCTTTTCGCGAGTGGGTGTTGGACAAGCTGGACAGCGCGGACGTGTAGTATCAGCTGTCTTTCCATCGCAAATGCAAGTTGAAACCTGGTCTCTTCCATATAAGACCATACGTTAAAGCGAGTGGTCGGACTCGTAGTGGTTGCGCTTGGCGTAACACCAGATGAGATATCGAGGTTGATCTCTTTCCCACTGCCTGAGCAGCGCATCCCGCCCGATTCGCTGTTAGCCCATGCAAAGAGGAGCGTGCTCGCGCACAGCGCCGCAAAGCGGCCCGGCGCCGGAACACCTGAGTGATGGTGTCCCAGGTCGCGTCCTGCCGTTAGAACCCGTCTCGCTGCCGGGGTGAAACGCGTTGGCCCGTCGTCGGGCCGCTTCGCGCGAGCAGACGCACGCCGTTGCACCGCAGTGATTGTCGCGTGCCTAGCGCGCCGCAGGCACCGCACGCGCGGAAACCGTGCCGCTCATTTCGTCCGGACCGTCACGATGATCGCCTCGACGGTGCGGTCGTTCCAGAAAACGCGGTGGACCCTCGCCTGGAGAAGGCGCAGCGCCTCCGGCTGAAGATCGCTGTACGCGAGCAGGACAGCCGGCCGTGATCCAGTACCGGCGATTCGCTTGATGGACGCAAACGGCGGAAAACCGTAGCGGGTCAGAAAATCCGCGATATCCTCGTCGGATATCGCGTCCTCGATAGGTTGCAGCAAAAGCTCAGTCACGATGGCATTTCTCCAGAAGAACGTCACGCCATGATGTTCACGCCGCCATCGACATACAGCGTTTCCCCGGACACTTTCCGTGCGTACGGCGTGGAGAGGAAAGCGCAGGTGTAGCCGACGTCCATGATGTCGACGAGTTCGCCGAGCGGCGCACGGTGGGCTGCTTCGTTGAGCAGCAGACCAAAGTCCTTGAGTCCGGAAGCGGCGCGCGTCATGAGCGGACCCGGTGAGATGGCGTGAACGCGAATGCCCTGCGGACCCAGTTCATGGGCGAGGTAACGCGCGCACGCTTCGAGCGCGGCCTTCACCGGTCCCATGACGCTATAGTTCGGTACGACCTTGCTCGCGCCGTGATAGCTCATGGTGAGCATCGTGCCACCTTTATCCATGAGGGGCGCGGCAAGCGCGGCCATACGCACGAAGGAATGGCACGAGATGTCCATCGCCTGCGCGAAGCCCTCGCTCGAGCAGTGCAACAGGCCGCCCTGAAGGTCGTCCTTCGGTGCCCACGCAATCGAGTGCAGCACGATGTCGAGGCGTCCCCAACGCTGACCTATTTCGGCAAACACCGCGCTGATCTGGTTCGCATCGGCGACGTCGAGCGACAGGAGCATGTCAGCATCCAATTCCTGCGCGAGTGGCTCGACCCACGCTTTGGTCTTTTCCGTGGCATACGTAATCGCAAGGTCAGCGCCGAGTTCGCGAAACGCCTTCGCGCACCCGTATGCAATCGAGTGTTCGTTGGCTATGCCGGTGACGAGCGCCTTCATGCCTTTGAGAAGTGGGCCTGCCTGTCCGCTGTTTTCCGTTGACATCGCTTACTCCACGACAGCGCGCGTATGGCGCGCAATCATCAGTTCTTCGTTGGTCGGAATGACCCACACCGGTAGGCCGCTTGAAGCGGTGGTCACGAGCGGTCCGCCTTTCAGATTGGCAGCGACGTCCAGCTCGGCACCGAGCCACTTCGCTCGCCGCACGACAGCTTCGCGGACCGCCGCCGCGTGCTCCCCTATGCCGCCGGTAAACACGAACGCGTCGATGCCTTCCATGCCGGCGGCAAGCGAGCCCAGCTCGCGTGAGATGCGATAAACGAAAAGATCGATCGCGAAGCGGGCGCGAGGATCGTCGCTTTCGAGCAGCGTGCGCATGTCCGCGGAGACTCCCGATACGCCGAGCAATCCGGATCGGCGATACAGGAGATCCTCCACAGCACGCGCATCCATGCCACGCTCTTCCATCAGGTACAGCACCACGCCGGGGTCGAGATTGCCGCAGCGGGTGCCCATCGGGAGGCCATCAATGGCAGTAAAGCCCATCGTGCTGGCCACGCTCGCGCCCGCCACGAGGGCGCACATGCTCGCGCCGTTGCCGAGATGCGCAACCACAGTGCGCCCCGAGGCTGCCCCGGGTGCGACGTGGGGCAAGACGCTAGCGATGTACTCGTAAGACAACCCGTGAAAGCCATAGCGGCGCACGCCGAGGTCCGTGATCGCCGCCGGGAGCGCGAACGCCTGGGCCACGTCCGGTTGCGTGCGGTGGAACGCCGTATCGAAGCACGCCACCTGCGGCACGTCTGGCTGCATCTGGTCGAAAAGACGTATCGACTTCAGGTTATGCGGCTGATGCAGTGGTGCTAGCGGCGTCAGCTTGTCCAGCTCGTCGACCACCGCAGGGGTCAAGCGAACCGGCCCGCTGAAGCGCTGCCCGCCGTGCACCACTCGATGGCCAACGGCCACGAGCGTGTGTCCTTCGCGGTGCTCCTCGAGGAACAGACCGATGTGTTCGAGCCCGTGCCGATGGTCCAGCTCCGTACCGGCGGTCCATTCCTTGGCGTGGTGCTCGCCGTGACGGTCCAATGCTTCGAATCTTGCGTGCGGCGTGTAGAGTCCATCGACCTGGCCATGCACGACCAGCTCGAGCGCACTGCCCTGCTCTTCGAACGCCGAGAACTTGATACTCGACGAGCCGGCGTTGAGGACGAGAATCACGTCTGCCATGGCATCATCCCTCGATCTTCGCCGCCTCGCACCGCGCGAGGGCAACGAGCACGGCCACCGCGCACGAGGCGAGGCGGGTAATGAGCGAATCGGCCCGGCTCGTCAGGATGATGGGCACGCGCGCGCCCAGCACGATACCGGCCGCGTCCGCGCCCGCGAGGAAAGACAGGCTCTTGGCCAGCATGTTGCCCGCTTCGAGGTCGGGCACCATGAGCACATTGGCACACCCAGCCACCCGCGACTCGATGTGCTTGATGCGTGCCGCCTCGACGTCGATGGCGTTGTCAAGCGCTAGCGGACCGTCGACGAGTGCCCCAGTCACCTGCCCACGGTCCACCATCTTGCATAGCGCGGCAGCCTCGATTGTGGACGGCACTTTCGGGTTCACTGTCTCCATAGCCGAAAGAATCGCCACCCGCACTTCCGGAAACCGTAAGGCGTGGGCAAGGTCGATCGCGTTCTGCAGGATGTCGACTTTTTCCTCGAGCGTCGGAGCGATGTTGATCGCCGCGTCGGTCACGATCAGCGGATCGGCATGGCACGGCACATCCATCACGAAGCAGTGGCTGATGCGCCGGCCTGTGCGTAGTCCGGAATCCCGGCGGACCACCTCGGCCATCAGTTCGTCGGTGTGAAGGCTGCCCTTCATGAGCGCTTCGGCCTTGCCTTCGCGCACGAGCTGGACGGCCGCGGCCGCGGAAGCTTCGCTGAACGGCGTGTCGACGATCGGGTAATCGGCGATCGAAAGACCGCATTCCGAAGCGACCGATACGATGCGCTCGCGCGGACCGACGAGCGTGGGCGCGATGAGCCCTTGCTGCGCGGCCTCGACCGCCCCCCGCAAGGAACTCCTGTCGCAGGGATGAACGACGGCCAGAGGCATGGGCGCGAGGTTACGGCATTGCGCAATGAGCTCGTGGTACTTGATGTGTCTGGATTCCATGGCGGGTTCCCTCACTGACGGGTTGGCGGCACTCACGACGCCGTGGCCCGAGCGCGCGGTGCGCGGGCCTTTGGGGTCTGCGACTCGTTTGCGGTTGTCGCGCCGAGCACTGACCGGATGGCGCGCAGCGCCTCTTCCTGCGCAGGTGTCGGCGGGATGCGCAGCACTCGCCGGTCAGCCAGCAGCTTGTCGAGCAAGGTCAGGAGCCGGTTTCGGTCTTCCGGGCTGGCGAGCAGGTCGGGCAACGTCTGGATAGCCTGTTGCGGCTCGAACGTCGCGATGAGTTCCTGCTCCCCGCGAATGCGCCGCCAGTCGGCAGGGGGCAGATGCGGCAGGTAGTCGGCATATTCGTCGACCAGCTGCTGGACTGTCTCGATACGCGATAGCGGCAGCGGCTCGCCCTTTGGCGCGAGGAGGAACGCGGTGCGCGCGACCGCCTCGTTGTAGCCGCCCTGCCTCAGCGAGGCGAGCGCCGCCTGGACGAACGGCAGGCTGCGAGGATCAGAGCCGCCGGGCGTGCCGGTCTCATGCTCCCCGAGGCGGTCCGGGTCGTGCATTGCGAAAAGATTCGCGTAGATGGAGAAGAACAGTGCTTCGATGCTGGCGTCTCTTACCGCCCGGAACTGGTCGAGCGAGGCGCTGATCAATTCTGAGCCGCGCTGCTCGGCCGTGCGCCAGGGTTCGAGGTCGCTCGCGGGCTGCCGGCTGGCTCTGACAGCATCTGCCATCGGACGCAGCGCGGCCAGCCACGGATTCAGGTCCGAGAATGCCCAGCGCTGCAAACGCAACGGGTGAAAGTCGCGCAGCAGCCGCGCGGTTGTCTCGTTCGACGCTCGCTGCACAAAGGGTTGAACGAACAGCTCGTAGGCTCGCTGGTTAAACTCCGACACCGCCGCCACGGCCTTGAACGGCTTTTCGTCCTCGCGCCGCAACTCGTTGAAATGCTCGACTGCTTCTTCCAGCCGGTGTTCGGTGAGCGAAACCTCGTATTCGGTTTTGCCGTCTGCGCCCTTCACCTCCTTGATCGACATACCGTAGAGGCCCGGCGCAAGCGTCTCGATTGTCTCCAGCACGTTGAAGATTTGCGTGTATTCCTTCTTCGCCACCTTGCCGGAAACGAAGATGCCGAGATGGCCGACGTCCTCGTGCATCAGGGCAACGATGACCTGGCCGCGCGCCTTGATCTCCTCGGTGCTGCTGTACATGTCAGCGACCCAGTTGAACGCCTGTTGCGGCGGCGTGATGTTGTCGCCCATCGATGCGAAAAGGATGATGGGCGAGCGGATGGCGCGCAGATCGAAGGACTTGCCCGACGGGCCGGACACTTCGCCGGACCACAGCTTGTTGCCGATAAAGAGGTTACGGGTGATCCACTCGATTTCTTCCCGGTTCATCAGGTAATAGCTGCCCCACCACCGCTCGAACTCGATGAAGCGCGCCGGTTCCGTATCGATGTTGGCGAACACGTTGTAGTACTTGTCCCAGAACGTGTTGGCGGGGTTCAGATACTCGAAGTTGTTCACGAGATGCGCGCCGTCGAACTTGCCGTTGCCAAGATCGGCCGACAGGGACGAGAGCCACGTGCCGCCCAGAATGCCTCCGGCATAACGCATTGGATTGGGCGCCTCGCTCTCGCTCCACGCGCCGCTCCAGTAAGACATGGGCGCGCCATTGACCAGGATGGGACCGGTGTCTTCCGGCGACGAACTGGCAAGCATCATCGCGGCCCAGCCGCCCTGGCAATTTCCGACGATCGCGGGCTTTGGACTGTCTAAATGCAGTTCGCGCACCTTCCGTACGAACTGCTGCTCGGCCGCGCACACGTCGAGCAGGGTCTGGCCGGGCTCCGGCTCCTGGAAGAACACGACGAAATAGACCGGATGACCAGCGCGCAGGGCAACGCCGACCTGCGAATCGTCCTTGAAGCCCCCGATGCCGGGACCGTGCCCGGCGCGCGGATCGATGATCAGATACGGGCGCTTCTTCACGTCGACTACGACACCCTCCGGCGGCCGGATCGACAGCAGAGCGTAGTTGACGGGCCGCTCAAAGTGCCTGGCGTCGAGCACTACGTCATAGTCGAAATGCAACGCGGGCCTGATCCCGGCCTTGTTGCGCTCGATGAACTCGTTGCCGCGTTGACGCAAGGTATCCCAGAACAGGACAGAGCGCTGCGCGAAATCGACCGTATAGTGCCAGGCACCCCATGGTGTGAACTGCGCTGGATTGGGAATCGTGGCCGCGGACGCGCCATCGCCCCCCTTGATTGCGTCGCTCGTCCTCTGCCCGAACCGTTGCCGGGCCTCTTCCAGGCGATTGTGCAACAGGTGCAGGATTTTCAATGCGATCTCATGATTGCGTGTCGGCTGTGTAACCTGGTCCATCTCATGAATCTCCTTTAAGCGAAGCGACTTAACCTGGCACCATTGCTCATTCCGTTGCCTGGTTATGCAGAGAAGCCTGGATGCCGACTGGATTACGGGCAGCACCAAGCAAAGACAATCCATACAGTGATAATACTATCATTTATGAGCTTATTGTCAATATAACCCAGTCGATGACAGGAAGGTCGAGTTCAGCGGGTTGCGTCGTTTCGCCGCAGCGTGGGAAAACTGCCTGGGAAAACGTACCGCGCGTACCGCCGGTGCGTGGCTGGAAACGGCGCTCCGGACGGATGCAGCCATTTCAGCCCGTGCGTTGACGCCAGTTGGCGTCGTTCAGTGCTGCCAGCGACATGCCGGATACGATCAGCACAACGACGGCCAGCCCGCCAAAGGCGACAGAGAGTTTCACCTTCACCGACCGACGTTTGAAATTCATGGTACGGGTCCAGTTTAAAAATCGCTTCCAGTCGTTGGCCATCGCGCAAGACGCGATATCGGAATTGAGGTGCCATCCCCGTGATGTGCAACAGGCATCAGCCATGCATCGATGCAGCGCGCTGCCTCACCTTCAGCGTCAAGCGGGACCAACCCCGTGATCCCCTGCTGCGCGGACCCGAAATACCGACACAGTGGTTTCCAGTTGCGCCGCCTGCTCCTTGAGTGACAACGCCGACGCGGACGCCTGCTCGACCAGCGCCGCATTCTGCTGGGTCACCTGATCCATCTGCGCCACCGCGGTATTCACCTGTTCGATACCCTTCGATTGTTCTTCGGACGCTGCGGCAATTTCGCCCATCAGGCCGCTGACCTTCTTTACCGAAGCGCGGATTTCCTCCATCGCGTGGCTGGCGCGGTCGACCTGCCGCGCGCCGGTTTCGACGCGGCTCAGCGAATCCGTAATCAGCTGCTTGATCTCCCGGGAGGCCGAGGCGCTGCGTTGGGCCAGCGAGCGCACCTCACTGGCGACCACCGCGAAACCGCGCCCCTGCTCGCCCGCGCGCGCCGCTTCGACGGCGGCGTTCAGGGACAGGATATTGGTCTGAAACGCGATCCCTTCGATCACGCTGGTGATTTCCGCAATCTTGCTGGACGCGTCGGACAGACCCCGCATTGTCTGGACGACTTCCTGCGTCGCCTGATTGCCCTGCTCGGTCAGCAGCGCCGTACTCGTCACCACCTGGTTGGCCTGCTTCGCGTTGTCGGCGTTCTGGCGGACCGTCGACGTCAGTTCCTCCATGGACGAGGCAGTTTCCTCCAGCGAGGCGGCCTGCTCTTCGGTCCGTTGCGACAGGTCCAGGTTGCCAGCCGAAATTTCATGCGCGGCGGTGTCGATCGACCGCGAGCCGTCTCGCACCACACTGATTGCCTGGACAAGTTTGCTTTGCATCGCCTGCAGGCCGGTCATCAGCTGTCCCATCTCGTCGCTCGATTGGACCTCAATCCGCGTAGTCAGGTTACCGTCCGCAATCGCCCTGAAATGGCCGACCGCCTGGGCAAGCGGCATGCCGATCGCCCGCTGCAGCGACCACCATGCGAGCGCCGCCGCCCCGAGCGCGGCCAGCACACCGGCGATGGCGATGCCAACGAACCCGTGGAAGCGGCCCTGCGCGGCATCAAACCTCGCCCGCGCAGCGGTGACCTGGATCTGGCCGAGTGAATCAATGCCTTCGGTCACGTCGAGGAACAGCGACTTCGGTATCTGCAGCCAAACGTCGGGGACCTTCGCTGCATCATGAGCGGCAATCGCGCTGAACATCGGCTCAAGGCCATTAGCGACGAGTGCGTCGAACTTCGTATTGACGTCGGCCGCGCGGCGCGCTTCGGCGGGGCTGGAGACCGGCAGCGCGCGGTACTCGTCCCACGCCTTCCTGGACGCCGTGAGCAGATCACGGGCGGTCTGCGTTTCCTGGGGCACGTCTGGACTGGCCGGATCAAGCGCGACGCGATACAGCCACAGACGGGTCTTCGCCAGTGCTACGTTTGCCTGCTCCAGAGCCTGAGAAGAAGCCAGCCGACTGGAGTACAGCTCCTGCAGATCGTAGTTGCTCATTGATATGCCGACGACACCCATGACGCCACCGATGACCAGTAGCACTCCAAGGAAAGCCATCGCCAGCGCGAGGCGCACACGGATACTGAGATTCTTGAGCATAGTCGTGACAGAAGAGGTGGAGAGGGATGCCGATGACGGCACACGTTTGCAAAGCGCTGGATCACGCAGTGGGGCACCGCAAACCCCGGCTGCGCGAAATTGATAAAAATATCAGGTAATTAGTTTTGGTATACGGCGTTACCCCGTGGAACTTGAATGGCGCATGTGGGCGGCGCTAGAAGTTGAAGCTGGCTCGTACAACACATCGTCCATCGTTGTCGCTTCGCCAAATGGCGACTCGTCGCTCATCAGCAGACGTTCGCGAAGCGACTAGAAGGTCCGTTCCTGGCCAAAGGACTGAAACCGCTCGCGCGGTGGGGGCTCCGGTCCGGCGCTGTGGGGGTGCGCAACAATGCTTGTGTCTGGAGGTTGCGGATTTCCAGGCGACGGGCGAATTTGCGTACCAGCACCTGGCTGCCGATGGGAGCCGGTCGAGCGGCGTAGATGCTGTGGTCTAACGTCGAGTCCGGGTCCACTGCAACCACTCATGGTGATCGAGGTTGCGCAGGAGATCGGCTCGGCGCCGTTCACGGCGGTAGTGCGCGATGACGGCAGCTGCAGCGATGACAAGTACGATCGTGCCGACAGCCATTCCCGGCCAGGATTGATCCACGTCAGCCTCCATGGATATGCCCGGACCCAGCCTCCTGCTGCAGGCAATACGCACCACGAATATAGTCGGCTCGGATTACAGGCCGTGCACGGTTGGCCTGCGGTCAGAGCGCCCTGGCGAACACCAGCAGGACAGCGTCGCCGCCCGATGTAACCCTTGGCACCGGCAGGCCTGATCCGGGGGCGCGATCACGACAAGTTGCAGTTCGTGAAGTGCGTCAAGTTACAGACGGTCCGGCTAAATCCGTTCCGGAACATCCTTCACCAGCATCAATGTGGAACGCTCGTGGGGGCTCGGCATGGGTTAATTGCCCTTTTGGTGCAAATTCTAGCGGCTAGAATCGAAAAAAATATATCTATCAACGACTTGCAACTCATTCGATTCGGCGGGATTCGGGTACTTGCAAAGCCTGCCATAGGCGGCTTGGCGCCCTGCAATCGCCACTTTTCGCACCAAAAGGACGAATACCCCCAAGGCCCTAGCGCCCTTTTACAAGCGAAAGAGCCAATTGCTCACCGGGAAATTGTTACCCCATGTGAAGGCCGCCGTTCAGCGAGAAGTCTGCTCCAGTCGCAAAGGCCGCTTCGTCGCCGACGAGCCACGAGACAATCGATGCAATCTCATTGGCTTCTCCAAGGCGCCGGATTGGAATGCTCTGGACGATGGCATCCAGCACTTCGGGACGCACGGCCCGAACCATATCCGTCCCAATGTACCCCGGGGAAACCGTATTCACCGTGATCCCCTTTGTCGCGACTTCCTGGGCAAGCGCCATCGTAAAGCCATGAATGCCCGCTTTCGCGGTCGAGTAGTTGGTCTGGCCGAATTGCCCCTTCTGTCCATTCACAGAGGAGATGTTGACGATGCGGCCCCACTCCTTGCCGACCATCCCATCGATGACCTGCTTGGTCACATTGAAAAGGCTGGTCAGATTCGTGGCAATGACTTCGTTCCAGTTCTCGCGGGACATCTTGCGAAACACGCCGTCCCGCGTAATGCCCGCGTTGTTCACCAGCACATCAATTTCGCCAATCTCCTTCTTTACTTTCGAGAAGGCGACCTCGGTCGATTCCCAGTCCGCGACGTTGCCTTCCGACGCGGTGAAGGAAAAACCGAGTGCGGCCTGCTCGGCCAGCCACCGCTCGCGCCGCGGCGAGTTTGGCCCACAGCCGGCCACGACGGTAAGTCCATCGTTATGGAGCCGCTGGCATATTGCGGTTCCAATTCCACCCATTCCCCCGGTTACATAAGCAATTCGCTTTGCCATTCTGACGTCTCCCAGTGCGCTACGTTGATAAATCGAAATGCTTTCAGGTATGGCGACCATGAGTAATGTGTCGCTCGCTTTCGTAAATCTCGGTTAGAACTGTCGGACAATTCGCGAAGCCTCGAATTCCGTCGCTTTTCCGTGCGGACGATGGCCCGGCGTACAAACATCGGATGCTCATTCATGCATGACTGCATCAGTCACGTTGGGCAAATTAGATTCCTACATTAATTGCCACGGGATTAAGCAACTCCGGAAGGAAGTTGCTGGGCATATCATCCCGATTTGACTCTCGGTGCAGCTATAGAATCACGTTTCAGACCGGTTGTCCCGCAAGTTTGCCTTCGGCGCATGCATACGTAGCCGATTTTGCGCGACCGGGTACAGAGCGACGGTTCACAGCGTTGCACCAGGCGACTGGCCACGCTTTACAAATTCCCGAAGCATCTCGACTGCTCTCAGGTTCCCCCGCTCCTCCAGCTTTCTGGCGAGTGCGTGCGTGAAAATTTTCGATTCCTCACATCCGTGTGCGGCCTCAAACTTGAGAAGGATTTCCCTGACGGCCGCTTGCATGCTTTCTTTATGCAGCATGCTCGCGATGTGAGAAGCGCTTCGCGCCAGTTCCATTTCGTGATCGGCCAGCCACTGCGCATCACCCGCCGTCCTGTTGCGGCGACCTGTTGTCATATCGATCCCTTTCGCCTCATGCATATTGACTGGTGGTTCTTCCGCAACACACAGGCGCGTCCGCGCATGTGACAGTGACGACGGAGGTGCCCGCGCCCACTTAATCCAGCGATCAGGAGAATCGGTGCCGCCCGCTGCAATGCCAGCGAGCATCGAGAACCGCGACCGCAGCTAGACTGCTACGGGCTCTCAGTGGCGGAGCAGTGATGCCGCGTCGCCAATCTTGCAAGTCATATTTACTCACACCCAACCGCTTCGCTGCGCGGGTCGAGCCGACACCGGGCCCGTCTGAATGTCATGTCAATACGTGCGACCGGAGCACGCCCGAGCCGGCTGTTGTTGACGCTAAGCATGAGGAAACTGCTGTTTTCGGTATGCTCGATCATTGCGCTCTCTCGAGTTGTATTTTTGGGAAAATTATCGCCGGCTTGCGCGCACCACTGAGTGATTCTATGCGTCCTTCGTGGACGTTGCATAAGACTCTGTCGCGCGCACGCAAACATTACTCGGCATCAAATTACACTTTGTTCGTTGCTGCAACTATTCTGCCGTATACCTGCTGGTGTCAAATACATAATAATTCCCTGGAAATCTCCCCCATCGTGACAAGGCGTGCCGAAAACCAGCATTTCGAAAGATCGATCGATCAGAACGGTGGCTCTAGAACGGTGACGATCGACAAGAGCGTAGTGGACCTCGGCGCGCTCAAGGACATCAACTCCACGCGTGAGGAGAAAATCAACATCTTCCGCAAAAAATAGCTGAGCAATATTGTCGAGCATGATCACCGTGCCATCAAACGTCAAAATTGGCGCCCGTATCGGATGGCATCGAGATGATTCACATGATCGCCAAGTGGGCAGACGAAAGTCGAGCGCAAGAGCCGGGCGCTTGCCAATCGATTAGTATTGGTTTGCCGTATACAGAATCATATGCATCTGCGTACCCCCTCGTTCGGATGAAGTAATTGCGACAGAACACGAACGCTTAGCTCACGGCTGAGGCGGACGGTTTCCTCCTCCTGCCTCAAATCGGCTTCGGGTGGGGGGCGCCCATTCCATTACTTTCAACGAAAGTTGGTACATTCTATGAGGATTCAATCTTGCCTTATCGGCTAGATCTGTGCGCTGAGAACGTGGTTCCTCTGAATTGCTGCGACCGCAGCGAATCCAATTCGTCGCGGCAAACATCGCTGAAGCGGCTGAGAATGTCGATCGAGCCATCGGCGAGCATTTCGCGCAGTTCAAGAAAAGTCTTTTCCGGGGCGTCATAGGTATCCACAATCTTTCGTCCAACCTGATCGGCTTCGTTTGCAACCTCTGCAGAGGATTGGACACGCATGCGGCTTATCTTCGCGAACAGACTGACGAGAGCTGTAACGTCCGGCTCATTGTGCTGGAGCGCGTGGACATAGCATTGCGACGCCTGCTCGATGAATTCCTTATAGAGTTTCTGCCGCCGGACGCGGTCGTGCGCAAGCCACTCTGCCCTCGCCTGCGTTCGCTGAGTGACAAGGGATGTTAGGCCACCGATAGCTGCACCAAACAATGCCGCTGTTGCCGATAGGAGTGTTGCGTTCATTGTGTTGCCTTGGCGACGCCCGCCTGCAGTCCGGTTTTTCCGCCAAACTGTTCGACAGCGTGAATGGGCCGTCTGTCGGCGGCGCGTACGAGTTCACTTAGCTTGAATCAGTGCTCCGCGCCAAATCGAGCGAAGCTCGCACAGCGGGCGCAAGACAAGCGCCGCAGAAACGGAGGGACCGCTGCGCGAAAGCGATGGCGTCACGCCATGTGCTCCAACGAATGAAGACGCCGCGAACGGCTTGACACCGTGACTGAGGCTGCCCTCAATATCGAGGACTCGGCACAGCCGCTTTTCATGAGACTCCCGCGCTCCCTGCACACGCTTCTATGGTACGTGCACGATGCTCCCGACCGCGTGTTACGTGACCGCTGCAATGACACCGCCCTCAATTGGGACATCAGTTAAGACCCGTTCATGACATTAAACTCAACATTGAGCTTAAGGTCAATATGGGAAAGAAAAATCGAAACCTTCATGCCGAACAGCGGGATGACCGGGCGCGGAAGTCCCCACCCCAGACACACCCATCGCCGGCGCCGATCGTCTTTGGAACGCGTAGACGAGGCCCTAGTGCGTGACAAGCGGATTTTTACGGATACGCAGATTCGTCACGCGATGCCTACGGACCAAAAACGGATCACGTTTTACGCAAACACGACGACACGCTCACGCAAAAGAATCTCTTCGTTGCGATGCTCGCCAACTTAACGGAACCGTCAAAGGAAGCAATATCGCGCGCCCTTTCTCGTGCTGGGCGGGGGCGTGCTAAAACGCCTGCTCGGCAACGATGGTTCGCGGTGCTGTCGCCTCCGCGCATCCTGACACCGCTGACTGTACCGTCCAGCGTTGAGCCGCCCGCCTCGCGCTGGCTGCGGGTTCCTGTATTGCTATCTCCTGTTACTCGGTCATCGCCTCTGAGCAGCGACGGTTACGTCCTGTGCGTTGCAGCGTCCTCTGGAATGCTGCGCCGTCGCTTCGCTCGCGTTTGCGTCCGCCCAAACAGACTGAAACCGAGAAATCGACGCATGCCCAATCTCGCACTGTCCGACATGGACTTCCTGGCGCTATAGATTTTCCCCGTGTCGGGATCGGGCACGGTGCCCCGCGCCACCCGAGATCGCTTCCGAGTCCAAAGATCTCGGACAAGCCCGCGGGCGGTGAGGTGCGCGTTACGGGTGGGTCGATTGATGGAAGCCGAGGCCTATGAATCCGTTCTTGGTTCTCATTTCGCCTCCTTCAGTCTGACGAACACGCGGCCGCTTGTTTTGTATGACCTTTCGATTGTTTTTGACATATTGATCATAATAGAGTTTACTATCAACATAGTGGCCGGTGATAGCTCGATGACCATTGAGTACCTATCGTCGCGAAGTCGTCCCGACAGTACAAAAAAAGGACCTCAAATGTTGATAGAACTGCGCGGAACGTGTTGGGCCAACCGACGGTCCGGATTCAGTTCAGGAGACAGAAGTGCAAGGAGACGCACGTAGCTTGCGTTCGCTCGTCGATAAATGGGGTAGATATGCGCCCGGATCGACAGTTCGCCTGACCCGCTCACGCGGTTTTCAATCACCAGCGACGCGTTCCATCTGCCTCGCGGCGACCGCGCGGGACCGCACGGTGACGATTTTCGTTTTTTGTCACGAAGGCGGCTCCTGGAGCGTCGTCCCACCTACCGCCCAGCATCCGACATTAGGCAACGGCTGATAAACCCTCCGGCAAGAAGCCATCTCACGTTGCACGCAGAAGGCACCGTCCGACTCGGTCGTGCCTCCGCCTTTAACTACTGCAGTGCATAGGTAACGCGTGGATTCGTGCGACCAGACCGTCCGTGAACATTGCAATACGAGAGGCGATCTTTTACAAGGACGGCTTTCCATCCACCTTCCTATTTCGAACGGTTTGGTTGGATAGCTCCTTCCCTCCGTTTCCACCACAAGATGGATTGAGCACTTGTGTCGAAAAGCACCTCCCCTCATTTCAAAACTTCGTCAGATCCTGTTATGGGGTGCCGTTGCCTTCGGAGTTGGCATGCTGATATGGGTCGTGCGCCCCGTCCTCATCACACCGTTCCTGCTAGATGAACTGACCGCATACGTGTTGCAACCGGGCGCGACGAGTGGCTGGTACGAAACGAGTACCGCGCGGCTTCGCGGCGCTCGTGATGATAGTTCTCTTCGCATCGTTGATTGTGTCAATTTAGCATTCGGCATACTGGCGGCCGAAGCGCGGAACCTGCGTCGCACCAGTCGTTTACAGGTTATTGACCCGGAAGTTTCCCACTGACTCACCTCTGACCTCTTGAGGCCATCCATGCATAGCGACTACTTTCAACTCAGCACAGAATCCAGCATCGCACATCTCCAGCTTAACCGACCTAACCAACTCAATACGATGGGCCTGGCCTTCTTCACCGAGCTGCGCGACGCGGTGCTGTCACTCGAAGACGCTGGCGATACCCGTGCCCTCATCATCAGTTCCACCGGAAAACATTTTTCCGCCGGGATGGCGCTCAATGTGTTCACAGACATGCCGGATGAGTTTGACATCAGCAGTCCGCGAGCCCGGTTGCGCTTCCAGAACACTTTGAGAAACCTGATGGATTGCTTCGACACGCTCGATCAGGTCCGGTTTCCGGTCATCTGCGCGGTTCAGGGCGGCTGCATCGGCGGTGGCCTCGATCTCGCTGCCGCCTGCGACATTCGCATCTGCACGGCCGATGCGTTCTTCGTTCTTCAGGAAACCGAGATGGGCATGACGGCTGACCTCGGCGTACTCCAGCGATTACCGAAGATTATTCCCGCGGGCGTAGCCCGCCAGATGGCCTATACCAGCGAGCGACTTGGCGCCGAGCGCGCTTTGGCCGTTGGCCTCGTGAACGCTGTGCTGCCCGATTCCGAGGCGCTGCTTCAACATGCAATGGTACTTGCTCAGACCATCGCGTCGAAGTCCCCGCTGGCCGTTACCGGCTGCAAGATAGCGATCAACTTCGCACGCGACCATAACACGCCCGAATCCCTTCGGCATATGGCCTTGCTGCAAAGTGCCATATTTGAAACCCAAGATCTTGCCGAAGCGATCTCGGCCTGGCGTGGAAATCGGAAGGGCCGCTTCGACGCTCTGTTTCCCGTGACTACCCGCGAGACTGGCAATCACCGTTGACCAGGAACCGCTGCAGTCCAAACGCGCCCCCGACGCGGCCGTCGATAGGTCAAAAACCAACGGGATTATCCTACCTATCGAGTGGAATCGCCCCTGTAGTACCAGGCACCACCTTACACCAAGGTCGATGAATCTGAACTGCGTCCGAACTCGCGCGGCGAGTGGTATCGCAGCGCGCACATGCATATGCCTTTCGTTGAATCACCTGTCCGCGATTCAGCCTCGATCAGCGAGGAAACCGGCTGTTCCGTCAGCCGTACCCCGATACCCCCGCAGAGCACCCCCCTCTCTGCGAGCGTGTTCGAACGACGGAAATTCGAAGGGGACGGCGCTCAGAGCTTGTCCACGAATGCAGGCTGAACGCGGGACTACGCATCGGTGAGGGATTCAGCGCCCCCTCATCGGCGGGATTCAAGAATCAGTGGCCGGATTTCAGCTGTGCCCAGAGGCGGTTTTCGAGGCGCAAGATGTCAGCCGGCATCGGCCGCATCAGCGTCGCCTTCTTCAACAGGTCATCCGACAGGTAGACGGTCTGGTCGTTCGCTACTGCCGGAGTCACGAACTGGCGCGCGATGCGGTTAGCGGTCGGGTAGAACACCTCGTTCGTGATTTGCGCATTGACTTTCGGGTCCTCGATATAGTTGATCCATTTCATCGCGGCTTCGGGGTGCGGTGCATCCTTCGGCACAACCATCACGTCGAACCATAGGAGGCCACCTTCCCTCATGTTCGAAAATTTGACTTCATACGCGCGTTTTGCTTCCTGCGCGCGGCGGCGGGCGATGCCGACGTCGCCGGACCAGGCGACCGCGACGCAGATGTCGTTGTTCGCGAGGTCATTGATGTAGCCCGACGAGTTGAACTGCGTAATGTACGGACGCACTTGCTTGAGCACCTGGAACGCGGCCTGGTAGTCGCCCGGGTTCGTGCTATTCGGGTCCTCGTGCATGTATTGGAGCACGGCAGCGAAGATGTCTGCGGGTGCATCGAGGAACGAGACGCCGCAGCCCTTTAGCTTCGAAAGGTTGGCTGGATCGAATACGAGCGCCCAGCTGTCGACGGGCG
>Ga0207816_1000128_pt1 | contig 18855 bp, 22 predicted proteins | sample LuqExpMetageno10_FD_187768 | JGI IMG/M metagenome (GOLD analysis project Ga0207816, IMG submission 187768) | Tropical forest soil microbial communities from Luquillo Experimental Forest, Puerto Rico - Sample 10 (SPAdes) | ecosystem: Environmental > Terrestrial > Soil > Tropical forest ... | reverse complement strand
GGATCGCCGAGCTGATCGAGATCTGCAAGCACTACCCGGTCGTCACGCTCGAGGACCCTGCCGGCGAGAACGACACCGAGGGCATGCGCCTCGCGGTCGCCGGTGTCGGAGAGCACACCGTCGTGGTCGGCGACGACTACCTCGTGACGAATGCAGCCAAGATCGCGGAGGCGGCAGCCGCCCACGCGGTCCAGGCGGTCCTGATCAAGGTGAACCAGGTGGGGACGGTCACGGGCGCTTCGCGCGCCGTCCATGCGGCTCGTGCGCGAGGCCTCATGGTGATCGTGTCGGCGCGGTCGGGCGAGACGGAAGACGTCTCGGTATCGCACCTGGCTGCAGGCTGGGGTGCGGACGTCGTGAAGGTCGGCTCGATCACCCGCGGCGAACGGACGGCCAAGTGGAACGAGCTCATCCGCATCTCGGAGGGTCTCGGTGGACTGCCGCTCACGCCGGCGCCCCGACGCGTGACCAGCCCCGTTCTCATGGGCCAGGACACGGCTTCACGGGTGGAGCAGGGGGCAGCCCGGCCTTGACTCCGCCGATGGCGTCGATCAACCGGGCGGTCGATGCCACGGACCGCAGCTTGGCGATGGCGGGCTGCACGGCGGCCTTCCAGGCGGCGAGCTGGGCGTCCGACGCCAGCGCGACGCTTCCCCCGGCCACGCAGAAGTCCTTGGCCTTCGACGCGTCGGACTCCTCGTTCGCGGTGAACTCGGTTGTGGCCTTGGTCGCGGCCTGGCGCAACGCGGTCAGTTGGGCGGCACTGAGACGCTTCGACGCCGCCGCGCTGAGCGCGAGGACGTCGAACTTGGCAAAGAAGGTGACGTTCCCCGCGGCGTGATCCGCCGGCGACTGGTCGAACTCCGACTCCGCTGCCGTGTATCCCGAGTCCGCGTACATCGGCTTCGCCCCGAGCGTCGAGAGCATCGACCAGACCGCCTGCGACTGCGGCGACCGCACGGGCTGCCCGGCGAGGTCGCCGACGGCGACGGGTGCGCTGACGGCGCCGAAGGGGTGGCGCAGCCCCTCGGGGGCCATGGCAAGCCCGATGACGTTGATGTCCTTGAGGCCCGCGAACAGGGCCGGCACCTGAGGCCCCGTCGCCAGAGCCTTCGCGAGCGCGTCGCTGTCGATGAGGAACGGCGTGTTCAGCGCTTGCAGGGTGGTGACGCCGACGTTGTCGAAGGCGCGGCTGGCCACCATGGCCAGGTCCGACGTCCCCGAGGAGACGGCGTTGACGGCGGTCGTCTCGTCCTTCGCCTCGGCGTAGTGAGGGGAGATCGTGACGGTCCGGTCCAGCGCGTTGGCCGCCGTGACGAACAGGCTGACAAGGTCGGCGCCGGGGGTGTCCTTGTCGTCGTACATGGTGAGCGTGAGGACGACCTGATTCGCGGATGGCGTGGGGGTGGCGGGTGCGGCTGACGCGCTGGCCGTGCACCCGGTGAGCGCGACGAGCAGCGCCGTCGCGGCGACCCCGGCACGGATCCCGGGTGTGGTGGTTCGCATGGCGACCCTCCTTTGTCTCAAGGGCGATGTTGTGGGCAGCGTGGCCCGTCGCACCGCGGCGCCATAGCGGGTTACCACGGTGTGCCCCACAGGCCCGAAGGCCGTCGTCCAGGCCGGCCCAGAAGCGTCTTCCCTGGTCAGCGCCGTTCCGCTGGCGAGACCCAAGACTGGGGTGTACCTAAGAAGGAGCGCCCGGGCTCGGCCGTGCCGCGGCCGGGCGCGCCACGACCCGTCCAGAGACGCGGGGGGCATGGTGCGACGACGGACGAAGCTCTCGGCACTGCTGACGGCGCTGGTGGTCGTCGCACCCCTCGGGGCGTGCGCGTCCGGCTCCGGCTCGGGGGAGCCGACCTTGATGTGGTACACGAACCCCGACAACGGCGGCCAGGCCGAGATCGCGAACCGCTGCACGCAGCAGGCCAACGGCGCGTACCGCCTCGAGGTGTCGGTGCTGCCCCGTGACGCCGCCTCCCAGCGGGAGCAGCTCGCGCGGCGCCTCGCGGCCAAGGACTCCTCGATCGACCTGATGAGCCTCGACCCGCCGTTCATCCCCGAGCTGTCGGAGCCCGGCTTCCTCGCGCCGATCCCGGCCGACGTCGCGACCAAGGTCTCCCAGAACATCGTCAAGGGCGCGCTCGCCGGTGCGACGTGGAAGGGCAAGCTCGTCGCCGTCCCGTTCTGGGCCAACACCCAGCTGCTCTGGTACCGCAAGTCGGTCGCGCAGGCGGCGGGGCTCGACCCGGCGACCAGTCCCGTCACCTGGCAGCAGCTCATGGACGCGGTGAAGAAGACCGACAAGTTCCTGGCCGTGCAGGGCGCCAAGGCCGAGTCGCTCACCGTGTGGATCAACGCGCTCGTCGAGTCGGCTGGCGGCCACATCCTCGAGAACCCCGAGGCCCCGGCGGAGCAGCTCAAGCTCGGGCTCGACACGCCGGCTGGGCGCGCGGCCGCGAACATCATCGGCACGATCGGCCGCGAGAACCTGGGCGGTCCCGCCCTGCCGACCGCGGACGAGAACGCGTCCCTGACGATCTTCCAGGGTGACCGTGGCTCGTTCATGGTCAACTGGCCGTTCGTCTGGTCGGCGATGAACGCGTCGGTCCAGGCCGGCTCGCTGTCCAAGTCAGTGCTCGACGACGTCGGCTGGGCGCTCTACCCGCAGGTGAACGCCGGCGAGCAGACGCGACCGCCGTACGGCGGGATCAACCTCGGCGTCGGCGCCTTCAGCCACCACACGGACCTGGCTTTCCAGGCAGCGGAGTGCATCGTCTCGCCGGCGAACCAGTCGTACTACTTCGAGACGAACGGCAACCCGCCGGCCAACACGCTGGCGTACGACGACCCCGCGGTGACCAAGGCGTTCCCGATGGCGAACGTCATCGAGCAGTCGCTCGAGCAGGCCGCCCCGCGGCCGCAGACCCCGTACTACAACGAGGTCTCCAGCGGGCTCCAGGAGACGTGGCACCCGCCGTCGTCGGTCAACCCCGACACGACGCCGCAGACATCGACCGTGTTCATCACGGACGTGCTCCACGGGAACGCGCTGTTGTGACGGGAGGGCGTGATGACCACTGAGGCTCAGAGGGCCCCGACCACGGCGGTCCAGGCGCCGGCGAAGCCTCGCAAGGTGCCCAAGAGCGACCGGGCGAAGGCCGAGGCGCGCCTCGGCTGGTACCTCGCCGGCCCGGCGTTCGTCGTGATGATCGCCGTGACGGTCTACCCGATCATCCAGGCGTTCTTCGACTCGCTGTACCGGTACCGGCTGACCGCGCCCTCCGACAAGGCCTTCGTCGGCCTCCACAACTACCAGGTCGTGCTCTCGGACTCGCTGTTCTGGCAGTCGCTCGGCGTGACGCTGTTCATCACCGTCGTCACTGTCGCCGTCGAGGTGGTGCTCGGCTTCGGCTTGGCACTCGTCATGCACCGCGCCGTGAAGACGCTGCGCGGCCTTCTGCGCACCGCGATCCTCGTCCCGTACGGGATCATCACGGTCGTCTCGGCCTTCGCGTGGTTCTACATGTTCGACATCACGTCCGGGTTCATCAACCACTGGTTCGACTGGGTGCCCGGCATCAGCGAGAACCTCAACTGGTTCGCGCAGCAGGGCACGAGCCTGTTCGTCATCTGCGCGTCGGAGATCTGGAAGACCACGCCGTTCATCTCGCTGCTGCTGCTCGCGGGCCTCTCGCAGGTCCCGACCGAGCTCGACGAGGCCGCCGTCGTCGACGGCGCGACGTGGGGTCAGCGGCTGCGGCGCGTGACGCTGCCGAACATGAAGGCCGCGATCATGGTCGCCGTCCTTTTCCGGGCGCTGGACGCGTTCCGGATCTTCGACAACGTCTTCATCATGACGAACGGCGCGAACAAGACGACCGTGCTGTCGCTGCTCGCCTACCGCACGTCGATCGTGCGCCTCGAGATCGGCCTCGGCTCCGCCATCTCGGTGTTGCTCTTCCTGTGCGTGATCGGGATCTGCTGGCTGTTCATCAAGCTCTTCAACGTCGACCTGGCGAGCCAGAGGGGTGAGGGCTGATGGGCGCCATGTCCACGCGGCTCAAGATCGGCTGGGCCGTCATCACGGTCGTCGTCCTGGTCTACGCGCTCTTCCCGGTCTCCTCGATCCTGGCGACCTCGTTCAAGCTGCCGAGCGAGCTGAACAGCGGCACGTTCCTGCCGCAGCACTGGACCTGGACGAACTACAACCAGATCCTCGGCCCGAACGGCACGGCCCGGGACCTGTTCGTCCCGGCCCTGCGCAACTCGATCGGCATCTCGCTCATCGCGACCGCCATCGCGGCCGTGCTGGCGACGCTCGCCGCATACGCGATCGCCCGCCTCGACTTCCCGGGCAAGCGCCTGATCCTGACCACCGCGCTCGGCGTCTCGATCTTCCCGGTGATCTCGATCGTCACGCCGCTGTTCAACCTGTGGCGCAACATCGGCCTCTACGACACGTGGCTCGGCCTGATCATCCCGTACCTGTCGCTGACGCTGCCGATCTCGATCTGGACCCTGGCCGCCTTCTTCCGGCAGATCCCGTGGGAGCTCGAGCAGGCCGCGCAGGTCGACGGCGCGACGACCTGGCAGGCCTTCCGCAAGGCGATCGTGCCGCTCGCCGCACCCGGGGTCTTCACCACCGCGTTGATCGCGTTCTTCATCGCCTGGAACGACTTCGTCTACGGCATCTCGCTCACGTCGACGAGCCGGGCGCGCCCGGTGCCGGCGGCGCTCGCGTTCTTCACCGGCGCCTCGCAGTTCGAGGAGCCCACCGGGGCCATCTCGGCCGCGGCGGTGATCGTGACGATCCCCGTCGTCATCCTCGTTCTCCTCTTCCAGCGCCAGATCGTCTCCGGTCTGACGCAGGGAGCCGTCAAGGGCTGAGTGCTCGGGAGGATCCATGTCAGCGATCGAGCTCAAGGACGTCGTCAAGCGGTACCCGGACGGGTTCCTCGCGGTGCGGGGCGTCAGCCTGGACATCGCCGACGGCGAGTTCGTGATCCTCGTCGGGCCCTCTGGCTGCGGGAAGTCCACGCTGCTGCGGATGATCGTCGGCCTCGAGGACATCACCGACGGCGAGCTGACGATCGGCGGCACCCGGATGAACGAACGCGCGCCGCGCGACCGCCACCTCGCGATGGTGTTCCAGAACTACGCGCTGTACCCGCACCTGACGGTGTTCGAGAACATCGCGTTCCCACTGCGCCTGACGAAGGGCCAGTTCACCGAGGCGCAGATCCGCGAGAAGGTCACGACCGCGGCGACGACCCTCGAGCTGCAGGACCACCTCGAGCGCAAGCCCGCGAACCTCTCCGGCGGCCAGCGACAGCGCGTCGCGATGGGCCGCGCCATCGTCCGCGACGCGCAGGCGTTCCTGTTCGACGAGCCGCTGTCGAACCTCGACGCGAAGCTGCGCGGGCAGATGCGCACCGAGATCGCGCGGATGCAGCGCCGCATGGGCACGACGACGGTCTACGTGACGCACGACCAGACCGAGGCCATGACGCTCGGCGACCGGGTCGCCGTGCTGCGCAAGGGCGAGCTCCAACAGGTCGCGTCGCCGCGGGCGCTGTACGAGCACCCGGTGAACCTCTTCGTCGCGGGGTTCATCGGGTCGCCGCCGATGAACTTCGTGCCCGGCGAGGTCACCGCCGACGCGCTCAGGCTGCCCTTCGCCGACGTGCCGCTGACGGACGCGTTGCGACAGCGGCTCGGGTCGCGGCAGATCGTCATCATCGGCATCCGGCCCGAGCAGTTCGAGGACCACGCCGTGGCGCAACGGCATGGCCAGACCGGTGGCGTGCCGTTCAGCGCGACCGTCGACGTCACCGAGTGGCTCGGCTCGGACCTGTTGGGGTATGTCCCGTTCGAGACCCGTCCCGAGGTCCGGGGCAAGCTCGAGGAGCTGGACCGCGACCTCGACGGCGAAGGCGTCCGCACGCAGCTCGTCGTCGCGCTCGACCCCAACAGCCGCGTGCGCGACGGCGACGAGGCGAGGCTCTGGTTCGACCCCGAGAAGATCCTCGTCTTCGACCCGGAGTCGGGCGAGAACCTCTCGTACGACGAGGGCGCCGCCCAGGAGATCGACGAGCAGAACGAGCGGGACAGGAAGGCCTCGCTGGCGCGGGCGCACGCCCGCGAGGCGAAGTCGACGGCGGCCGCCTGACGGTCCGCGCGCGGCCGAGCCATGCGCCGCTTATCTTGCGTCCGTGGCGTCCGTCGACGAGGTGGGGCCGGTGGCCAGGGCCATCGACGCGCTGGCGCGCGCGACCGACGGGTTCTTTCGTGACCCGAGCAGCGGCGCCGTCGTCCTGGTCCAGAAGCCGAACACGCAGATGAAGGCGCTCGGTGTGACGCTCGCGCTCGGCCGGGTCCTGCGCCGCCTGGGCCTCCTCGATTCTGGCGATCCAGGCGACGTGCTCCTCGAGCGTGCCGCGATGGCGATGCTGATGTGGTGGAGCGTCAACCAGATGCGGCACGGGTCCACGAAGTATCTGAGGACGGTCGGGGCGGTCACGCTGGCCGGTGCCGTCGCGAGGTCGGTCCTGGCCGACCCCGTCCACGGGCTGACCGCGCTGCGCGACCGTCGCAACGGGGCCGTCGAGACGGCGTGACTGCGAAGGTCTTGACGCCGCACTTGTTTTTTGCAAGCGTGGGTCGGGCCCCCATCCCGGACCCGCGAGAGGCAGACCACGATGACCTCGATGTTCGTCAACCTGCCGGTGACCGACCTGGAGCGCTCCAAGGCGTTCTACACGGCGATCGGGTTCACCATCAATCCGCTGTTCACGGACCACAACGCGTCGTGCGTGGTCGTCGAGGACGGCCACAGCTACTTCATGATCCTGACGCGCGAGTACTTCCAGACGTTCAGCGACCGCCCGATCGGCGACCCGGCACTGGCGGTGTCTTCGGCGACCGCGATCTTCTTCGACGACCGCGCGGCGGTGGACAGCGCGATGGCCGCCGGGCTCGCCGCAGGCGGTTCGGAGGCGCAGGCCGCCACCGACCTCGGCTTCATGTACCAGCGCCAGCTCACCGACCCCGACGGCAACATCCTCGAGTTCGGCTACATGGACCCGGTCGCCGCGGCGCAGGGTCCCGAGGCCTACATGAACCAGCAGGCCTGAGGTCGATGGCCGCACGCGACTACGGGCAGTACTGCGGCGTCACGCGAGCCATGGAGCTCGTGGGCGAGCGGTGGGCCCTCCTGATCGTCCGCGACCTGCTCGTCGGGCCGCGTCGCTACGGAGACCTCGCCGCGGGCCTGCCCCGGATCCCGAGCAACATCCTGGCGGCGCGCCTCAAGGAGCTGCAGGCGGCCGGCGTCATCCGCCGGGTGCCCCACTCGCGCGTGATCGTCTACGAGCTGACGCCCTACGGGCGAGAGCTCGAGCCCGTGGTGCTCGCGCTGGGCGCCTGGGGCTTCAAGGCGATGGGGGAGCCGCGCGCGGAGCAGATCATCACCGCCGACTCGATGACGGTGGCACTCCGCACGGCCTTCCGTCCCCAGGTGGCAGCCGAGCTGCCCGCAACGGCGTACCTGGGCCGCTTCGACCGGGCCGAGCTGCTGATCCGGGTCGATGGCTCCTCGCTCGACGTGAGGCGCGGGGAAGCGCCGGTCGACCTGGTCTTCGCCGCCGGGCCCGCCGTCCACCGGCTCATCTCGGGCGAGCTGGCGCCGGAGCGCGCGATCGCGACCGGCGTCGTCGAGGTGCTGAGCGGGAGCGCGGACCTCCTCGACCGCTTCGCGAGCACGTTCCACCTCGCCGCCTGACCGGGTTCAGTAGGGCGCTCGGAGCCCGGCGATCATCGGGAAGTGCTTGACGTTCTTCGTGAGGAGCTCCGCTCCGAGCTCCTCCGCTGTCGCGGCGATCACGTAGTCGACCGTGTCGATGTCGCGGTGCGACGCCAGATGGCCGTTCGCCAGCGCGCCTGCGCGGTCGGCGATCTCGGGGTCGACATCGACCCAGCGCAGCACGCTGAAGAGTGCTTCGAGAGCCTCGCGTTCGCGCGGTCGAGCGCCCGCGAGCAGCTCGATGCGAGTGAGCACCGATGCCGCCAGGTCGTTCCCCTGGGCTCGTGCGGAGAGGAGCGAGTCCCGTGCGCGCGAGTCCCCGCGGAGGTGGTCGACGAGGACCGAGGTGTCGACGACGACGACGGTCACCGTCGCCCCAGCCGCGCGCCGAGGCCGTGCCGCATCGACTCGACGTACGCCGCGCCGTCGACCTCGACATACGCCCAGGTGCCGAAGCTCAGGTCGAGCGCTCGGGACACGGCGTCGTCGTCGGGCAGACCGTAGGCGCGGTCCACCGCGCGACGAACGAGCTCGCCCAGGCCCACGCCGGTGCGCTCGGACTCGGCCAGCAGTCGGCCGTACTGGCGGTCCTCGAGGATCACCTGTGTTCGGTGGGACATGATGTAACCCTACATCACCAACCACATCAGCGAGACCCGCTGTCGGTGCCCGTGATTACGGTCGCCGTGACGCACGCCTCGAGGGGATGGTGGTCAGTGATGTGGTCGACGCGGCCTCCGGTGCCGGCGGGTGGGCTCGTGCCGTCGGTGGCGAGGCCCTCGAGCGGTCCGTGGTGGTCGTTCCCGTGGATCGCGGGGCGCAGCCGCTGGGATTCCCGCGGCCCGACGAGCCGGCGCCCGGGGAGGACTTCATCCCGATCGGCCTCCACGTGGACGTCGAGAGGTCGGCGGTAGCCACGGCTGCTTTGCAAGGATGAGCCGTGGCCCAACGCCTCGACGTCCCGGGGACGTACAACTTCCGTGAGGTCGCCGTGCCCGTCGACGGCGGGCGCCTCCGCGCCGGGCGGCTGTACCGCTCCGATGCGCTGGGACGGCTGACGCGCGAGGGCCGGTCGCGGCTCCGCGAGCTCGGCGTGCGCCGCGTCATCGACATGCGATCGACCTTCGACCGCCGCCTCGGCGGTCCCGATCGGCTGTGGGGTGTGGGCGCCGAGCTCGTCTCGGTGCCGATCGACGCCGCAGGGGCGGCGCGCGAGCCGTCCCAGCTCACGCTGCGCAACATCTACCGCGTGGTGCTCGGCGAGCACGGCGAGCAGGTCGGCACGGCGATCCGGGCGGTCGCGACCTCGCCCGGGCCGGTCGTCGTGCACTGCACGGCCGGAAAGGACCGCACCGGACTCGTCGTCGCGCTGCTCCTGCTGGCCCTGGGGGCGCAGTACGACGACGTGGCGGCCGACTACGCGGTGACTGCCGAGAACCTCGCCGGCCCGTGGACCGACCGCATGGTGCGGCGCACGCGGCGGTTCCGGGTGCCGATCACCGACGGGTTCCTCGAGGTGCTGGCCCGCAGCCCCGAACCCGTCCTGAGGGACACCCTGGACTGGGTCGACTCGGCGTACGGCGGGGTGCCGGCGTACCTCTCCTCGGTCGGCGTGGACTCCGGCGTGGTCGCGCTGCTGCGGGCGTCGCTCGTCGACGGCTCCGACGGAGAGGTCGGCCTACCCGACGGCTCCGCTGATCGTCTCGGCTAGTGCGGCGGGGCCGGCGTCGTGCCCCTGGCCGGGAAGCAGGCGGAACTCTCCACGCGGAGGGGCGGTGGCTCGCGCGTTGCCGGCCGGCTCGCCGAGGAATGTGGGGCGTCGACTCCCCAGCGGGGTCTCGAGCGGCAAGACTCGGCGGGTCAGCGTCGTCGTGAGGAGGCCAACGATGTTCACCTTCGCGACAGCCGGGCGGATCGTCGTCGGCGCCGGGACCTCGACCCAGGTGCCGCAGATCGCCGCCGGGTTCGGCCGGCGCGTCTTCGTCGTGCTCGGGAAGCACACCGACGTCGCCGAGACCGGGCTGCCCGACGAGGCCTCCTTCCGGTGGTCCGGCGAGCCGACCGTCGCCGGCGTCCGGGAGGCGCTGGCGGCCGCGCGGGAGGTGCGGCCGGACGTCGTCGTCGGGTGGGGCGGCGGCTCGGTGATCGACCTCGCGAAGTCCGTCGCGGTGCTGCTGGACGACACGGGCGACGTGCTCGATCACCTCGAGGTCGTCGGCCGCGGCATGCCGCTGCCGACGACGTCCGTCCCGGTCGTCGCGGTGCCGACCACCGCCGGCACCGGCACCGAGGTGACCGCCAACGCGCCGATCCTGTCGCCCGAGCACGGCATCAAGGCGAGCCTGCGCTCGCCCGCGATGCTGCCGGCGGTCGCGGTCGTCGACCCCGCGCTCACGCTGACGTGCCCGCCGGCGGTGACCGCCTCGTCGGGCCTCGACGCGCTCACGCAGTGCCTCGAGCCGTTCGTCACCCCGAAGGCCACCCCGATCACGGACGCGCTCGCCCGCGAGGGGCTGGTGCGGGCCGGCCGCAGCCTGCGCACCGCCTTCGAGCACGGCGACGACCTCGCCGCGCGCACCGACATGAGCCTGGCGGCGCTGCTGTCCGGCATGGCGCTGGCCAACGCCAAGCTCGGCGCCGTGCACGGCCTGGCAGCGCCCCTGGGCGGGATGCTCGGCGCGCCTCACGGAGAGGTGTGTGCCGCCGTGCTCGGCGCGACGACCGAGATCAACGCCCGCGCGCTGCGCGCCCGCGACCCCTCCTCGCCCGCCCTCGACCGCTACCGCGAGGCCGCCCAGCTGCTCACGGGCAACCCGGACGCGTCGATGGAGGACGGCGGCCGCTGGCTCGCGGAGACGATCTCGTCGCTGAGGGTCCGCCCGCTCTCGGCGCTGGGTCTGCGGCCCGACGACCACGCGGCCGTCGCGGATGCCGCGCTCGTGGCGAGCAGCATGGCGGGCAACCCGATCCGCCTGATGCACGACGAGGTCATGGAGATCCTCGCCCGCTCGAGCTGATCGCCGCGCCGCGAGCCCGGACCAGGCGCGCTGCGGCACGATGACGCCATGATCACCGCCGACGAGGTGCTCGCCGCGAAGTTCCAGGCCACGAAGTTCACCGAGGGCTACGACCAGGAGGAGGTCGACGACTTCCTGGACCGCGTCGTCACCACGCTGCGCGCCCGGGAGACCGGTGTGCCGGAGGCCGGTGCGCTGACGATCGCGGACATCGACGCGAGGTCGTTCACGACGACGAAGTTCCGAGAGGGCTACGCGCAGGGCGCCGTCGACGAGCTCCTCGACCGCGTCCGCGTGCAGCTCGGCGCGTCGGCCGCCCCGACGCCTCTCGCGGTGGAGGTCGTGCCGCCGGTCGTCGTGGAGGAGAAGCGCGGCTTCTGGCGCCGGCTCTTCGGCGGCTGACCGGCTCGCGACGCCCATCGCGTGGACGCGCTCGTGCGCATCCGTCGAGCGGTTCCTGTTGCCAATCGGAGGGTCCTCCGGTTAGAGTCCTCGTCATAAGCGGAGGTTCCTCCGGTCGGGCTCGCGGTCGACGCGACCCCCCTGACTACGCACGGCACGTACCGGGCGTCGTCACAGCATCCTTTTCAGCCCCGTCCGCCACGGTCGTCAGCGACCCATCGACGGGACCCGGCCAGCAGACTCTCGGAGGCGTCATGCCCACCACGTTCCACGGCCTCGCGTACGACGCGTTCGACGCCCAGCTCGCCGCCCACTTCTGGGGCGCCGCGCTGCGCCTCGACGTGGCCCCCGGCGCCTCTCCCGAGTACGCCGAGCTCGTCGACGGCTCGTCCGTCGGCGCGCCCCGCCTCGTCTTCCGCCGGATCCGGGACGGCCGGGTGCTGCGCACGCCGCTGCACCTGCAGCTGACCACGACCGACCTCGACGGCGAGTCCAGCCGGCTCGTCGGGCTCGGGGCGCGCCGCATGTACGGCGTGGTGGGCGGTGGGAGCCGCTCGGTCACGCTCTCGGACCCGGAGGGGAACGCGTTCGACCTCGTCGCGGCCTGACGAGGGGACGCGCGGCGCCGGGCGCCCGTCCGGGCCTCAGCCGCCGCTCTGCCCGAGGCGCACGGACGTCTCGAGCAGCAGCGCGTGGACGAAGGCCTGCGGCAGGTTCCCGCGCAGCTGGCGCTGGATGACGTCGACCTCCTCCGTCAGCAGGCCGGGGCTCCCGGCGGCGCTGCGGTTCCGCTCGAAGCGGCGGTAGGCCTCGGTGAGGTTGCCCTGCTGCAGCTCCGCCATGGCCACGATGAACCCGCAGAAGAGGAACGCGCCCTCCGCGGTCCCCAGCGGCGCCTCGTCGACCGCGTAGCGGTACACGTACCCGTCGTCGCACAGCCGCGCGTGCACGTCGGCGAGCGTGCGGAGGTGGCGCGGGTCGTCGGCCGGCGTCGCACCGCGGACGACCGGCAGCAGCAGCGCCGCGTCGACGTGCCGATGGTGCGGGCTGCTCTGCCAGCGACCGGAGGGGTGCGTGCACCGTCGGCGTGTCTCGTCGAGAATCGTCGCGGCCAAGCTCTCCAGGTCGTCGGGCCGCCCGCCGATGCCGGCCTCCGCGGCGGCGTGGAGGCCGCCGATGCACGCCAGGCGGGAGTGCGTCCACCAGTCCGGCTCGATCTCCCAGATCCCCGCATCGGGCTCGTTCCAGCGCTGGATCGTGACGTCGACCGCGGTCCGCGCGGCGGCGGCGCCATGGTCGTCCAGGACGTCGTGCCGCGCGCAGGCCGCGAAGAGCTGCAGGGCCTCGCCCAGCGTGTCGAGCTGGAACTGGTCGGTGACCCAGTTCCCGCGCACGAGCTCGTCGGCCCCCGGGTACCCGGCGACGTCGATGAGCTCCTCCCTGGGGACGGCGTTGCCGTCGACCGTGTAGGCGGGCGCCAGGTGCGCGCCGTGCTCGCGCAGGGCCTGCCCGACGAAGCGCGCGGCGGACGTCAGCACCGCGTGCGGACCGTCCACCGCGACCGATGTGCCGGCGATGCACTGGTCGCGGATCCACGCGTACCGGTAGTCGTAGTTGCGCCGTGCGTTGGCCCGCTCCGGCAGGCTCGTGGTGGCGGCCGCGACCATGGCCCCGCTCGACGACGTCAGGCCGCGCATCACCGCGTACGCCTGCCGGGTGTCCCGCGGCGCGGCCGAGCTCGGGAACGTGGGCACCGCGTGGGTCCACCAGCGCTCGGTCGCCTGCCAGACCGCCTGGGCGTCGGGGAGGGGCGTGTCGCGGAGGCTGCCGGCGATCTCCAGGACGAGGTCGCGGCTCCCGCCCTCCGGCAGGTCGAGGTCCATCACCAGGACTCCGGCCGTGTCGGTGTGCGCGTCGCCGCCGCCGCTCCACCGGAAGGACACCGGGCCGGAGCGGCCGGTCCACACGCCGCGCTCGTCCCGGTGCAGATCGGCCATGGGCTCGGCCCCGAAGTGGGCCCGGACGTCGAGGCGGACGCGCACCCGCAGGCTCCCCCGGCGGGCGTAGACGCGCCGCAGGACGACGACGTGATCCCGGGCGGCCGGCTGCGCGAGCGCGTCCCGGCACTCGATCACCGCGTCCGAGGTGACCCACTGGTGGCTCCACACGAGGGTGCCCTCGTCGTAGCTGCCGGCCCAGACGTAGGTGTCCCGTGGCGTCACCGCGTAGAGGCCCCCGCCCCCGACGAGCTGGGAGAAGACGGCGTCGTCGTGCCACCGCGGAGCACACAGCCACGAGATGTCGCCGCGCGGACCGCACAGGGCCCCGCGCTCGCCGTCGGCGATGAAGGCGTAGTCGCGCAGGACGTGCGCCGGCAGGGCGTCCGGCCGCCCGGTCTCGGTGGCGGCGCTCGGGTCGCGCCGGCCCACCGCTGTCACCTGCGGCTCGGGCCGACGGCCGCGTTCGGGCCCTGGAGTGCCGGTCACGTCGCCACCTCCGCGTCGTCGTGCCCCTGCACCTGCAACGTAGGCGGGCGTCCGCGAAGTCGCGATCCGAGCGGTGCCGACTCGCGCCGCGCGGTCTAGCCTCGTCGTGAGGTCCAAGTGAGGTGAGCAGCGATGCACGCATCAGTGGGGGACCGGCTCGTCGTCCACGGCCGGACCATCGATACGAAGGACCGCTCGGGCGAGATCGTCGAGACCCGTGGCCCCGAGGGCGCCCCGCCGTTCCTGGTGCGGTACGCCGACGGGCACGAAGGCCTCGTCTTCCCTGGGCCCGACGTCCAGGTGCTGCCCCGGGAGAAGTCCGAGGCATGACAGAGGGCCGGGGCTAGTGCCCCGGCCCCCGATCGGTGCGCGTCAGCGCGCGTGCGCGGCGCGGAACTCGTCAGCGGTCTGCTGTGCCTGCGCGTGCACGATCTGGCGGTACGACTCGTACAGCATCGCCGTGCGGTCGGAGGCGGTGTCTTCGGCCTGCGCGCGCCACCAGGCGTCGCGCGCGGCGTGGACGTCCGCGTCCGTCACGTGGACGTAGACGTCCCTGTCTCGATGCCGGTCTTCCGGCGGTGTCCCCTGCATGACATCCATGGTCAGGCGGGGGAGCACCGTCTGTGAGGGTCTCGTGACGATCTCACCCGAACAACCACTCGATCGAGCGAACGACGAAATTGTCCGGTTCCGCCGGTTGCGGACGGCCTCAGGGCAGGATGTGGCCCGCCGCGCGGTACAGCTCGTACCACTCGTAGCGGGTCAGCGTGATGTCCGAGCCGGCGGCCGCGGCGGCGACGCGCGCGGGCGTCGTCGTGCCCAGCACCACCTGCCACTGCGCCGGGTGACGCAGGATCCACGCCGTGGCGATCGCCTCCGCGGGCACGCCGTACTCGGCCGCGAGCCGGTCCACCACGGCGTTGAGCTCGGCGTACTCGCCCGACCCGAGGAACGGCCCGGTGAAGAAGCCCGCCTGGAACGGCGACCACGCCTGCAGCGCGATGTCGTTGAGCCGGCAGTAGTCGACGGTCCCGTTGTCGCGGTCGATCGACTGGTCCAGGGAGTCCATGTTGATCGCGGTGCCCTGCGTGAACAGGTTGGCGTGCGTGAGCGACAGCTGAACCTGGTTGGCGACGATCGGCTGCTTCACGGAGCGGCGCAGCAGCTCCATCTGGCTCGGCTTCTGGTTGGAGACGCCGAAGTGGCGCACCTTGCCCGCGGCCTGCAGGTCGTCGAACGCGCGCGCGACCTCCTCCGGCTCGACGAGGGCGTCGGGCCGGTGCAGCAGCAGGATGTCGACGTAGTCGGTCCGGAGCGCCTTGAGGGAGCCGTCGACCGAGGCGACGAGGTGCTCGTAGGAGAAGTCGAAGCTCAGCGGGTCGGGGACGATCCCGGCCTTGGTCTGGATCGTCACCTTCTCGCGCTGCGAGCTCGTCAGGTTCATCGCGGCGCCGTACCGCGCCTCGCACTCGTGGAGCGCCGGGCCGTACACGTCGGCGAGGTCGATGAAGTCGATGCCGGCGTCCGCGGCGGTGGCGACGAGGGTGCGGATCTCGTCGTCCGACTTCTCCGCGATGCGCATGAGGCCGAGGACGACCTCGGGGACGACGAGGTCGGTACCGGGCAGGGTGAAGGTCTTCACGGCGTTCCTTCCTCCGATCAGGAGAGGGCGGCGAGCTCGTCGTCGGACAGCACGAGGTCTGCCGCAGCGGCGCTGTCGATGATCGACTCGGGGCGCGAGGCTCCGGGGATGGGCACGACGACGGGCGCGAGGGCGAGCTGCCAGGCGAGGACGACCCGCTGGGGGCTGACGCCGTGCGCGGCGGCGATGCGGGCGAACTCGGGGAAGCGGTCGCCGACGCCGCCCGCGCGGCCGATGCCGCCGAGCGGGCTGTACGGCAGGAACGCGATGCCCAGCTTCGCGCAGTGGTTCAGGGTGTCGAGCGTGGAGCGGTGCGCGGGGGAGAACTGGTTCTGCACGGAGACCAGGCGCCCGCCGAGGATCTCGTCCGCCTCGTCGATCTGCGCGACGGACGCGTTGGAGACGCCGGCCATCTCGATGACCCCCTCGTCGAGCAGGTCGCGGACGGCGCCGACGGACTCGGCCCACGGCACGCGCGGGTCCGGGCGGTGGAACTGGTACAGCCCGATCGTCTCGACCCCGAGGTCCTTGAGCGACTGCTGCGCAGCCTCCCTGATGTGGGCCGGGTCGCCGTTCTGCGTCCAGCTGCCGTCGCCGGGGCGCAGGTGGCCGGCCTTGGTCGCGACGACCACGTCGTCGGTGTTCCCGTACGCCTTCAGCGCCTTGGCGATGAGGCGCTCGTTGTGGCCGACCTCGCCGGCGAGCAGGTGGTACGAGTTCGCGGTGTCGATGAAGGTCACGCCGGCGTCGAGCGCCGCGTGGATCGTCGCGATCGACTGCGCCTCGTCGGGCCGGCCCTCGATCGACATCGGCATGCCGCCGAGCCCGATCGCGCTGATCTGGCGGTGTCCCAAGGTTCGCAGCTGCACGGTGTCCCTCTGTCTGTCATGCGGATCGAATCGATACGACCTTACCCCCGGACGGGCGGCCTCCGGGATGGCAGGATCGGCGCGGTGCGCGCCCTGGTGATCGACTCGTTCGGTGCCCCTCCCACCGTCAGGGAGGTCCTCGACCCCGAGTGTCCCGCCGACGGCGTGGTGCTGCGCATCGCGGCGACCGGCGTGTGCCGCAGCGACTGGCACGCCTGGCAGGGGCACGACGACGGCGTGGTGCTTCCGCACGTGCCGGGCCACGAGCTGGCCGGGGAGATCGTCGCGGCGGGCCCCTCGGTGCGCTCCTGGCGCGCGGGCGACCTGGTCACCGTGCCGTTCGTGTGCGCCTGCGGGGCCTGCGACGTCTGCCAGGCGGGGGAGCAGCAGGTGTGCCCGAACCAGGAGCAGCCCGGGTTCACGCACTGGGGCTCGTTCGCCGAGCTCGTCGCGCTGCACCACGCGGACGCCAACCTCGTGCGGCTGCCGGCCGGGATGAGCCCCGTCGTCGCGGCGTCGCTCGGCTGCCGGTTCGCCACGGCATACCGGGCGCTGACGGTGCACGCTCGCGTGCGGGCGCACGACGAGGTGGCGGTGCTGGGCGCGGGCGGCGTCGGGCTGTCGGCCGTGCAGGTCGCGGCGGCGGCGGGCGCGCACGTGGTGGTCGTGGACCCGTCGGCGGGCGCGCGCGCCGAGGCGGCCGCCTTCGGCGCCACGGTCACGCTCGACCCGTCCGGGCTGTCGCCCGAGGAGGTCGCGGAGCTCGTCGTGCAGGCCACCGGCGGCGGCGCGCACGTGTCCATCGACGCGTTCGGCTCGTCGGCCACCGCGGTGGCCTCGGTGCTCGGCCTGCGCCGGCGCGGCCGGCACGTGCAGGCGGGGCTGCTGCTCGGCTCCGACGCGCGGGCCGGCATCCCCATGGACCGCGTCGTCGCCTGGGAGCTGGAGATCTACGGCTCCCACGGCATGGCGGCGCACGAGTACCCGGCGATGCTCGCGGCCGTGGCCGCCGGGTCGCTCGACCCGTCGCGGCTCGTCGAGCGGGTCGTCGGGCTCGACGAGGCGGCGTCCGCGCTCGCGGCGCTCGGCGAAGGGACCGCGGGCGCGGGCATCACGGTCGTCGTGCCGTAGCGGTGTCGGCGGCCGCGCCTAGCGTGGCCGCATGGGACGAGTGATCTTCGATGCGGCGACGAGCCTCAACGGCTGGATCGCGGACGAGCGCAACTCGCTGGAGTGGCTGTTCGCGGTCCCCGGCGGCGACTCCCCCGACCAGTCGCTGATCCCGGCGGGCGCGACCGTGATGGTCGAGGGGTCGACCACGTACGAGTGGGTCCTCGAGCACGAGGACCTCATGGCCCACCCCGAGAAGTGGCGGGAGATCTTCGGCGACAAGCCGACGTTCGTGTTCACGTCGCGCGCGCTGCCCGTGCCCGTGGGAGCCGACGTGCGGCTCGTCTCCGGGCCGGTCGCGGAGGCGCTGCCGGCGATCCGCGCCGCGGCGGGCGACGGCGACGTGTGGGTCGTCGGGGGCGGGGACCTCGCCGGTCAGTTCCTCGACGCGGGCGCGCTCGACGAGATCGCGCTGTCGGTCGCGCCGGTCGCCCTCACCGGCGGTGCACCCCTGCTGCCGAGGACGGTCGGCTCGGAGCGGTTGACGCTAGTCTCGGCGACCGCGGTCGGCCAGTTCGCCCGGCTGGTCTACTCGGTGACCGGGAGGTAGCGCCGCCACCATTCGAGGATCGCCTCGAAGCGCTGGCGGCGGTGCCACGGCCGGCCGGAGCGTGAGAGCTCGTGGTTCTCGCCCGGGAAGACGAGCAGCTCGGCCTCGACGCCGGCGAGCTTGAGCTCCGTGTAGTACCGCAGCGCCTGGGAGATCGGGCAGCGCAGGTCGTCCTCCGAGTGCAGCACCAGCGTCGGCGTCTTCACCTGGTGCGCCAGCAGCAGCGGCGACTGGGCGTCCATCGTCGCCGGGTCCGACGTGTTGTACGCGTGGGCGAAGAACGCGCCGATGTCGCTGGCGCCCACGAACGAGGCCGGGTCGAGGTAGCCGCGCTCGACGATCGCGGCGGCGAACCGGTGCTCGTGCGCGATGAGCCACGCCGTGAGGTAGCCGCCGTAGGAGCCGCCCATGACTCCGACCCGGTCGGCGTCGAGCCCGGGAACGGTGGCCAGCGCGTGGTCGAGGAACGCCAGCACGTCGGCCATGTCGAGGTTGCCGAAGTCGCCCTGGATCGCGCGGCCGAACGCCTGCCCGTAGCCGTTGGAGCCGCGCGGGTTGCAGAGGACGACCGCGTAGCCCGCGGCCACGTAGACCTGGGCCTCGTCGAAGAACGTCGGCCCGAAGGCGGCGTAGGGCCCGCCGTGGATGTTGAGGAGCACGGGGTGGGGGCCCTCGCCCTCCGGGACCAGCACCCAGCCCTGGACCTGCTGGCCGTCGGGGCTCGTCGACAGCAGCTCGCGGGCGGGCATGACGCCCGCCAGGCCGGCCGCGAAGTCCGTCAACAGGGCGCACGACGAGCCGAGCCGGGCGACCTCCCCCGGCGAGACCGGGGTCGCCACGGCGGCCACCACCGCGCCACCGCCGGCGGCGATCTGGCTGATCGATGCGCCCTCGGGCGCGGCCAGGGTCTCGATGGCG
>Ga0207816_1000126_pt1 | contig 18998 bp, 12 predicted proteins | sample LuqExpMetageno10_FD_187768 | JGI IMG/M metagenome (GOLD analysis project Ga0207816, IMG submission 187768) | Tropical forest soil microbial communities from Luquillo Experimental Forest, Puerto Rico - Sample 10 (SPAdes) | ecosystem: Environmental > Terrestrial > Soil > Tropical forest ... | reverse complement strand
CCCGCCGCCATGAGCTCCTCGTGCGTGCCCTGGTCGACGACGCGGCCGCCGTCGACCACGACGATCGTGTTCGCCGCGCGGACGGTCGACAGCCGGTGGGCGATCACCAGGCTGGTCCGCCCGACGAGCGCGGCGTCGAGCGCCGCCTGGACCGCCGCCTCGGACTCGGAGTCGAGGTGCGCCGTGGCCTCGTCGAGCACGACGACGTCCGGGGCCTTGAGCAGCAGGCGCGCGATGGCCAGCCGCTGCCGCTCCCCGCCCGACAGGCGGTAGCCGCGGTCGCCCACCACGGTGTCGAGCCCCTCGGGCAGCCCCGCGACCAGGTCCCAGATCTGCGCCTCGTGCAGCGCGAGCTCGAGCTCGTCGTCGGTGGCGGTCGGCTTGGCGAAGAGGAGGTTCGCCCGGATGGTCTCGTGGAACAGGTGCGCCTCCTGGGAGACGACACCCACGGTGGCGCGCAGCGAGGCCGCGGTGACGTCCCGGAGGTCGAGGCCGGCGATCTGTACAGATCCGCGCGTCGGGTCGTACATCCGGGTGACGAGCTGCGAGATCGTCGTCTTCCCCGCGCCGGACGGCCCGACGAGGGCGACCATCGACCCGGCCGGGACCACGAACGAGACGTCGTGGAGCGTGTCCGCCAGCGGGTCGTGGCGCAGCGCGGCGACGGCCTCGAGGGAGGCGAGCGAGACCTCGTCGGCGGACGGGTAGCGGAAGCCCACGTCGACGAGCTCGACGCTCGCTCCGCGCGCGTGGACCGCGTCCCGCAGGTCGACCGCGTCGGGCTTCTCGGCGACCGTCGGCACCATGTCGAGCACCTCGAGCACGCGGTCGAAGCTCACCAGCGCCGTCATGACGTCGACCTGGACGTTGGACATCGCCGTGAGCGGCCCGTAGAGGCGGGTGAGGTACGAGGCGAGTGCGACCACGACGCCGACGGTGAGCTCGCCCCGCACGGCCTGGACGCCGCCGAGGCCGTAGACGATCGCGACGCCGATGGCCGCGACCGTGGTGAGGCCGATGCGGAACCACGAGGCGTTCATCGCCAGCCGGACGCCGACGTCGCGCACCTTCCCGGCCTGTGTGTTGTAGGCCGCGGACTCGCGGTCCGGGTCGCCGAACACCTTGGCGAGGTGGGCGCCAGCGACGTTGAACCGCTCCTGCATGAACTGGGAGGCCTCGGCGTTGAGCTCGTAGGACTCCCGGGTGATGGCCGAGATGCGCTGCCCGAAGAACCGCGCGGGGAAGATGAACGCCGGCACGAGCACGAGCGAGAGCAGCGTGAGCTGCCACGACATCGAGAACATCGCCACCAGGACGAAGACGACCGACAGCGTGTTGCTCACGACGTTCTGCAGCGTCGACGTGAACGCCTGCTGGGCGCCGAGGACGTCGCCGTTGAGGCGCTGGACCAGCGCGCCGGTGCGGGCGCGCGAGAAGAATGCGAGCGGCATGCGCTGGACGTGGTCGAAGACCGCGGTGCGCAGGTCGAGGATCAGGCCCTCGCCGACCCGGGACGACAGCCACCTCTCCGCGACGGAGAGCCCGGCGCCGACGACGGCGAGCGCCGCGATGCCGATCGCGACGGCGACGACGATCTCCGCGTTGCCTCCCGAGATGCCGTGGTCGATGAGGATCTTCACCAGCCACGGCGTCAGGGCGCCGGCGGCGGCGTCGATCGCGATGAGCACGACGAAGACGGCGAGCTGCCACCGGTACGGCCGCGCGAAGCCGAGGATGCGGCGCAGCGTGGCCCGGCCAACCTTCTTCCTGGCGACGGACGAGTCCTGCCAGAACGACCGCATGATGCGGCCACCGCCCATGCCCGCGCCGGGGATCTGGTGAGACATCGCTACCTCCCGCGTGTTGAGCGATGCTGAGGCTAATTCACTATGTGTCTGGTTCACAACCATCGACGATCGCGCTAGCCTCTGCGCCGTGGACGCAGGGGAGCGGGGTTCGGACGCGCGCGGTCTGCTCGCTGTTGCCGCGGCGCCGCTCGACGAGGCCACCGAGCTCAACGAGCTCATCCACACGCTGCTGCACACGCTGCGCCGGGACGCCGCCGAGCACTTCGGTCCCGCGGCCGCCACGCCCGGGCAGCACCGGCTGCTGCGGGCCCTGCAGCGCGCCGACGGCCCGAGGCGGCTGGGGGAGCTCGCGCAGGTGCTCGACGTCGCGCCGCGCTCGATCACCGCGAAGGTGGATCAGGCCGAGGCCGACGGCCAGGTGCGCCGCGTCCCGGATCCAGCCGACCGCCGCGCCACCCTCGTCGAGCTCACACCCGCCGGCCGCGACGTCCTCGCCCGCGTGGCCGCGGAGCGCAGCGCCGGCGCCGCCGAGCGCCTCGCGCGCCTGACGCCCGGCGAGCGGGCCGAGCTCCTTCGCCTGCTCCGGCTGGTTGCGGCGCCGCCCGCCTGACCTGCAGTCAGCCGCGCGCGCCCGTCAGGCGGTCGCGCAGCAGGACGGCGATGTCGGCGACCTCGGGGACGCCCACGGCCGCTCGCCCGTCCGTCGCCTCGGCCGGCCGATGGCCCGTGGGTCGGAAGGTCGGCGACGCGACCGGGACCGGGCCGGCGGCGGCCGCCGAGGCGACGCCGTCCGTCAGCATCGTCGTGCAGAACGGGCAGGCGGTCGCCACGGCGGCGGCGCCGGTGCCGATGGCCTCGGCGGCGCGGGCCGTGCCGATCCGCGTTCCGATCGACTCCTCCATCCAGGCGCGCGCGCCGCCGCCGCCGCAGCAGAAGGCGTCGGCGCCGTTGCGCGGCATCTCCGTCACGGTGACGCCGGCCGCGGCGAGCAGCTCGCGCGGTGGGGCGTAGATCTCGTTGTGCCGGCCGAGGTAGCAGGGGTCGTGGTACGTCACGCTCCGCGCGTCGGACGCCGGGAGCGGCACCAACCGCCCGTCCGCGACCAGCGTGTTGAGCAGCTCGGTGTGGTGGATCACCTCGTAGGTGCCGCCGAGCGGTGGGTACTCCCGCGCGATCGTGTTGAAGCAGTGCGCGCAGGTGACGACGATCCGGCGCGCCCCCGCCTCGTTCAGGGCCGAGATGTTCCCGGCCGCCATCTGCTGGAAGAGGAGCTCGTTCCCCGCCCGACGCGCCGAGTCGCCGGTGCACTGCTCCGCCTCGCCCAGCACCGCGAACGTCACACCGGCCGCGTGGAGGAGCTCGGCCACGGCGCGCGTGGTGCGGCCGGCCCGCTCGTCGTACGCGCCCGCGCACCCGACCCAGAAGAGGTAGTCGACCTCCGCGAGCGACGCCACGTCGCGACCGACGACCGGCACCGGGATCTCGAGCCCCTTGGTCCAGTCGAGGCGCTTGCGGGCGGGCGCGCCCCACGGGTTGCCCTGGCGCTCCATCCCCGAGAAGGCCTTGGTGAGCTCACGCGGGAACGCCGAGGCGGCCATCACCTGGTTGCGGCGCAGGTCGAGGATCGTGTCGACGTGCTCGATGTCGACCGGGCACTCCTGCACGCACGCGCCGCAGGTGGTGCAGGCCCAGAGCACGTCGGGGTCGATCACGCCGGGGACCAGCGGCTCCGTGCGGGCGGCCGGGTCGGCGGCGGCGTCGCGCAGCGCGAGCGTGAAGAGCTTGGGGGAGAGCGGCTTGTCGGTCGCCCAGGCCGGGCACACCACCTGGCACCGGCCGCACTCGGTGCAGGTGGCGGCGTCGAGGGCGGCCTTCCAGGAGAGCTCCGCGGCGGTGCCGGCGCCCAGCACAAGGTGCTCCGGAAGCTCCTCGCTCATGAGGTCGAGGGCGTCGCCGGACGGCCCGCGCAGCACATCGGCTGGTCCGAGGGACTTTGTACGTCCGGGGTAGCGCTTTGCGTACAGGGTCAGCACCGCGAGGAACCGGTGCCACGCGACGCCCATCGTCGGCTGCAGCCCGACGACGACGAACCACGCCATCGAGCACAGGATCTTGATCGTCGCGACCACCGTGACCCAGGCCTCGAGGGTCTGCTGAGGTGCCGAGGCCCACGCCGAGCCGTACCAGGCGGTCAGCGGGAAGTGCCACGGCGAGGCGAGCGTGCCGCCGTCCTGCGAGGCGATCGCGTAGGTGAGCCCGCGAAGGGCGAGCACGGCGAGCACGACGATGAGCACCGTCGCCTCGACCACGTACGCCTGCGCCTGCGAGGACCCGAAGAAGCGTGAGGAGCGGTTCGACTTCTCGTCGTGCGACGCCCGGGGCCGGACGACCTGCCGCCGGACGATCAGCCAAAGGATGCCGACGAGCGCGAGCCAGGCGATGCCCTCGACGGCCCAGTCGACGATCGGCCAGTGCCCGACGACCGGCACGGTCCAGCGCGCGTCGGTGACCTCCCCGTACCCCTCGACGAGCGTGATGAAGAGGATCGGGAACGAGACCATCACGGTCCAGTGGGCGAACTTCACGTGGGGGTTGTGGCGGAACGCCTCGTGGCCGAACACCTCGCGCAGCATCGACGCGAGCCGCGGGCCGACCGGCCGCCACCGCCCGGCGAGCGGCCGCCCGGCACGGACGGTCGCGGTGATGCGCCACACCCCGCGCGCGAAGATCGCGACGCCGACGACGGTGGCGACGAGGACGAGTGCGAGGCAGGTCGCGCGCAGTCCGCTCACCCGGTCACGGTACCGGGCGCGGAACCGGGCTCAGGCGCCGTTCTCGTGCGCCTCGAGGACCGCGGCGGCACGAGCGGTGCCCCGTTGGGTCAGCCACCGGACGACCGCGACGAGCGCGCCGGTGAGCGCGGTCGCGACGACCATCTCTCCCAGCGACGAGCTCTCGTTCGTTGAGTCCGGTGCCGAGTGCCCGACGGCCCGCTCCCAGACGGCGTCGACGATCTTGTGGACGAGCCAGGCGCCGATGAGCGAGGCGGCGAGCCCGCCGAGGCGCAGGGTGGTCTGGGACGTGCGCTGGTCCATCTTCGCCACCTCCGGGGTCGTTTTCCCTGCTGACGCTACTGTCCGTCGGGCGTTCACGCTGCACTTACCGGCGGACTACGATCGCGGGTGAACGACAGGGGAGCGCCGTCACGGGCGCTGAGAGTGCGGACCGCCGCAGACCCTCGAACCTGATCCGGCTCGCACCGGCGTAGGGAGTCGAAGATCATCTCCCCGTCGCGGGAGAGGTGTGCCCGCGGCGGGCCCTCCTTTCGAGAGGAGGACACCATGCGCAAGCGAGCACTGCTCGGCGCGCTCGCGGTGCCCGTGCTCGCCGCCTGCTCGGCGATCGGCGCGGCGCCCGCCCCGGCCACCACCACGGCGGGCGGTGAGATCACCCTGGTGACGCACGACTCGTTCGCCCTGAGCGACGGGATCCTGGCCGACTTCACCAAGCAGACCGGCTACACCGTGAAGGTGGTCCAGCCCGGCGACGCGGGCACGCTCGTCAACCAGCTCGTCCTCACCAAGGACGCGCCGCTGGGAGACGTGACGTTCGGCGTCGACAACACGTTCGCGTCGCGGGCGCTCGACGCCGGGGTCCTCGTACCCCCGTCGCCGGCCCTCAGCGCGGCGGCGGTGAAGGACGGCCAGCAGTACCGCGTGCCCAGCGACACCACCGGCGCGCTGACGCCGATCGACGTGGGCGACGTGTGCGTCAACGTGGACCACGCGTGGTTCACCGCGCACGGGGTCACGGAGCCGAAGACGCTCGACGACCTCACCCAGCCCGCGTACAAGAACCTGTTCGTCACCGAGAGCCCCGCGACCTCGTCGCCCGGGTTCGCCTTCCTGCTGGCGACGATCTCCGCGAAGGGCGACGGCTGGCAGGCCTACTGGAAGGCGCTCAAGGACAACGGGGTGAAGGTAGACGACGGCTGGGAGAACGCCTGGAACGTCGACTACACCGCCGGTGGCGGCAACGGGCAGTACCCGATCGTGCTGTCGTACTCGTCGTCCCCGGTGGACACCGTGCCCAAGGGCGGCACGTCGCCGACGACCGGCGCGCTGCTCGACACCTGCTTCCGGCAGGTCGAGTACGCGGGCGTCCTCGCTGGCGCGAAGAACCCCGCCGGCGCCGCGGCGTTCATCAACTTCCTGCTGTCCGACGAAGTTCAGAACGACATCCCGGGCTCGATGTACATGTACCCGGTGAGCTCGTCGGCTAGCGTGCCCGACGAGTGGGCGAAGTGGGCGCCGCTGGCCACATCGCCCCGCTCAGTGCCAGCCGCGGACATCGCCGCGCACCGCTCGGAGTGGTTGCAGCAGTGGTCGGACGTCGTGCTGGGCTGAGCGTCCTCGAGACGCCGGTGGCCGCCCCCCTTGGCCCGTCAGCGGGCGGCGGCCACCGGTCCGGTCGTGCGCGGGTCGCCGGGCCGGACCTTGGCCGCTACCTCGGCTGGGGCCTCGCGGTCGCCGTGCCCCTCGTGTTCCTCGCGGTCTTCTTCGCCTGGCCCGTGGTGGTGATGGTGGGGCGCGGCTTCGTCACCGACGGCCGCCTCGACCTCTCCGCGTTCGCGGACGTGTTCTCGCGGCCGCGGACGTGGCGGATCGTCGGCCTCACGCTGGCACAGGCGTCGCTGGGCACGGTGCTCTCCGTGCTGCTGGGCGTGCCCGGCGCCTACCTCCTCTATCGCTGCCGGTTCCGGGGGCGCGGGGTCCTGCGGGCGTTCGTGACGGTGCCGTTCGTGCTGCCGACGGTCGTCGTCGGCGTCGCCTTCCGCTCGCTGCTCGCGCCGGGTGGGCTGCTGTCGTTCCTGCACCTCGACGGGACGTTCGCCGCGATCGTCGCGGCGCTGGTCTTCTTCAACTACGGGCTCGTCGTGCGCACGGTCGGCGGACTCTGGGAGCGGCTCGACCCGCGCGCCGAGCAGGCCGCCCGCGCGCTCGGCGCCTCGCCGTGGCGCGCGCTCGGGACCGTGACGCTCCCCGCCCTGGCGCCCGCGATCGCCGGCGCCGCCTCGCTGACCTTCCTCTTCTGCGCCACCGCCTTCGGCACCGTGCTGGTGCTCGGCGGGCTGCGCTTCGGCACGGTCGAGACGGAGATCTGGATCCAGACCACGCAGTTCCTCGACCTGCGCGCCGCCGCGGTGCTCTCGGTGGTGCAGCTCGTCGTGGTCGTCGCCGCGCTCTGGGTGGCCGGCCGGGCGCGCTCGCGGAACGAGCGAGCCCTCTCGCTGGCGGCGCCGGTCTCGTCGGCCCACGCGCCGTCGATACTCCGACGCCACATCGATAGCGCCGGCCATCGACCGCGCGCGCGGGTATCGACCGGTGCGCGGGCTACCGGATCGAAGGGGCCCGACGACCTGCGCGGGCTCGACCGCGCGGCCACCGCGGTCACCGCGGTGACGGTCACGCTCCTTGCGCTGCCGCTCGTCGGGCTCGTCGTGCGCTCGCTGCGCACGCCGGACGGCTGGGGCCTCGCCAACTACGCCGCGCTCTCCCACCCGGCCGGCGCGCTGCCGGTCTCGGTGTGGGACGCCACCGTGACGTCGCTCCGCGTGGCGCTCGACGCGACGACGATCGCGCTCGTCGTCGGCGGGCTCGTCGCGCTCGTGGTGTCGCGCCGGCCGCGGGCGGTGGCCGCCCGCCGCGCCGTCGCCGGGCTCGACGCCGTGTTCATGCTGCCGCTCGGGGTCTCCGCCGTGACGGTCGGCTTCGGGTTCCTCCTGGTGATGGACCGGCCGTTCGGGCTCGCCGTCGACCTGCGGACCAGCCCTCTGCTGGTGCCGGTCGCGCAGGCGGTGGTCGCGGTGCCGCTCGTCGTCCGCACGGTGCTGCCGGTGCTCCGCGCGATCGACCCACGTCAGCGGCAGGTCGCCGCGACACTCGGGGCGTCGCCGGGCCGGGTGCTGCGGACGATGGACGGGCCGGTGGCGCTGCGGGCGATAGGGCTCGCGGCAGGGCTGGCGTTCGCCGCGTCCCTCGGCGAGTTCGGCGCCACGAGCTTCCTCGCCCGGCCCGACCGGCCGACTCTGCCCGTGCTCGTCTACCGGCTCATCGGGCGTCCCGGCCCCGACACGTACGGCATGGCGCTGGCGGCGTCGGTGGTGCTCGCGCTGGTGACGGCGCTGGTCGTGGCCCTCTTCGAGCGGCTGCCGCGGGCGGCCGGGACGGTGGTCTGAGATGGCTCTCCAGGCGGTTGCGGACATCCCGCAGCGGGTCCGCGACGCGCGGGGGCTCGGCGTGCACGAGGTCGTCGTCCGGTACCCGGCTCCCGGCCGCGGACGGTCGGCGACGACCGCGGTCGACGGCGTCAGCCTCGACGTCGCGCCCGGGGAGATCGTCGCGCTCCTCGGCCCCTCCGGCTCCGGGAAGTCGTCGCTGCTGCGCGCGGTCGCCGGGCTCGAGTCGATCGCGGGCGGCGACGTGACCTGGGACGACGAGTCCGTCGTCGCCGTCCCGGTCCACAAGCGCGGGTTCGGGCTGCTGTTCCAGGACGGGCAGCTCTTCGCGCACCGCGACGTCGCCGGGAACGTCGGCTACGGCCTGCGCGGCGACGCCGCGCCGGAGCGGGTCGCCGAGCTGCTGGAGCTCGTCGGGCTCGCCGGCCAGCAGCGGCGTGACCCGGCGACCCTCTCCGGAGGCGAGCGGCAGCGGGTGGCCCTCGCCCGCGCGCTCGCCCCCCGGCCGCGCCTGATGCTGCTCGACGAGCCGCTCTCGGCCCTCGACCGCGCCCTGCGCGAGCGGCTCGCCGAGGACGTCCGCGCCGCGCTCCTCGCGACGGGCACCACCGCGGTCCTCGTGACCCACGACCAGGACGAGGCCTTCGCCGTCGCCGACCGGATCGCCGTGATGTCCTCCGGGCGGGTGCTGCAGGTCGCGACGCCGGAGGAGCTGTGGCGCGCGCCGGCCTCGCGCGAGGTGGCCTCGTTCCTCGGCTACGAGGCGTTCGTGCCCGCGGCGTCCCCGGCGGCCGGGCCCTGGCGGTCGGCGCTCGGCGTCGCGCCCGACGATCCACGGACCCTCGCGTTGGCGGCAGGGGCGCTCGTCGTGCATTCGGGGACAGCTGCCGCGTTCGCAGGCACCGTCACTGCTATCGGCGCGCGACGCGGCCGCACCGAGGTGACGGTCGACGTCCTGGCCGTCGGGAGGCTCACGGCGTTCGCGCCCGCGGGGTGGTCCGCCGCCCCCGGGACCCCTGTCAGCCTCGGCGTCGATCCGGACGGAGTCGCCCTGCTCCCGTGAGCCGCGTGTCGCGAGCCGGCTTCCTGGAGGACGACCGTCGGCATTGACCTGCGCAAACACCCCGAGTGCGCACCGCCGCCGGCGTGGTTACCGTGGAACCGATCGGAGGTGGGCGCATGGTTCTCGCATCGCGTGAGGTCATCAGCCTCGACGTTCCGGTCCCGTTCGACACGGCCTGGGTCCACCTGCGGCGGCCCGAGCTGATCCGCCGCTGGTACGGCTGGGACGAGCCCGACCTGGACGAGCAGATCGACCGGGTCTTCTTCCGCGAGGCCGCGGTGCATCGCCCCGAGAGCGGCCTGCCGATGGGCTGGCTGCGATGGCACAACCATGACGTCATCGAGGTGCGCGGCGGCTGGGGCACCAAGCCCCGCACCACGCTTGTCATGCGGCGCCAGGACTACGACCAGATCGACTCCTACGACGGCGTGCGCGACGAGGCCGACGAGCGCTGGATCACCTGGATCGAGCAGCTGCACTACGCGCTGACCTACCACCTGGGTGAGGACCGCCACGCGTTCGCGATGCACGACCTCGACTCCGATCGGCCCGACCGCCTGCTCGGCCGCGCGGGCCTGGGCAGCGTGCGCGGTCTCCCGGTGGGCGCGGCCGTCGAGATCCACCGGCCGGACGGCTCGCTGCTCGGAGGCATCCTCGACTTCAACGTGCGGTACCAGTTCGGTGTTGCGCTGAAGGGCGGGTCCCTGCTCGTCGTACAGGTCGCCCCGCCGGCGAGCCACAAGCCCAACGGCGCGGTGAGCGCCTACTGGTCCACCTACGGGCTCGACGAGGAGGGCCTCGACGCCGCGCGCCAGCGCTGGAGCGGCTGGTGGCGCACGCCCGTCGGCGCCTGAGCCGGGCCGACACGCGGCGGTGCGCAGAACCCCGGGTCTCACTACCCTGGAGAGCACCGGAGGTGAGCGCGATGGTGCTCGCACCGCGAGAAGTGGTCAGCGTCGACGTGCCGGTTCCGTTCGACACGGCGTGGGCCCACCTGCGCCGCCCCGAGCTCATCCGCCGCTGGTACGGCGCCGACGAGGCGAACCTCGACGAGGAGATCCACGAGGTCTTCGTCCGTGACGCCGTCGTGCAGCGCCCCGACAGCGGCATGCCGGTGGGCTGGCTGCGATGGCACAACCACGACGTCGTCGAGGCGCGGGGCGGCTGGGGGAGTGCCCCGCGGACCACGTTCGTCGTCCGGCGCCCCGACCGTGCCCTGCTCGCCACCTACGACGGCGTGCGCGACGAGTCCGACGAGCGCTGGACCACCTGGCTCCAGCAGCTGCGATACGCGCTGACGCGCCACCTCGGCGAGGAGCGGCACGCGTTCGCGCTGCGCGGTCTCGACGCCGATCGCCCTGACCGGCTGCTCTACCGGGCGGGCCTCCACGGCGTCCGCGGCGTTCCCGTGGGCGGTGCCGTGGAGATCCGGCGGCCCGACGGGACGCTCCTCGGCGGCACTCTCGACTACTCGACGCCGCACCAGTTCGGAGTCGCGCTCCTTGGCGGCTCGCTGCTCGTCGTCCAGCTGGTCCCACCGGCAAGCCATCCGCCCAACGGCGCGATCTCGGCCTTCTGGTCGACCTACGGGCTGGACGACGAGGCCCTCGACGCCGCCCGCGACCGCTGGCGAGCCTGGTGGCGGACGCCCGCCCACGCCTGACCCCATCAGTCGAGCCGGATCTGCCACTGGGCGGAGCCGCCGGCCGGGCGGAATCCCAGCGCGACGTTGATCGCGAGCATCCAGCGGTTCTCCTCGGCGTTCCAGGTGTCGACGCGGCGTACCGCCGGCAGCGTGTCGACGAGCCGCTGCAGGTTGGCCGCCTTGACGAGCATCCCGAGCCGGCGTCCACGGTGCTCCGGCACGACGAGCGTGTCGCCCTGGTGAACGACCTCGTCCTTGTGGGGCGGGATCCAGAACTGGGTGTACGCCGCGAGCGTGCGCGACGGCACGTGCTTGACGGCCTGCACCATGAGGCGGTAGCCGCCGGCCGCGGCGCGATCCTCCGTGTGCCGGACACGCTCCGGGCCCCACCACTGCTCGCCCCAGTCCATCCCGGCGACGGGGGCGTCCGTCGACATCCGGCGCAGCACGTAGGCGACCTGCTCCACCCACTCGTCGGGCGAGTCCGTGCCCCAGGAGACCAGCCGGTAGTCCGGGCCGGCCGCGACCGCCGACTCGTGGACGAAGCGGTCGAGCGTCCGGTCGGCGAGCGGCAGCGGCAGCACCGACCGCCGCTCGAGCTGCTCGAAGGCCCACCCGCGCTGCGTCATGAACCGCACGTCGTCGCTGTCGGCCCGCACGAGCCCCGCGCCCGTCGGCGGCGCCAGCGTCTTCGGCCCGGCCGCCGGCTCCACGCGCTGGTCGGTCGACGCCTGTGCCACGGGCCGCCCGTTCGCGCGAAGCCACGCGAGCGCCTCGTCGTGCAACGCGGAGCCGATGCCGCGCCCGCGCTCCTCCGGCAGCACCAGGAGGTTCATCCAGCCGGTCGACGTGTTGTCCCGCATCGGCAGCTCGAGGAACACGGCGCCGATCGGGTGCCCGTCCTCGACGGCAGCCAGGTACGCGTTCCGGATGTAGTTCTGGTCGGCGAGGGCGGCCAGCTCGACCTCGACCGGTTCGGCGGTGTCGTCGTGGCCCCAGGTGTCGCGCACCACGGCGGTGCGGATGTCGACGAGCGCGGCGATCTCGTCGGCGTGCGCCGGGTCGGCCGGGATCTCGTGAATGGTCCAGGGGTCGTTCATGTCACCCACCATCGCTCGCGCCGTGCCGAACCTGCCAGGGGAATTCCCCAGGGGTTAGGCTGAAGTTCGGACATCCGAACTTTGGAGGTGTGATGACCGCGACGGCCGCCGGGCGCGCGGCGCACGACGAGGCCACGGGCCTCGCGGAGGCGCCCGCGAGCCGTACCCGCCTCCTCCGCGGCCTCCCGCTGCTGGGCCCCGCGTTCGTCGCCGCCATCGCCTACGTCGACCCGGGCAACGTCGCCGCCAACCTCACGGCGGGCGCACGCTACGGATACCTCTTGTTGTGGGTGCTCGTCGCGGCCAGCGCGATGGCCGTGGTCGTCCAGTACCGCTCCGCCGCCCTCGGGATCGTCTCCGGCCGCTCCCTGCCCGCGCTCGTCGGCGAACGCCTCGGCACGCGGGGGCGCATCGCCTACTGGGCGCAGGCCGAGCTCGTCGCCGCGGCGACCGACCTCGCCGAGGTCGTCGGCGGCGCCCTGGCCCTCCGGCTGCTGTTCGGCCTGCCGCTCTGGCTCGGCGCCGTCATCGTCGGCGTCGTCTCCCTCGCGCTGCTCGCCACGCAGAACCGCTCGGGCCAGCGCAGGTTCGAGCTCGTCGTCATGGGGCTGCTTGCCGTGATCGTGCTCGGCTTCCTCGCCGGCCTCGTGCTGCGTCGTCCCGACATGGCGGGGATCACGGGCGGCCTGGTCCCGCGCTTCGCGGGCCCGGAGTCCGTGCTCCTCGCGGCGAGCATGCTCGGCGCGACCGTCATGCCGCACGCGATCTACGTCCACTCGGCACTCGCGCGCGACCGGCACGGCCACGCGGAGCCCGGCCCGCAGCGCGACCTGCTCCTGCGCGCGACGCGCTGGGACGTCGGCAGCGCGCTCGCGGTGGCGGGCGCCGTGAACATCGGCCTGCTGCTGCTCGCCGCAGCCGGGCTGAACGGCATGCCCGGCACCGACACCATCGAGGGCGCGCACGCGGCGATCGGGGCCGCGCTGGGGACCGGGGTGGCGGTCGCGTTCGCGGTCGGCCTGCTCGCGTCCGGGCTGGCCTCGACCTCGGTGGGCGCCTACGCCGGCGCCGTCGTCATGGGCGACCTGCTGCACCGGCGCATCCCGCTGGCCGCGCGCCGGGCCGTCACGCTGGTGCCGGCGATCGCGCTCCTCGCGGCGGGCGCCGACCCCACGCTGACGCTCGTGATCAGCCAGGTGGTGCTGAGCTTCGGCATCCCATTCGCGCTCGTCCCGCTCGTCCGCCTGGCGCACGACGAGGCCGTCATGGGGGACCGCCGCACCGGCCGGGTGCAGCACGCGCTTCTTTGGGTGGTCGTCACGCTCGTCGTCGGGCTCAACCTGACCCTGCTGACCCTCGTGGTCATCGGATGACTGGGGTATTGAGAGGCCCTCGGCAGGGCCTTCAGTCCCAGATCATCCCCTGACACGAACTTACGCTGGCAGAGTCCTAGCTGGGCCCGTGAGGACTGCAATGAAGCCCCTCGTCCGTCGTCCGACCTACGTGGGCGACGTCGTCGCCCTCGCGTCGGCGCCGTCAGGAGCCGGTCCGCACGGCCCAGTCCACTTCTCGCCCCCGGACGCGCACAGTGACTGCTGATCAGCCCAAGTACCCCGGCCTCCCGGAAGTCATCAACGGGAACGGCGCCGTGGCCCACGTGATGAAGCACGTGTGCGGCGGTGTCATCGGCTACCCGATCACCCCCTCGACCGAGATCTCCGAGACGTTCGAGGCGGCCCGTGCCGAGGGCCAGCTGAACGTCTGGGGCAAGCACCCCTTCTTCGTCGAGGCCGAGGGCGAGCACTCGGCGCAGAGCGGCGCCCTGGGCGCCACGCTCACCGGCGGCAACTTCATCTCGAACGCCTCGTCGAGCCAGGGCATCCTCTACGCCCTCGAGTCGCACTACGTCACCGCGGGCAAGAAGATCGGCGGCTTCGTCCTCCAGGTCGCGGCCCGCGTGGTGAGCAAGCACTCGCTCAACGTCATGGCCGGGCACGACGACATCTACGCGCTGCTCCCGGCGGGCTACACCATCCTCTTCGGGTCGAACCCGCAGGAGGCCGCCGACCTCGCCGCGATCTCGTACCGGACGTCGTCGCTCTCGCTGATCCCCGTCGCCAACACGTTCGACGGCTTCGCCACCAGCCACGTGATGAGCGAGGTGCAGCTCCCCGAGCCCGAGCTCCTCAAGGAGTACCTGGGCGACCCGGCCGGCCGCATCGCCTCCCCGACCGTCGCGCAGGAGATCCTCTTCGGCGCCAAGGGCCGCGTGTTCCAGCTGGGCCAGTACCTCGATCGTCACGCCGCGGACTTCGCGTCCGACGACCTGGAGGCGCTGCGCGCCCACCTCGCGGCGATCGCCGACAAGGTCGAGGCCGACGACGCCGGCGACCTCGTCGCCGAGACGGCCGCCTGGGTGCCCGCGGACCTCCAGGCGCAGTGGCGCCGCGCGTGGGTGAACGCGTGGGCGAAGGGCACGCGCCAGCTGGTGCCGGCGCTCGTCGACCCGCACAACCCCGGCCTCACCGGCCCGGTGCAGAACCAGCCCGACTTCCAGGCCGGCGCGGTGGACCACCGCACGCACTTCGTCTCCGCGGTGCCGTCGCTGGCCCGCCAGGCGATGGCCGAGTACGCCGAGCTGACCGGCCGCGAGTACTCCCCGGTCATGGCGTACGGCTGCGAGGACGCCGACTACGTCATGGTCGGCCTGGGCTCGATCACCGACGACGTCCGCGCCGTGCTGCCCTACCTGCGCGCGCAGGGCCTCAAGGTCGGCGTCGTCTCGGTCAAGATGCTCCAGCCGTTCCCCGAGGCCGAGCTTGTCGCGGCGCTGAAGACCGCCAAGGCCGTCACGATCCTCGAGCGGTCCGACGACAACGCGCTGACCCGGCTCGTGACCCAGTCGCTGTTCCGGGCGCGGTCCAACGCGTCGAACCCGGACGAGTTCCCCGGCATCCCGGCGCTGACCGCCAGCCCGCGGCTCACCACGGCGATCTTCGGCCTCGGCGGGCACGACGTGCAGCCGCGCCACATGGTCGCCGCGTTCAAGAACATGGTGTCGCCGACCGGCTCGCCGCTGATCTACATCGGCTCGCAGTTCTTCAGCGACTCCGCGACCGGCGAGCTCGCCGGGATCCAGGACCGGCTGCGCGCCGCGTACCCGGAGACCCAGCTCATGGCGCTCACCACGGAGCCGAACCCGCAGGTGCTGCCGGAGGACGCGCTGCGCATCCGGTTCCACTCGGTCGGCGGCTACGGCACCATCGCGACCGGCAAGCTCCTCACGGACATCCTCGCCGGCGTGCTCGGGATGTACTCGAAGTCGGCGCCCAAGTACGGCTCGGAGAAGTCCGGCGCGGCGACCAACTTCTACATCACGCTCTCGCCCGAGCCGGTGCTGCTCACCAACGCCGAGCTCGAGGACGTCGAGGTCGTCGTCTCCCCGGACCACAAGGCGTTCATCCACACCAATCCCCTCAAGGGCCTGGCGGTGGGCGGCACGTTCATCCTGCAGTCCGACCTCGCCCCGATCGACGTGTGGCGCAGCCTGCCGGCGCACGCGCGGCGCACCATCCGCGAGAAGAAGATCACCTTCCTCGTGATGGACGCCTTCCGCGTCGCCAAGATGCACGCCCCGACGGCCGAGCTCGAGACCCGCATGATGGGCATCGCATTCATCGGCGCCGTCGTCGGCTGGGTCGACCGCATCTCGAAGGGCGCGTCGCGTGACGCGATCCTCGAGAAGGTGCGCCACGAGCTCACCAAGAAGTTCGGCCGCAAGGGCGACACGATCGTCAACTCCAACATGGCGGTCATCACCGACGCCATCGCGGCGATCAGCGCGATCGACTATGAGGCCGACGAGTTCGTCGCCGTCGACGCGGAACCGGCCGCCGTGCGCAACCGGACGGTGGCGCTGTCGGCCTCGATGTGCCCGGTCGCGGCGGAGCCGCGCGCCACGGCGCTCTTCGACCCGGCGTACTACGAGGACCTGGCCGCCCGTCCGTTCCGTGAGGGCACCATCGGCGAGTCGCCGGTGCTGCCCGGTGCCGGCCTGTTCATGCCGGTCGCCACGGGCCTCAACAAGGACAAGGGCATCTTCCGGCGCACCGTGCCGGTGTTCGACCCGACCGCCTGCACCGGCTGCCTCGAGTGCGGCATCGCCTGCCCCGACGCGGCGATCCCGAACACGCTCCACGAGATCCACGACCTCGTGCTGTCGGCCATCGGCAAGGTCGACGCACCCGAGCCGCAGCGCGAGGCGCTGCGCGGCGTGGCGTACGAGTGGTCGGAGCGGATCCGCCAGGAGTTCCGGGCGGACGGCGACGCGACGTCGCTCGCGGCGGTCGCCGCCAAGGCGGTCCCGGACAGCGACGGGCGGGCGGTCGCCCGCTACGCCGACGCGGTCGTCGAGGCGCTGGCCGCCTTCCCGGTCGCCCGGACGCGTCCGTACTTCGACGCGATGGAGAAGCAGACGCCAGGCACCGGCGCGCTGTTCTCGGCCGTCGTCGACCCGTGGAAGTGCACCGGCTGCCTCCAGTGCGTCGACGTCTGCGGCCCGAACGCGCTGACCAGCGCCGACCAGGACGAGAACCTGCTCGAGATGCTCGAGCAGCGGTTCGAGACCATGGCGGCGCTGCTCAACACGCCGAAGCGGTTCGTCGCCGACGCCGTGACGCCCGACGGTGACGTCAAGCGGATGATCCTCGACCACGCGAACTACTACGCGATGGTCGGTGGCCACGGCGGCTGCCGCGGCTGCGGCGAGGTCACCGCGATCCGCCTGATGACCGCGCTGTCGAAGGCCGTCGGCGATGAGCGCAAGCGGGCTCACGTCGCGGAGCTGGAGACGACGATCGAGCAGCTGACCGCCAAGCTGGACACCGTCGAGGACGCGGCCCGCCGCAAGCACCTCGGCCACCTCGTGGTCGAGCTCGACAAGGCGCTGTACCTCTACGAGGGCGGCCCCACCGGCTCCGGCCCGGCGTCGACGGTCATCGCGAACTCGACCGGCTGCTCGTCGGTCTATGCCTCGACGATGCCGTTCCAGCCGTACCTCGACCCGTGGGTGAACAGCCTGTTCCAGGACGCCCAGCCGCTGGCCGTCGGCATCTACGAGGGCCTCGCCAGCCAGCTCGTCCCGGAGGTCCGGGCACTGCGCGACGCGAAGCTCGAGCTCGCCGACTCCTACGACCCGGCGGTCGACGGCAAGGCCGGCGCCACGCTCACGTGGCACGAGTTCACGCCGGAGGAGCTCACGCTCCTGCCGAACGTCCTGACGATCGGCGGCGACGGCGCGACGTACGACATCGGCTTCGGCGCGCTCTCCCGCGTGCTGACGGCCGGCACGCCGATCAAGGCGCTCGTGCTCGACACCGGCGGCTACTCCAACACCGGCGGCCAGGCCTCGACGGCCTCGCTCACCGGCCAGGACGCGGACCTCGCCCGCTTCGGCAAGGCCCACTCGGGCAAGCGCGAGGTGCGCAAGGAGATGGGCGTCATCGCGGCGTTCCACCCGAACGTCTTCGTCGCCACCGTCGCCACCGCCCTGCACGGGCACTTCCTCGCGGCCGCCATGAGCATGCTCGAGTTCGACTCGGGCGCGGCGGTCATGGAGATCTACGCCCCCTGCGGCACCGAGAACGGCATCCGCGAGGACCTGTCGAACCGCCGCGGGCGGCTCGCGGTCGAGGCCCGGATCAGCCCGCTGTTCGTGCACGACCCGCGCAAGGGCGGCACGCTCCCCGAGCGGTTCAACCTCGACGGCAACCCGGACATCGACAAGCTGTGGAGCTCGTCCACGCTGGAGTACGTCGACGAGAGCGGCAACCTGCAGCTGATGCAGACACCGCTGACGCCGGCCGAGTTCGCGCTCGGTGAGGTCCGCTTCGCGAAGCAATTCAAGAAGGTCAAGGGCGCCGACGACGCGAACCTGGTCCCGATCGCCGAGTTCGTCGAGCTGTCCGACGACGAGCGGGCGGGAAAGACCGCGTTCGTCTACGCGACGGACGACGACAAGCACCTCATCAAGGTCGCGTGCTCGTCGGCCATCGTCGCGCTCGTCGAGGACCGCAAGCACCACTGGCAGACGCTGCAGTACCTCGCCGGCTTCGGCGAGGCGCGCCTGTCGGCGGAGCACAAGGCGGAGCTCGCCGACATCACCGCCAAGTACCAGGCGGCGTCCACGGCCCGCGAGGCCTCGCTCGACGAGATCGCCGCGGCCATGGCCGAGCTCGCCTCGTCCTCGGCGGCCCCGGCGAGCAGGCCGGCGTTCTCGTTCGGCGGCGGGGCGGCGGCTGCCGCGGCTCCGGCCCCGGCGGCGACGGCGACGGCGACCGCGGTCGCCGACAAGCCGATCTGGCTGGACGTCGCCGACGAGCCGAAGTGCAACGACTGCGGCACCTGCTACCAGGAGCTCCCGGCGCTCTTCGAGAAGGCGACGATCGTCGTCGACGGGAAGGCGCAGGTCGTCGGGCACATGAAGCCCGGCGCGCTGGACGGCTTCGAGGTCACGCCGGAGGTCGCCAAGCGGATCGCCCGGGTCAAGTCCACCTGCGACGCGGAGATCATCCACTGATGAGCACCGACACGCCCGTACGCCCGACCGGCCAGGACGACGTCCTGCGCTGGGTCGGGGCACGCAACGCCCTCGACGCGACGCGCCAGGAGGTGGAGGCCCTCGACGCGACGCGTGGGGTCTCCACCTTCCGGAACCAGCTCGACCTTCTCGAGCGCCGGCTCGTCGCCGACCCGCGCACGTTCCGCGACATGTTCATCGCGGACGGCATGGCGGCCGTCGCCTGGGAGTTCCGGCAGCCCGAGCTCAGCCGCGACTTCGTCGTGCGCCTCTGGGACATGCTCCTGCGGGACGACGACGTGTCGACGGTGCTCATGCGGTTCATCTGGGACCTGCCGCTCGGCAAGAAGCGCCTGTTCATCAAGGCGATCGACGCCCACCTGTCCGACCGCTACCCGATGTTCAAGGGCCTGGCGAACGACTGGCCGGCGGGCAGCACCATCCCGCCGTACGTCCGCGAGGCCGACGACCGGGCCGAGGACTTCGGCCTGGTGAACAAGGGCTACCTCGGCTACATGGACCTCGGGTTCACCCGGCGGGACATCGACATGCTGGTGTGGCTCGAGG
>Ga0207816_1000125_pt1 | contig 19038 bp, 19 predicted proteins | sample LuqExpMetageno10_FD_187768 | JGI IMG/M metagenome (GOLD analysis project Ga0207816, IMG submission 187768) | Tropical forest soil microbial communities from Luquillo Experimental Forest, Puerto Rico - Sample 10 (SPAdes) | ecosystem: Environmental > Terrestrial > Soil > Tropical forest ... | reverse complement strand
CTCGCGGACCTGGCCGCGGGCGACGGCCACCTGCCGGGTCAGGCCGGGTACGGGCTCATCGCGTGGCTCATCCTGCACACGGGCTGGCACACCTGGCTCGGCCTGCCCGAGGACCTGTAGGCCCTCAGCCCCGCAGCGTGCCGCGCACGGCCGAGAGGGCCGACGCCAGCACGGTCCGCACGGTGGCGACCGTCAGCTCCGTCACCTCGCCGACGGCGTCGGCGCGGCGCAGGTCCGCGCGCAGCTCGTCGGAGAACCGGCGGACCATCGCGTCGGCATCCATCCGGTGCGTGTGCGAGGTGGTGCGCGCGTCGTGGTGCGGCGTCTCGACGTGCGTCGCCGACGCCCGCGCCCGCTCGGCGGCGCCCGCCAGCTCGTCGCGCAGCCGCGACATCGCTTCGCGGACGTCGTCGCGCACCGCGCCGGCGCGGTCCCGGACCGTCGCGGTGATGTCCGCCTCCACGGCCGCCAGGTCGGCGCGCCGCGCGTCGAGCTCGCGGCGGCCGGCCTCGGTCAGCGTGTAGGTCGTCTTGCGACCGTCCTCGGAGTCGGCTCGCACGACGAGCCCCTCCTCCTCCAGCCGGGCCAGCCGGGGGTAGACGGTGCCGGCGCTGGGCCGGTACGTCCCGCCGAACCGGTCGGAGAGGGCGGTGATCAGCTCGTACCCGTGCCGCGGCCCCGCCTCCAGGAGGGCGAGCAGGTAGAGGCGGAGCTGACCGTGCGCGAAGACCATCACACCCCCAGCTGGGCCTGGCGCAGCACCGTGAGGTTGCCGGACACCGTCGACACCTGGATGTGGCAGGTGCCGTCGCCGCTCGCGACGTCGACGTTGCGCGACCCGGGGCGCCCGCCGTATTCCTGGTCGTCGACCACGACGCGACCGGACACCGACTGGCCGCTGACCCGCACGCCCTTCCCGAGCGGCAGCCGCAGCGTGATGTCGCCCGAGACCGACGTCGCGCTGACCGACGAGGTGTCCGACGACACGTCGAGGGTCACGCGCCCGGACACGGACTTGGCGCTCACGATGGTGAGGTTGCCCGAGGCCGCGAGTTCCCCCGACACCGAGTTGAGCCCGAGTGAGCCGCTGTGGCCGCGCACGGCGACGTCACCGGACACCGTCTTGGCCGCGAGGTTCCCCCGCGTGCCGTCGACGACGACCGAGCCGGACACCGTCGACACGGACGAGTCCTCCAGCACGCCGGCCAGCAGCCCCTCGCCGTTCACCGTGCCCAGCCGGACCGCGGTGTGCGCCGGCACGCCGATGGTGACGTCCGCGCGGTCGCCGCTGCGGAAGTGGGTCATGCTGTCGAGGAACTGTTCCCAGCGGCTCAGCGTGAACTGGTAGCCGAGGCGCAGCTCGCCCTCGCGGTACGTCACCTCGAGCGGGCGCCCCTTGACGGAGTGCACCTCGACGCGGACGACAGGCTCGTCGTGCACGACGACGTCCGCGCGCCCGCCGACGAGACCGACGCGCAGGCGCGCGACGTCGTCGACCTCGATGACCTGCGGGCCGTCGACGACCCAGGAGTCGGTAGCCATGATGGCCTCCATTCGCGATATATCTCGTCCTGGCGACACGTTATATCGCGTTAGTCCCCGCACGCAACCCCCTTCGCCGAGCGCGCCACATCGGCCGCGAGCGCGCCGGATGTTGGTGGCGCGCTCGCGGCGTGACCGGCGCGGTGGGCGGGTGGGTCAGACGATGATGCCGGCGGCCTTGAGCTCGACCGTGAGGTCGTGCGGGTTCGACGAGGCCGACATCGCCTCGTCGTACGTGACGATGTCGTCGCGGACCAGCCGGAACAGGTGCTGGTCGAACGTCTGCATCTTGTAGAAGTCGCCCTCACGGATCAGGTCCTGGATCGGCGGGTTCTCCAGCGGCTCGACGATCGCCTCGGCGATGCGGCCCGTGTTGACCATGACCTCGACGGCGGGCACGCGGCCGGAGCCGTCCGCCTTGCGCACCAGGCGCTGCGAGACGACGCCGCGCAGCGCCTGCGACAGCGCAATGCGGATCTGCTTCTGCTCGTGTGGCGGGAAGAAGTCGACGACGCGGTTGATCGTCTCGGCGGCGTCGATGGTGTGCAGCGTCGAGAAGACGAGGTGGCCGGTCTCGGCCGCGGACAGTGCCGCGCGGACGGTCTCGGTGTCACGCATCTCGCCGACGAGGATGACGTCGGGGTCCTGGCGCATCGCGGCGCGCAGCGCGACCGCGAAGTCGGCCGTGTCCTGGCGGACCTCACGCTGGGAGACGATCGCCTTCTTGTCCGAGTGCAGGATCTCGATGGGATCCTCGATGGTGACGATGTTCACCTCGCGGTACGAGTTCACGAGGTCGACCATCGACGCCAGCGTCGTCGTCTTGCCCGAGCCCGTCGGGCCCGTGACGAGGACCAGGCCACGCGGCTCGAGCGCAAGCTCGCCGACCACCTCGGGCAGCGCGAGCTCGCTCAGCGACTGCGCGCCCACCGACACCCGCCGGAAGACCAGGCCGTACGTGCCGCGCGCCTGGTACGCGTTGACGCGGAAACGGCCGACGCCGGTCACCGAGTACGCGAAGTCCGCCTCGTGCGTCGCACGGAAGATCTCGACGAGCTCGTTGGGGATGACCTCCTCGAGCATCCGCTCGGTGTCGACCGGGCGGAGGTCGGGGGCCTGGAGCTTGCGAAGCCGGCCGTCGACGCGCACGCGGGGCGGCGAGCCCACCTTGATGTGCAGGTCGGAGCCGCCGGTGCTGGCGAGGGCATGGAGGAACGGGAGGATCGAGATCTGCTGGCTCGCCGGCGCATTCACCCAGTGAGTATCGGGAGGCGGCGCGTCGGACTTGAACGCCGATACCGGACGAACCGGACCCGTTCGGCCCATCCCCCCGCGTGTGGGACCATGGACGCCGACGTCGCACCTCGCGGGTGCGCGAACCAGCATCCGAGGAGTCCCGATGAGCAAGCGTGGCCGCAAGCGCAAGGGCCGTGCCGGGAGCGCCGCCAACCACGGCAAGCGCCCCAACGCCTGAGCGTTGACAAGCGAAAGGCCCCGACCGTCGGTCGGGGCCTTCGTCGTTCTCGGAGCAGTCTCAGAACCGGCCGAGGTCCTCGACGCGGGTCTGCAAGATCGTCTGGGAGATGCGCACCCGCAGTCCCGCCGGCGCCTCCTCCTGGCAGGAGCGGCGGACGAGCTGCTTGAGCACCACGTCGATGCTGTACTCCGCCAGGCACGGCGGGCACGTGTCGAGGTGGTCGCGCAGCTCGTCCTCGTCCTCGGCCGTCAGCTCGTGGTCGAGGTAGGTCCAGAGCCGCTTCAGTGCGGCTCCGCAGGCGTCGTCATCCGTCGTGTGCGGGGCGTGGGCGTCGTCGCCCTGCATGCCGCGATCGGCGTCCGTCATGATCGTCCCTCCGGGCCGCCCGGGCCGGTCGCGACGAGGCCGCGCTCGCGGGCGTAGTCGTGCAACAGCTCGCGGAGCTGGGCGCGACCCCGGTGCAGGCGGGACATCACCGTCCCGATCGGGGTGCCCATGATCTCCGCGATCTCCTTGTAGGCGAAGCCCTCGACGTCGGCGAGGTAGACGGCCATCCGGAAGTCGTCGGGGATGCGCTGGAGCGCGGCCTTGACGTCGGAGTCCGGCAGGTGGTCGAGGGCTTCCGCTTCGGCCGAGCGGAGCCCGGTCGAGGTGTGCGACTCCGCCCTGGCGAGCTGCCAGTCCTCCACCTGGTCGGTGTGCGACTGGATGGGTTCGCGCTGCTTGCGGCGGTAGGAGTTGATGTAGGTGTTGGTGAGGATGCGGTACAGCCAGGCCTTGAGGTTGGTGCCCGGCCGGTACTGGTGGAACGCGGCGAACGCCTTGGTGAAGGTCTCCTGGACCAGGTCCTCGGCGTCGGCGGCGTTTCGTGTCATGCGCAGGGCGGCCCCGTAGAGCTGGTCCAGGTAGACCAGCGCCTCCGCCTCGAAACGGCGGGTGCGAGCCGCTTCGTCCTCCTCGGCGGGCACCCGCGTCGTGTCCACGTTGTCCTCGCTCATCGCGGCCGAGCCTACCGGCCACGGATGTGCGTCACCCGGGCGGGCCGGCGTGGGCACGGCGTACGACATCGTGTACGCCGTGCGCGCAGCCGGACGGTCGGCGAGGGCAAAGGTCACGATTCCTGTGAACGCGTCATGGGGCGCCGCCATTCCCTCCGGTCTACCGTGGTGACCGCTCATCCGTCCGACGAGGAGGGACGCCGTGCTGCTGCGTCACATCGCCCGCCCGTTGTTCGCGTCGTGGTTCGTCGCCGAGGGGCTGGACGCCCTGCGCCACCCTGCCGTCCACGCGACCGCCGGGCGCGAGGGCCTCGCCGCGCTGCACGGCTACGTCGGCCACTTCCCGGGCCTGGCCGAGGGCCTCGACCACGCGCTGACGACGGTCACCGACCGGCAGCTCGGGGTCATCGCCAGCGCCCACGGCGCGGCCACCGTCGTCGCCGCCTCGGCGCTCGCGGCCGGCAAGGCGCCGCGGACGGCCGGGCTCGCGCTGGCCGTGCTCGCCGTGCCGATCGTCGTGACGTCGCTGCCCGCGGGCCGCGCGAAGGGCGAAGCCGAGGCGGCCCGCCGCAAGCGGTTCTGGCAATCGCTCGGGGCCCTGGGCGGCGCGCTCCTGGCGGCGGGCGACCTCGCCGGGCGCCCGGGCGTCGCGTGGCGGATCCGGGCCGCCCGCGAGGCGAGGGCCGCCGCAGCCGAGGGCTGAACGAGCCGTACCCTCAGCGCATGACCAGCACGTGGGCGGCCCCGACCGCATCCGGGCCGCTCGACGCCCTCGTCGAGGTTCCCGGCTCCAAGTCGCTGTCGAACCGCTACCTGGTGCTCGCCGCCCTTGCCGACGGCCCCTCGCGGCTGCGCGGCGTCCTCGACTCGCGCGACACCCGGCTGATGGCCGGCGCGCTGCGCACCATGGGCGCTTCCGTCGAGGAGTCGGATGGGGACTGGCTCGTCTCCCCCGCGCCGCTCCGCGGCGACGTCACGGTCGACTGCGGCCTGGCCGGCACGGTGATGCGCTTCCTGCCGGCGGTGGCGGCGCTCGCCGACGGGCCCGTGCGGTTCGACGGGGACGAGCAGGCCTACGCCCGCCCGATGGGGCCGGTGCTCGAGGCGCTCCGCGCGCTCGGCGTCCGGGTCGACGACCTCGGCGAGCAGGGCCGGCTGCCGTTCACGGTGCACGGGCGCGGTGACCTGCCGGGCGGCTCGGTCGACGTCGACGCCTCCGGGTCCAGCCAGTTCGTGTCCGGGCTGCTGCTCGCGGGCGCGCGGTACGCGTCGGGGCTGACCGTGCGGCACACCGGGCGGACGCTGCCGTCGCTGCCCCACATCGAGATGACGGTCGAGGTGCTCCGGGCGGCGGGCGTGTCCGTCGACGACTCGCGGCCGGGCATCTGGCAGGTGGCCCCGGGCGCCATCGCCGGCCGCGACGTGCGCGTCGAGCCGGACCTCTCGAACGCGGCGCCGTTCCTCGCGGCTGCGCTCGTCACGGGCGGCACGGTGCGCGTGCCGGGCTGGCCGACGACGACGACGCAGCCGGGGGCGCTGCTGCCCGGTCTGCTCGAGCGGATGGGCGGCCGGACGTCCCTCCACGACGGAGTGCTAGCCGCGACGGGAACGGGCGCGATCCACGGCATCGACGTCGACCTGCGGGCCGCCTCCGAGCTCGCCCCCACGATCGCGGCGCTCGCCGTCCTCGCGGACTCCCCCACCCGTCTGCGCGGCATCGCTCACATGCGCGGCCACGAGACCGACCGGCTGGCGGCGCTCGCCACCGAGATCACCGCGCGCGGCGGCTGGGCGCAGCAGACGACCGACGGCCTGGTCATCACGCCCCGCCCGCTGACCCCCGGCCTGTGGCGCGCCTACGCCGACCACCGGATGGCGACGGCCGGCGCGCTCGTCGGGCTCGCCGTCCCCGGCACACAGGTCGACGACGTCGACTCGACGGCCAAGACGCTCCCGGGCTTCGTCGGGCTGTGGACCGGGATGCTGGGCCGCTGATGCCGGGCCGCCGGTACGACGAGTCCGACGTGCGGGTCCGCCCCGGACGAGGCTCGCGGCCGCGCACCAAGCAGCGGCCGGAGCACGCGGACGCGCGCACCGGCATGGTCACCGGCGTCGACCGGGGGCGGTACGCAGTGCTCGTCGACGGCCAGGTGATCGTCGCGATGAAGGCGCGCGAGCTCGGACGCGAGCGCGTGGTGCCCGGCGACCGGGTCGACGTCGTCGGCGACACGTCGGGGGCCGAGGGGACGCTCGCCCGCATCGTGCGGATCGGCGAGCGGCGCACGGTGCTGCGGCGCACGGCCGACGACACCGACCCCGTCGAGCGCGTCATCGTCGCCAACGCCGACCAGCTGGTCATCGTCACGGCGCTCGCCGAGCCGGAGCCGCGCCCGCGCATGATCGACCGCTGCGTCGTCGCCGCCTACGACGCGGGGATGTCCGTGCTCCTCGCCCTGACGAAGGCCGACCTCGAGGACCCGGAGCCGCTGACGCAGATGTACGAGCCCGTCGGCGTGTCCGTCGTCGTCACCCGCCGCGACGGGGACGAGATCCACGGGCTCGACGCGCTGCACGCCGCGCTCGCCGGGAAGGTGTCCGTGCTCGTCGGGCACTCGGGCGTGGGCAAGTCGACGCTGGTCAACGCCCTGGTCCCGGACGCCCGGCGCGCCATCGGCGTCGTCAACGACGTCACCGGCAGGGGGCGGCACACGTCGACGTCGGCCGTCGCGCTGCCCGTGCCCGGCGACGACGAGACGTGGGTGATCGACACCCCCGGGGTCCGCAGCTTCGGCCTCGCCCACGTCAAGGTGGAGCACCTGCTCGCCGCGTTCGCCGACCTGGCGGAGGTGGCCGACCAGTGCCCGCGCGGCTGCACGCACGCCGCCGACTCACCGGACTGCGAGCTCGACGTCTGGGTGGCGGCCGCGCCCGACGATCCGACGCGCGAGGCGCGAGCCGCCCGCGTCGACTCCTTCCGGCGCCTGCTCGCGTCCCGCTCCGGTGCGCCGGAGCCCGACGAGCAGGCCGCCCGCTAGCGTGTCGTCCATGCCCCAGCGGTACGACGACGACCTGCGGCTCGCCCACGTCATCGCCGATCAGGTCGACGCACTGACCCTCGACCGGTTCCACGCACAGGACCTGCGCGTCGAGACGAAGCCCGACCTGACGCCTGTCACGGACGCCGACCGCGCGGCCGAGGAGATCGTCCGCTCCCAGCTCTCGCGCACCCGGCCACGCGACGCCGTGCACGGCGAGGAGATGGCCGACACGGGCCACGGGCCGCGGCGCTGGATCGTCGACCCCATCGACGGCACCAAGAACTTTGTCCGCGGCGTGCCGGTCTGGGGGACGTTGCTCGCGCTCATGGACGGCGACGAGGTGGTGGTCGGCGTCGTCTCGGCGCCCGCGCTGCACCGGCGGTGGTGGGCGGCGACCGGCTCCGGCGCCTGGACCGGCCGCTCGCTGGCGTCCGCGACGCAGGTCCACGTCTCCGCGGTGGACCGCCTCGAGGACGCGTCGTTCTCGTACTCCGACCTCGACGAGTGGGAGGAGGCGGGCCGGTTCGACGCGTTCCTCGACCTGACCCGGCGGGTCTGGCGCACGCGCGCCTACGGCGACTTCTGGTCGCACGTGCTCGTCGGCGAGGGGGCCGTCGACATCTCGGCGGAGCCGGAGCTCGCGCTGCACGACATGGCCGCCATCGTGCCGATCGTCACCGAGGCCGGCGGGCGGTTCACGTCTCTCCGCGGCGTGCCGGGACCGCTGGGCGGCTCGGCGCTCGTCACGAACGGCCTGCTGCACGACGAGGTGCTCGAGATCCTCGACCCGCTCCCCCGATGATCGGGCGCGCCCTCTCGTTCTCCCGTACGCGACGCAGGCCTGGCGCGCGACCGTGCGCTGAGCTACCGCGCGAGCTGCAGGCGTTGAGGCCGACGAGCGCGTGGACCTCGCCCGCGCGCACCTCGAGGTCGACGCCGCGGATGCCGGCGCCGCCGCGGTAGGCGTAGCCGACGCCGGACAGGCGCAGAAGGGTCAGCGTCATCACCGGTGCTCCAGGAGCTCGAGGGCCCTCAGGATCGTCGCGCCGAGGGTCGCGCCCGGGCGCGCCGGCCACCCGAGCAGCGCCGTCATGAGGGCGCCCATGAGCGCGGCGGCGCAGACCGCCGCGTCGAGCGGGTCCGTGCCACCGCCGACCAGCGCCTCGGCGATCGCCGCCTCCGTCGCGGCGGTGCCTGCGCGGATGGCAGGCCGGAGGCTCGGCGTCGCCGCCCCCAGCGCGATGCGCGCCCGGAGCGTCTCGTCGTCGTCCAGCGGCTGCCCCTCCCAGGCCTCCCGGAGGCCGCGCGCCGCCCGGACCAGCGGCGGGAGGTCGGCCGGCTGCGCCGCGACCGCCGCGGCGATGAGCGGGTCGTACGGGTCGCTGACGATGAGCGCGTCCTTGCTGCCGAAGTGCCGGTAGAAGGTCATCTCGGTGACGCCGACGCGCCGCGCGATCTGCGCCACGGTCGTCGCGTCGTAGCCCTGCTCGGCGAAGAGCTCGAAGGCCGCCTCCGTCAGCCGGGCGCGGGTACGGGCCGCCTTCCGGACGGTCGTCGTTGGCCGGCGAGGGTGGCGGCCGTGACGATCACGGCGCGGCAGGTCTTCGATCGGATCGGCGAGAACGTCGGGGTGCCCCCGCGGCCGACGACCGTCGACGGTCAGCTGAGGCCGAGCAGCGCCGGCAGCTCGGCGAGCGTGGTGATCACGGGAACGCCGGCCGCGGCGACCTCGGCCTCCGGCACGTGCACGCGGCGGGCGCCGGGGCGGTCGAGCCAGATCCCGACGAGCCCGGCGGCGGAGGCCGCGGCGGCGTCGATGTCCAGCTCGTCGCCCACGTAGGCCGTGCGCGCCGGGTCGGTCCCCAGGCGGCGCGCACCCTCCAGGAACACCGAGGCGTCCGGCTTCCCGACGCCGAGCGTGTCGACGCCCACGAGCATCGGCACGCGCCCGCCGAAGCCGGTGCGGGCGAGCTTGTCCTCCTGGTAGGCGACGCCGGCGTTCGACAGCGCGCCGACCGGCAGCCCGGCCGCCAGCAGCAGGTCGACGAGCGGGGACGCGTCGGCGTGGGCGCTCCAGCCCGCGACGAAGCCGCCCTCGAACACCTCGTCCCACGCGGCGAACTCGGCCTCGCCCAGCTCCGGGCCACCGAACAGCGCGTGCAGCTCGTTCGCCCGGTGCCTGCGCTGCTCGACGAAGCCCAGCTCGCCCCGCGTGTACGCGCGGTAGAACCCGCCGCTGTCGGCGCGCCAGGTGGCGAGCATCTCGTCGACCCGGCCCGCGGTGCCCTCCGGGAGGTAGGCCGCGGCGACCGCCGCGAGCGCGTGCACGAACGCGCCGCGGGTGTCGACGAGCGTGTCGTCGATGTCGAACAGGACCCCGTCCACCGCACGGTCCATCACGCCACCCTCCCCGCGAACACGGCACTTGGTGTCGAACACGGCAGGCAGAACTGCCGTACTCGACCGGTACTGCCGTGTTCGGCGAGATGCCTCACAGCGTCGCGCGCAACCGGGCGATGCGGGCGAGCGTCGCCTCGCGGCCGAGGATCTCCATCGACTCGAAGAGCGGCGGCGACACCCGCCGGCCGGTGACGGCCACGCGCAGCGGCGTGTAGGCGAACCGCGGCTTGACCCCGAGCCCCTCGACCAGGGCGGCGGTCAGCGCCTCCTGGGTCGCGGCGGCGTCGAACGTCGGCACGTCCGCAAGGGCCTTGGCCGCGGCGTCGAGGATGGCCGCCGAGTCCTCCCGGAGGGCCGCCCGGGCGTCGTCCTCCACCGCGAGCTCGTCGTCGGCGACGAAGAGGAAGCCGAGCATCCCGACGGCCTCGCCGAGCAGCGTCATGCGCTCCTGGACCAGCGGCGCGCCGGCGTCGAGGCGCCGCCGCTCGTCGTCCGTCAATTCGTCGTACGACGAGGCCGACAGCAGGCCCGCGGGGGCCAGGTACGGCACCAGGCGGTCGCGGAAGTCGTCGGGCTCGAGCATGCGCACGTGCGCGGCGTTGATGGCCTCGGCCTTCTTGAGGTCGAACCGCGCCGGGTTGGGGTTGACGTCCTGGATGTCGAACGCGGCGACCATCTCCGGCAGCGTGAACACGTCGCGGTCCGGCGCGATCCCCCAGCCGAGCAGCGCGAGGTAGTTGAGCAGCCCCTCGGGCGTGAACCCGCGCTCGCGGTGCAGGAAGAGGTTGGACTCCGGGTCGCGCTTGGACAGCTTCCGGTTGCCCTCGCCCATGACGTACGGCATGTGGCCGAACAGCGGCATCACGGACGCGATGCCGAGCTGGAGCAGCGCCTCGTAGAGCACCACCTGGCGCGGGGTCGACGAGAGCAGGTCCTCCCCGCGCAGCACGTGCGTGATGCCCATGAGCGCGTCGTCGACCGGGTTGACCAGCGTGTACAGCGGGTGGCCGGTCGAGCGGACGATGACGTAGTCCGGCACCGAGCCGGCCTTGAACGTCACCTCGCCTCGGATGAGGTCGGTGAAGGAGACGTCGTCGTCGGGCATCCGCACGCGGATCACGGGCTCGCGGCCCTCGGCGCGGTAGGCGGCCTTCCGCTCGGCGGTCAGGTCGCGGTCGAAGCCGTCGTAGCCCAGCTTGGGGTCGCGGCCGGCGGCGACGTGCCGGGCCTCGATCTCCTCCGGCGTGGAGAACGACTCGTACGCGAAGCCGCCGTCCACCAGGCGCCGCGCGACGTCCCGGTAGATCGCCATCCGCTCGCTCTGCCGGTACGGCGCGTACGGCCCGCCGACCTCGACGCCCTCGTCCCAGTCCAGGCCCAGCCAGTGCAGCGCGTCGAGCAGCTGCTCGTAGCTCTCCTCCGAGTCGCGCTCGGGGTCCGTGTCCTCGATGCGGAAGACGAACGTCCCGCCGACGTGCCGGGCGTACGCCCAGTTGAACAGGGCGGTGCGGATGAGGCCCACGTGCGGCGTCCCGGTCGGGGACGGGCAGAAGCGGACCCTGATCGGGGAGGTGTGGGTCACGGGGGTACAGCCTAGTTGGGCCGTCCGACGAGCCCTGCCCGGGCGGCGTCGATACGTCCGTGCGCGGTCGATAGCAGCGCCTATCGACGGCGCCCGAGAGTATCGACCGCGAGGGCCGGTGGGTCAGCGCGGGACGCCCTTGTTGGCCAGCTCGTCGGCCTTCTCGTTGCCGGGGTCGCCGGCGTGGCCCTTGACCCACACCCACTTCACCTGGTGCCGGGCGAGCTCGGTGTCGAGCGCCTGCCACAGCTCCTGGTTCTTCACCGGCTTCTTGTCCCTGGTCATCCAGCCGTTGCGCTTCCACCCGGCCATCCAGGACGTGACGCCCTGCATGACGTACGTCGAGTCCACGTGCAGCGTCACGGAGATCGGCCGCTTGAGCGCGCGCAGGGCCTCGATGACCGCGGTGAGCTCCATGCGGTTGTTCGTCGTGACCTTCTCGCCGCCGAACAGCTCGCGCTCGTGGTCGCCCCAGCGCAGCCACGCGCCCCACCCGCCCGGGCCGGGATTGCCCTTGCAGGCCCCGTCCGTCCAGATGTCGACCGCGTCGTCAGCGGGCGGGGTCACCGCCGGATCACCGGGTTGCGCAGCACGCCGATCTCCTCGACCTCGACCTCGACGACGTCCCGCTCCTCGAGCGGGCCGACGCCGGCGGGCGTGCCGGTGAGGATGACGTCGCCGGGCAGCAGCGTGAACACCTCGGAGACGTACGAGACGAGGTACGCGACGTCGAACACCATCTGCGACGTGCGGCCGTCCTGGCGGGCGGCGCCGTTGACGCGGGCGCGGACGAACAGGTCGTCGGTGTCCAGCCCGGCGACGATCCACGGTCCCAGCGGGCACGACGAGTCGAAGCCCTTCGCCCGCGTCCACTGCGCGTCGGCGCGCTGGATGTCGCGGGCCGTCACGTCGTTGGCCACCGTGTACCCGAACACCTTGGTCAGCGCCTCGTCGGGCCGGACGTTGCGGGTGACCTTGCCGATCACCACGGCGAGCTCGGCCTCGTGCTCCACCTGCTCGGACCACTCGGGCAGGACGATCGGGTCGTCGGGCCCGATCACCGACGTGTTCGGTTTGAGGAACAGCAGCGGCGCCGCCGGCACCGCGTTGCCCATCTCGGCGGCGTGCTCGGCGTAGTTGCGCCCGACGCCGACGACCTTGCTGCGCGGGATCACCGGCGCGAGCAGCCGCACGCCGTCCTCGGCGAGCTTGACGCGCTCCCCGGTCGGCTGCGTGGACTGGTAGAGCGGGTCGCCGCTGACGACGACGAGCTCCTCGTCCCCGGGGCCGCCCTCGACGAGGGCGAAGCGGGGGTCTCCTCCGGTGGTGAACCTGGCGATGCGCACGCCCGTCACCCTAGGCCCGTGCCAGCACCTCGCCATGCAGGACGACGAACCAGCCGTCCTCCGCCTCGCCCCACTCGCGCCACGCGTCGCCGAGCTGCTCCAGGGCCACCTCGTCGGCCAGGCCGTGCGCCAGCGCCGCGCGTGCGAACCCCGACGAGACGCAGCGCTCCGCCCACAGCTGCGACCACCACGCACGCTCCTCGGGCAGGGCGTAGCACCACGTCGAGGCGCCGACGACGATCCCCTCAGGCTCGAAGCCCCCCTCGCGGACCCACGAAGACAGGCGGCGTCCCGCGTCGGCCTGAGCGCCCAGCGCGGCGGCGACCTCCCGGTACAGCTCCCGCCACTCCTCCAGCCCCTCGCTCTGCGGGAACCAGGTGAAGCCGCCGTAGTCGGAGTCGCGTACCGAGACGAGCCCGCCGGGCTTCGTGACGCGGCCCATCTCCCGCAGCGCGCCGACCGGGTCGGTGAGGTGCTGCAGCACCTGGTGCGCGTGGACCACGTCGAACGACGCGTCCGGGTAGCTCAGGGCATAGACGTCGCCCACCTCGAAGCGGACGTCGACGCCGCGCTCCGCCGCGTGCGAGCGCGCCTCGTCGAGCACCTCCGGCGCCGCGTCGAGGCCGACGACCTCGCCGGGCGCGACCGCCTCGGCCAGGTCCGCCGTCACGGTGCCGGGGCCGCAGCCGACGTCGAGCAGGCTCATCCCCGGGCGCAGGTGCGGGAGCAGGTGGGCCGCCGAGTTCGCCGCGGTGCGCCACCGGTGCGAGCGCAGCACGGAGTCGTGGTGCCCGTGCAGGTACACGTCGTGGTGGGTGCTCACTTCGCCATGCTAGGCACGATTCCCACATCTCGGAACACGGCCTCTCACATGCTGACATGACGCCGGTGGCCGCCCTCAGTGAGAGGATCGCGGACGTGCCCGCCGTCCTCCTCGCCGACCGCGTCCCGGCGGATCCCACCGACCCGGACGCCCTGTACGCGGCGTTCGCCGGCTGGGCCGCCGACCGCGGCCTGAGCCTCTACCCGCACCAGGAGGAGGCGCTGCTCGCGCTGGTGACGGGCGAGCACGTCATCATCACGACGCCCACCGGCAGCGGCAAGTCGCTCGTCGCCGAGGCCGCCCACTTCGTCGCCTTCGCGCAGGGGCGCCGCACCGTCTACACGGCGCCGCTCAAGGCCCTGGTCAGCGAGAAGTTCTTCGCACTGGTCCACGCGTTCGGCTCCGCGAACGTCGGCATGATGACCGGCGACTCGGCGGTCAACCCGGACGCCCCGATCCTCTGCTGCACGGCCGAGATCCTCGCCAACCTCGCGCTGCGCGACGGCGAGGACGCCGACGCCGCCCAGGTGGTGATGGACGAGTTCCACTTCTACGCCGACCCGCAGCGCGGCTGGGCGTGGCAGGTTCCGCTCCTGGAGCTGCCCCGCGCCCAGTTCGTGCTCATGAGCGCCACGCTCGGCGACGTCACGTTCTTCGCCGACGACCTGCAGCGCCGCACCGACGTCCCGGTCGCCACGATCACGGGCACCGAGCGGCCCGTGCCGCTGACGTACGAGTACAGCGTCGAGCCGCTCCACGAGCTGCTCGAGGAGCTGGTCCAGACCCACCGCGCGCCCGTCTACGTCGTCCACTTCACGCAGCGCGAGGCCGTCGAGCGGGCGCAGGCGCTCGCCAACACCACGGTCGCCACCCGCTCCCAGCGCGACGCCATCGCCGACGAGCTCGGCTCCTTCCGGTTCGGCCCCGGCTTCGGCCGCACTCTCTCGCGCCTGCTGCGGCTCGGCGTCGGCGTGCACCACGCGGGGATGCTCCCCCGCTACCGCCGCGTGGTGGAGCGCCTGACGCAGCGCGGCCTGCTCCCGGTGGTGTGCGGCACCGACACGCTGGGCGTCGGCATCAACGTGCCGATCCGTACCGTGGTGCTCACGTCCCTCGTCAAGTACGACGGCGAGCGGATGCGCCACCTCACCGCGCGCGAGTTCCACCAGATCGCCGGCCGGGCCGGCCGCGCGGGCTACGACACGCTCGGCGAGGTCGTCGTCATGGCGCCGGAGCACGTCATCGAGAACCGGCGGGCCCTGGCCAAGGCGGGCGACGACCCGAAGAAGGTCCGCAAGATCGTCCGCAAGCAGGCGCCTCCCGGCCACGTCAACTGGACCGACAAGACGTTCGAGCGCCTCCGCGACGCCCCTCCCGAGCCGCTGACCTCCAGCTTCGCGGTGACCCACGCGATGGTGCTCAACGTGCTGGAGCGCCAGGCGCTGCACGGCGCCGACCCCGTGGCGGTCATGACTCACCTGCTGACGGACAACCACGAGCCGGCCGGCAACCGGCGGCGGCACGTGCGCAGGGCGGTCGAGGTCTACCGCTCGCTCCGCGCGTCGGGTGTCGTCGTGCGCGAAGGGCACACCGTCCGGCTGGCGCACGAGATCCCGGCGACCTTCGCGCTCAACCAGGCGCTGTCCCCCTTCGCCTACGCCGCGCTCGACCTGTTCGACCCGACCGACCCCGGCTACGCCCACGACGTCGTCTCCGTGGTCGAGGCCACGCTCGACGACCCGCGGCAGGTGCTCGCCGCGCAGGAGAACCGCGCCCGCGGCGAGGCCGTCGCCGCGATGAAGGCCGAGGGCTACGAGTACGAGGAGCGCATGGCGCTGCTCGCCGACGTCACCTACCCCAAGCCGCTCGCCGAGCCGTTGGCCGCCGCGTTCGCCGCCTACCGCACCGGCAACCCGTGGGTCGCCGACCTCGAGATCTCCCCGAAGTCGGTGGTGCGCGAGATGCACGAGCGCGCGAGGACCTTCGCGGAGTACGTCAGCGAGTACGGCCTGGACCGCACCGAGGGCGTGCTGCTGCGCTACCTCGCCGACGCCTACCGCGCGCTGCGCCAGACCGTGCCGCCGGAGCGCGCCACGGAGGACCTCGACGAGCTCACCGACTGGCTGGGCGACCTCGTCCGGCGCACCGACTCGAGCCTGCTCGACGAGTGGGAGCGCCTGGCCCACCCGGACGAGGAGGGTCCGCGCCCGCCGGAGGGCGAGGCTCCCCCGCCGCCGCTGTCGGGCAACCCGCGCGTGCTGCGCGCGCTCGTGCGCGGCGCGCTCTTCCGCCGCGTGGAGCTCGTCGCCCGCGAGGACTGGGCCGGCCTGGAGCGCCTCGGGGACGCCGACGAGGCCGGCGAGCCCTGGACCGGACAGCGCTGGGAGGAGGCGATGGCGCCGTACTGGGAGGACCACGACGAGGTCGGCATCGCGGCCCCGGCGCGCGGCCCGGCCCTGTTCCAGGTGGCCGAGGAAGGCACCACCTGGAGGGTGAACCAGGTGCTCGACGACCCCTCGCGCGACCACGACTGGCGCATCGAGGCGATCGTCGACCTGCCCGCCTCCGACGAGAACGGCGAGGTCAGGCTGGCGATCCGGTCCGTCGCGCCGTTCTGAGAACACGGGACCAAAGTCCCTTGGTTAGGTAAGGCAACCCTACGTTTGCGCAGGTCAGGGCAGGTTTCCCTGCCATGACAAGATCTGTCACGCCCCGTACCGTGGCTTCATGAGCAGCCTCCCGGACATCGCCGCAGACCTGCCCACCCCCGCCACCGAGGCCGCCGACGAGGACTTCGTCGGCGTCTCCGCGACCCACCTCAACTGGCTGCGCGCCGGCGTGCTCGGGGCCAACGACGGCATCGTCTCGATCGCCGCGACCGTCCTCGGCGTCGCGGCCGCCAGCACCGACATCAAGCCGATCCTCATCGCCGGCATCGCGGCGCTCGTCGCCGGGGCCCTGTCGATGGCGGTCGGCGAGTACGTCTCGGTGTCGAGCCAGCGCGACGCCGAGATGGTCACCGCCCGGCTGCGCGGCCTGAGTCACCACGAGGTGGAGCTCACCAACCCGTGGCACGCCGCGGTCGCGTCGCTCATGGCGTTCTTCGTCGGCGGCGTCATCCCGATGCTCGTCGTCATCGGGCCGTGGGGCGGGCTGATGCGGTCCGCTGCGACGTTCGGCGCCGTGCTCGTCGCGCTCGTCCTCACCGGCTGGATCAGCGCCCGCTTCTCCGGCGCCGCCGTGCGGCGCGCGGTGGCTCGCAACGTCATCGGCGGCAGCCTGGCCATGCTCGTGACGTTCGGGATCGGTTCGCTCGTCGGGCTCGTCGTCTGACACCCTGACCAGGTGGCACGCAGGGACCAGGCCGGCACGCCCGCGCTCGTCGCGCTCGCCGCGGCCGGTGTGCCGCATACCCTGCACGCGTACGAGCACGACCCGCGCACGCCGGCCGGCTACGGCCTGGAGGCCGCCGCCGTGCTCGGCCTCGACCCGGCGCAGGTCTACAAGACGCTCGTGGCCGAGGTCGACGGACGCCTGACCGTCGCCGTGGTGCCGGTCACCGGGCACCTCGACCTCAAGGCGCTCGCCTCGGCGGTCGGCGGCAAGCGGGCGGTCATGGCGGAGCGGCCCGACGCCGAGCGCGCCACCGGGTACGTCGCCGGCGGCATCTCGCCGCTCGGCCAGAAGACGGCGCTGCCGACGGTCATCGACGAGACGGTCTACCTGTACGACGAGGTCTACGTGTCCGGCGGCCGGCGCGGGCTGGACGTCGGGCTGGCGCCCGACGACCTCGTCACGCTCACCGGCGCGGTCGTCGCCGACCTCGCGCGCGCCTAGGCCTTCTCCGGCCAGAGGCTGCAGGCCCGCTCCGCGAGCGCGGTGATCGTCAGGGACGGGTTGACGCCGAGGTTCGCGCTCACGGCCGCGCCGTCCATCACCCAGAGGCCGGGGTAGCCGTGCACGGCGTGCGAGGTGTCGATCACCCCGGTCGCGGCCGTGGCGCCCATGGTGCATCCGCCGAGGATGTGGGCCGTCATCGGCTTGCGGAACGGCTCGCCGATCGCGCCGCCCGCGAAGGCGCGGTTGCCCGGCGTGGCCATGCGCTCGGCCATCGCCCGCACCGCCCGGTGCCCGGCGGGGATCCACGTCGGGTTGGGCTCGCCGTGGCCCTGGTGCGAGACCAGCCGGAACCTGCCGAGGCGGCCACGGCCGGCGCGGACGGTGAGCGAGTTGTCGCGGCTCTGCATGACGAGCGCGATGACGGTGCGCTCCGACCACCGGCGCACGCTCGCGAGCCTCAGCGTCGTCCGCCATTGCACGACGATCTCGCGCAGGTACTTCCCCACGCCGCCCGGACCGCCGGGGACCAGCACCGTCTGCAGCAGGCCCATCGCGTTCGACCCCCGGCCGTAGCGGACCGGCTCCACGTGGGTGGTGGGGTCCGGGTGCCACGACGACGTGATGGCGACGCCCTCGGTGTAGTCGGTCCGGGCCCGGGTGGTCGTGGCCCCGAGCAGGGACTCGGAGTTGGTGCGGGTCAGTTCGCCCAGGCGGTCGCTGAGCCGCGGCAGGCTGCCGTCCGCCTTGAGGCGGTGGAGCAGCCCCTGCGTGCCGAGCGCCCCCGCCGCGAAGACCACGTGCTCCGCCCGGATGATCGTCCGGCCACCGGAGCGCCGGTCGGTCGGTCTCGTCAGCACGCCGTAGCGCCCGTCGGCCAGCGGCCGCACCGCGGTCACGGTGGTGAGGGGATGGACGACGGCCCCGGCCTTCTCCGCGAAGTAGAGGTAGTTCTTGACCAGCGTGTTCTTGGCCCCGTGCCGGCACCCGGTCATGCACTCGCCGCAGTGGGTGCAGCCGGTGCGGGCGGGGCCGGCGCCGCCGAAGTAGGGATCCGGGACCGTCACCCCGGGCATGCCGAGGAACACGCCCACGGGGGCCAGGCGGAACGTCTCACCCACGCCCTGCCGCTCGGCCACGTCCCGCATCACCTCGTCGGCGGGAGTCATCCGGTCGTAGGGGACCACGCCGAGCATGCGCGACGCGGTGGCCACGTGCGGCGCGAGCTCGGCTTTCCAGTCGGCGAGATCGGCCCACGCGGGGTCGGTGTAGAACTCGTCCGGGGCCTCGTACAGGGTGTTGGCGTACACGAGCGAGCCGCCACCCACGCCCGCGCCGGCGAGGACGAGGCAGTCGTCGAGCATCTCGATCCGCTGGATGCCGTAGCAGCCGAGCCGGGGGGCGAACAGGAACCGCCGCAGGTGCCACGACGTGGCGGCGAAGTCGGCGTCGGCGAACCGCGCCCCGGCCTCGAGCACGTGGACGCGGTAGCCCTTCTCCCTCAGCCGCAGCGCCGCGACCGAGCCGCCGAACCCGGAGCCGACGACGGCGACGTCGGTCTCGATGACGCGGGACGCGGGAAGCACGCGGCGATGCTAGTCACTTCCAGGGGCGCGCCGAGCGCGCCGACCAGTACTCCACCGGGTCCTCGGCGAGCGACGCAGCGCCCTCCTCGGTCATGGCCGGCGGGCGCGCCGCGAGGTTCGACATCAGCTGCTCCGGCGTGACCGCGCCGGACAGCACGAGGTCGACGAAGGGCTGGTGCAGCACCCAGCCGATCGCACCCTGGTCCGGCGCGTCCGGAAGCGCCGCGTCGCCCCCGGGGCCCAGCCGGCCGTTGGCCAGGGCCTCCTTGATCACGACGAGCCAGCCGGCGTCGTGCGCCCGGGCGAGCGCCGGCCCGGCCGACTGCTCGAGGAGGTTCCACGTCGCCTGCACCACCGAGTACGGGCCGGCGGCGAGCGCGGCGTCGATCGCGTCGCCCTGGCGGGGGCC
>Ga0207816_1000124_pt1 | contig 19118 bp, 14 predicted proteins | sample LuqExpMetageno10_FD_187768 | JGI IMG/M metagenome (GOLD analysis project Ga0207816, IMG submission 187768) | Tropical forest soil microbial communities from Luquillo Experimental Forest, Puerto Rico - Sample 10 (SPAdes) | ecosystem: Environmental > Terrestrial > Soil > Tropical forest ... | reverse complement strand
AGGCCGGGCTGGCCGACGCGCGCGTGCGGGACGCCGTGCTCGTCGCGCTCGTCCCGGGGCAGGGCGACCTGCCCGAGCGGTGCGTGCGCGGCGAGCGGCCCTCGCGGGAGGACGACGCCGCCCTCGGCCGGGCGCTCGGGCTCGTCGTCGACCCGCTCGACGGCGTGCCCGCCCCGCCGGCCGCGACCCGGGTCCACGAGGCGGTGCTCGAGTCGGTCGTCGCGCACGGCGAGCACGGTCGCCAGGCCGCGGCCCTCACGCTGCTCGCCATGCTCGCGTGGTGGCGCGGCGACGGCGCCCGTGCGGCGATCCTGCTGCAGCGCGTGCTCGAGGACGACGGCGGGTACCGGCTGGCGTTGCTGCTCGCCGAAGCCCTCTCCGCCGCGGTCCCGCCGGGGTGGGTGGTCGCCGCGCGCCAGGCGTGAGCGCCGGGTCGTGGCCAGGCGGGCGAGGCGGTAGCGTCGCGCCAGGTCCGGGGCGAGATCCCGTTCGGGAGGACGCATGTCGGTCGTGGTGGGGTACCTCGCAACGGTGGAGGGGCGGGCTGCGCTGAACGCGGCCGTGCGCGAGTCCGCGTTGCGGAAGGACCGGGTGGTGGTGGTCGTCAGCACGCGGCCCGACGAGCCGCCGGAGCGGCGCCACGACCTCGAGGTCGCCCTCGGTGCGGTGCACAGCGAGCTCGAGTCATCGGACATCGAGCACGAGATCCGCGTGCTCGTCGGCGGCGACGTGGCGGAGGACCTGCTGAGCACGGCGGAGGAGGCGGACGCCCAGCTCGTCGTCATCGGACTGAGGCGGCGTAGCCCCGTCGGCAAGCTGATCCTCGGCGTGAACGCGCAGCGTGTGCTGTTCGACGCCCCGTGCCCGGTGCTGACGGTGAAGCCCGACCTCTGAGGGCGGGAATCTTCCGCGGGTGTGGCTCGTTCGACATCAAGAGCACCGGTACCGGTCGATCAACGGATCACCCGCCGGGCGGGCGGCGTGAAGCCGCTCGGCCGGGGAGGGCGTCGGTACAATATCCGCCTGTCCGTCGGACCGTGGCTGCGGTGCCGGTGCCGCCGATAGCTGCCGAAAGGTAATACGTGTCGCCCAAGACGTTGACTCCTGCCCTCACGCCTGAGCCCGAAGCCCCCGTCGTCGAGACCGCCAAGCCGCGTCGTCGTGCCTCCGCTGCGACGGCGGCGAAGACGCGCGTGTCCGCGACCGTCGAGGACGAGGCCCCGGCTGCGCGCAAGCGCACGGCCGCCAAGGCGGCACCCAAGGCCCCCAAGGCCGTCGAGCCTGCGGTGGACGAGGACGTCGAGGACGTCGAGGAGGCCGCGGAGGACATCGAGCCCGAGGGCGACATCGACCTGGCCGAGGAGGCCGAGGTCGAGGAAGTCGAGGCCGAGGAGGCCGAGGCACCTGAGGCCGAGGCTGAGGCCGGTGCCTCCGAGGAGGAGTCCGGCGACGACGAGGAGACCCCCGCCAAGGCAAAGGACGAGGGCGGCGAGGACACCGGCGGCTTCGTCTACTCCGACGCGGACGACGACGACGCCCCGGCGCAGCAGGTCGTCACCGCCGGCGCAACGGCCGACCCGGTCAAGGACTACCTCAAGCAGATCGGCAAGGTCGCGCTCCTCAACGCCGAGCAGGAGGTCGAGCTCGCCAAGCGGATCGAGGCCGGCCTGTTCGCCGAGGAGAAGCTGGGCAAGGAGTTCGCCGGCCTCGACAAGACCAAGGCCGACGCGGACACCCGCAAGTTCGTGCGCGAGCTCGAGTGGATCGCGCAGGACGGTCGTCGTGCGAAGAACCACCTGCTCGAGGCCAACCTGCGCCTCGTCGTCTCGCTGGCCAAGCGGTACACCGGTCGCGGCATGCTCTTCCTGGACCTGATCCAGGAGGGCAACCTCGGCCTCATCCGTGCGGTCGAGAAGTTCGACTACACCAAGGGCTACAAGTTCTCGACCTACGCCACCTGGTGGATCCGTCAGGCGATCACGCGTGCCATGGCCGACCAGGCCCGCACCATCCGCATCCCGGTGCACATGGTCGAGGTCATCAACAAGCTCGCCCGCGTGCAGCGCCAGATGCTCCAGGACCTGGGCCGCGAGCCCACCCCGGAGGAGCTGGCCAGGGAGCTCGACATGACCCCGGAGAAGGTCGTCGAGGTCCAGAAGTACGGCCGCGAGCCCATCTCGCTCCACACGCCGCTGGGCGAGGACGGCGACAGCGAGTTCGGTGACCTCATCGAGGACTCCGAGGCCGTTGTGCCGGCCGACGCGGTGAGCTTCACGTTGCTCCAGGAGCAGCTGCACCAGGTGCTCGACACGCTCTCGGAGCGCGAGGCGGGCGTCGTGTCGATGCGGTTCGGCCTGACCGACGGCCAGCCGAAGACGCTCGACGAGATCGGCAAGGTCTACGGGGTGACGCGCGAGCGGATCCGGCAGATCGAGTCGAAGACGATGTCCAAGCTGCGGCACCCGTCGCGGTCGCAGGTCTTGCGGGACTACCTGGACTGATCCGTTCCGACGAGGGGGGCGACCTACGGGTCGCCCCCCTCGTCGTGTCAGCGGGTCAACGGCCGCCCGGCATGCGTCGAATCGTTTCGCGCGTTCTTGGCGCGCTGCCGTGTTTACCCGGCGCGCATTGCGAAACCCATTCCGGTGGACCCCCGGGGCAGGCCAGCGAATCGCCTCAAGGGGCGCATGCGCAGGTCAGACGACATGGGAATCCGTCGGCGGAGGGCGCCGAATGGGTGACGGGATACGCCCGTATCTTCCGTTTGTCATTGGGCCGTTGGGTTGGTTTCTCTCACTCGCGGGCGGGACATGTGGAAAGTGTCGGACGCCGATGGCGGCTTCCCGCCACACTGCGGGCCAGACGATGCGGCAGCCGGGGCACCGCGTCCGACCAGGGGGAAGCCATGACGGCGCTGGCCGAGGGCAGGCCGACGACAGGCGCGCTCGCGCGACCGCGAGCCCGGTGGTGGGTGGTGCTGGTCGCGGTCCTCGTCGGGGCGTTGCTGGCGGGTTCGGGAGTCGTGGTCGTCGTCCGCGATGACCGACGACGTGCGGACGTGGAAGCTCTCGGGGCCGCGAAGGACCGGGTGACGGCCGCGATCGCGGATCTCTCCGGCCCGATGTCGGCAGCGCGGACGGCCCTGGACCGGTCCGCCCGGCGGGTGGACGACGAGCGCGTCCGCTCGGAGCTCGCGGCCGCGCTGGACTCGGCACGTGCTGCCGTCGATGCCGAGGCGATCAGCGCGGCGGAGCTCGACGCGCTGGCCGGGCGGTTGATCGCCTCCCGCGACGAGCTCACGACGAGGACGGACGTGGTCACGTCGGCGGTCGCCGCATGGGACCTTGCCCAGGCGCGGGCTGCACGGGCACAGGCGCTTGCCCGGCTCGACGCGGCTCTGTCCGCGGCGCGTGCCGTGCTGGACGCATCGGCGGGCCGCGTGCAGGACGACGCCGTGAGGGCGGCTCTGGCGGCCGCACTGGACTCGGCGCGGGCCCAGCGGGACGCCCCGGCGCCCAGCGATGCGGCCGCACTGAGGGCCTCGGCGGCGGCATTGGCAGGGGTCGCCGACTCGCTTGCGGCCCCGCAGGCGGCGGTCGTGACCGCCGTCGCGGCCTGGGAGCAGACGCAGAAGGCCGCGGCCGCTCGTGCAGCATCGGCCACCGGCCTCGCGGCACAGCATCAGTCGGCGCCGAAGAAGACGGCCCCCTCATCACCGGCCTCACCGCCGCCGCCGACCACGAACGAAGGCCACTGGGAGACGACTGTGACGTACGAAGACTTGCGGCTCTGCATGGACACGGAGGGCAACTCGTGGGAGTGCTGATGGCAGCCGCGTAGAGCGAGGGGGCCCGGGTGGCAGCCCGGGCCCCCTCCACGCACAGATCAAGGTCGACCCTCATGCGAGAAGGAACCGTCATGCGCGCACGTCCATCGTCTCATCGCGCGGCTCATCGCCGCACGCGTCGTGTCACCCGCAAGGGTGTGTTGCTGCTGCTCGTCGGCGCCCTCACCGGCGCGGGGGTGGTCGCGGCCGAGCCCGCCGCGGCGGTGCCCGCCGGATGGCTCGAGCCGGGCGTGACGATCACCGGCGTCACCCTCGACAGCTCGTGGCTCGGCGCCATGGTCCCGCCGATCGGGTACGGGGACGACGTCACCTTCTGCATCACCGCGGGTGGCGGGATTCCCATGGGCACGACGCCGAGCTCGGTCGGCACGATCGACGACCCGCAGCTCGCCGCGGCGATGGCTCGGCACCGGTGGGACAACGATGCGATCACCCGTGCGGCGCTGAGCTACCTCAGTCACATGCGGTGGGAGACCGGATCCAACGGAATCAGCGCTCAGACGAGGAAGAATCGCTACCAGGCCAACACCCCGCAGGTGGTCAAGGACCGCGCCGCCGCCCTGCTCGCCGAGGCTGCGACGGTTGCCGGTCCGTACGCCGCTGCACTCGTCTCGCCGGCCGGCGCCGGTACCCGGACGGGCGACATCCACAACATCGGAGTCACCAGCGCTTCGGGAGCTTGGATCGCAGGATTGCGATTCACTGTGACGCTCGCCGGCCCGGCTCTGTTCGATGCGACGGGGACCGCCTCGTTCGATGGGACGACCGGTCCCGGTCCTGTGACGTTGGCGTGGACCGCCACGGGGGTGGGCACGGTGAGAGCGGACGTCACCTACCGCGACGTCCCCCGGGTCACCATGACTCGCCTCAATGGCGCCGGAAAGGTCCAGACGGTCATCACCTACGGTCACCGACCCGTTGGCGCGGACCCGCTCGAGCGCGTGTCGCCGGCGATCACGTTCGACGTCGTAGGCCAGTTCCAGCCGATGGCCTCGACGGCCGTCGGGTCGAAGGCCGTCGCCCAGGGCGACGCGCTCGTCGACCGGGTCACCGTCGGCACCGCACCCGGCGACACCTGGCTGGTGGTCGGCGGCCAACCGGTGCCGGTGACGTTCGTCGGCACCGCCTATGCCTCCGGCTCGGCGCCACCGCCGACCCCCGGGACCGTGCCGGCGGCCGCCCGGCCCCTCGGCACCGCCTCGCTGACCGTCTCCGGACCTGGCACCTACGAGGCGACGATCCCGGGCACCGGCACCGGCGGCTTCGTTACCTGGGTGTGGGAGCTCTCGCTCGCCGAGCAGGCGGACGCCTGGCGCCCGTACCTGCGCGGCGACTGGCACGACGCGTTCGGGCAGCCCGACGAGACGGCCTCCGTGCGGCACCGGGCCGCCGCGACGTCCCAGGTCGTCGTGCGCGCGGACGCCGACGGACGGCCGGTCGGGCTCGCGGACGACGTCGTCGTGGCAGGGTTCCCCGACGACCACCCGGGCTTCGCCGGCGGCGCGGGCTTCACGCCCGACCGCCCGACGATCACGCAGTCCCTCTGGTTCTTCCCCGACGGGCTCGAGGTGGCCGACGAGCGTCGCGGCGAGGCCACGCTGCTGGGCGAGGTCGACCTGCCGGCCGGGAACGGCACCTACCGCTCGATCGGCGAGGGCGCGTTCACGCTGCCCCTGACGGCCACCGGCGGGGGGCTCCCGGGAACCTACGTGTTCACGCACCGGTTCGCGGGCGACGACCGCGTCGAAGCATTCGAGACGTCCGTGACGGCCGCGACCGAGCAATTCGTCCTGCAGCCCCGGCCCCTCGGCGTCGAAACGGTCGCGGTGGCGGAGCGCGCGCCGGTGCTCGGCGACCAGGTGCTCGCCCACGACGTGGCCACCGTCACCGGCGACATCCCCGTCGGCTCGAGCATCGCCTTCGAGCTGTACCAGTGGGACCCCGCGGGCGCGCCCGACTGCACCGCGCCCGTCTGGACGTCGCCGGCCATCACGCTCACCGGTGAGGGCGAGGTCGTCTCGCCGTCGGGTGACGTCGTCGCCCTGACGGGCGACTTGGGGTTTGTCGCCGTCGTCCGCGACGCGGACGGCGCCGTTCTCGCACGGGGTGACTGCGGTGCGGCCGACGAAACGATCGCGGCGGAGGCATACAGCGTCGTCACCTCGGCGCTCGCGGACCGCGAGGCCGTCTTCGGCGACCGCGTCGTCGTGCGCGACACCGCCACGGTCGCCGGCACCGTCCCGACGGACGCCACGCTGAGCTTCGAGCTGTACGGCTGGCCGGTCGGAGCCGAGCCGGCGTGCGACGAGGCCATCTGGGTGTCCGACGCCGTCCCGCTCGTCGTCGGCGAGACGACGTCACCGGAGGTCGTCGTCGACCCGGTGCGGGGCAGCCTCGGATTCGTGGCCGTCACCCGCGGCGCGGACGGGCGCGAGCTGTCGCGCGGCGCATGCGGAGCTCCCGAGGAGACGATCGTGGACGACGAGCTCGGCATCACGACCGTCGCTCGTGCCGCAGGGACCGTGGTGCTCGGCCACCCGGTCACCGTGTCCGACGAGGCCACCGTGTCCGGGCACCCGGCGACGGGCACGACGCTCACCTTCGAGCTCTACACGTGGAAGCCCGGCGCGGCGCCGTCCTGCACGTCGCCGATCTGGCAGTCGGAGGCGGTGGCGCTGACAGGCCCCGGCGTGCTCAGGTCGCAGGCGACCGCGGTGCCCGTGGTGACGGGTCCGCTCGGGTTCGTCGCGGTGGCGCGCGGGGCCGACGGCCGTGTGCTCGCGCGTGGCCTGTGCGGCGAGGCGGGGGAGACGCTCGACGCCGTCCCGGAGCTGGCGCAGACGGGCGTGGCGAGAGTCGGAGCAGCGGGGACGCTCGGCGCCCTGCTCGTCGTGCTCGGTGCCGTGGCGGTGGCCATCAGTCGTCGACGCGGGGCGTGATCGTCGGGCAGGTCGACCGCCGGGGCAAGGCTCGCCTGGGTGCCACGCCTTCACCCGATCGGGTGTCCGTGCTGCTCAGGGGTACCACGGCCGTGACCGGCGTCGATGTAATAGGCCCGCCGGTAGGGACGGTTCGCGTCCTCCATGTTCTCCATCCGGCCTTCCAACGCCGGAGAGGAGAGTGAGGCTTCGTTGTCCGAAGCATGGATGCTGCCGGAGGGGATGCTCGATGCGCTGCCCGACGGCGTCTACTTCGTCGATCGCGACCGGACCGTCACGTACTGGAACGCCGCCGCGAGCACCATCAGCGGGTTCGCCCCCAAGGAGATGCTCGGGCACTGGTGCGGGGACGGGCTGCTCAGCCACGTCGACGACGACGGGCGTGGACTGTGCGGAGAGCGCTGCCCGCTGCTCGCGACGATCGGCGACGGCGAGGTCCGCTCGGCCCGGGTGATGCTCCACCACCGGGACGGGCACATGGTGCCGGTCGAGATCCGCGCGGCGCCGATGCGGGACGCGGACGGCAACATCGTCGGCGCGATCGAGATGTTCCGCGACGACACCGCCCGGTTCGCCGAGGAGCACCGGGTCCGCGAGCTGGACGTCGTCGGGGGCACGGACCCGCTCACCGGGTTGGGCAACCGGCGCTCGCTCGAGGCACACCTCATCGAGAGGCTCGCGGCGCTGGCGCATCGCCAGGTGCCGCTCGGCGTGCTCGTGTGCGGCGTGGAGGACCTCCGGGCGGTCGAGGAGTCCCACGGACGCGACGCCGCCGACCGCATGCTGATGGTGATCGCCGACACGCTCGTGCACTGCCTGCCGGGCCGCGGGCGGCTGTTCCGGTACGGCGCCGACCAGTTCGTCGGGCTCGTCTCCCGCTCCGACCTCGCGGTCTTCGGGACCCGGCTGTGCGCCTATGTCGAAGACTCACGCATCGGGCTCGAGGACGACGTGCTCCACCCAACGATCTCCGTGGGCGCGACCATGGCCGCTCGCGGGGAGGACTACCTCGACGTGCTGCGGCGGGCGGAACGCCTGCTCTCGGCGGCGTCCAAGGCCGGTGGCAACTGCGTGGTGACGGACACGGACGAGGCGCCCGCGGCGAGCTGATCCGGCGGAGATCAGCCGGCGACGGCCCCGGCGCCGTGCTCCGCGTGCAGACGGTCGGTCTCGTCCTGCACATGGGTGGCGAGCGAGGAGAACTTGTCGGCGTGCTCGCGCGCGTGGTGCGCGCAGAAGAGGAGCTCGCCAGAAGGCATGACGACGCGGACGTAGGCCTGTGCGCCGCAGCGGTCGCAACGGTCGGCTGCGGTCAGCGGTGCGTGGGTCTGGGTCGCGTTCACAGATCCATAGAACCACCCCGCCCGCAAATCCATGTCACTGAAAGTGCCAGGTTCGCCATCCGCGTACAGAATCGTGACGCGCCGTCATCTCGCCGTGATATGAGGCCCATTTCCTGCACGTTCGCGACACGCGCGTGACACATCCGGGGTCCAGATCGTGAGACATCCCGGGCGCCGCGCGCCGCGTCGGGGCCGTCAGCGGCCCCCGTTACGATCCTGGCGTGACGACGACCGACTCCCAGTCCAGCTACACGGCCCGGCACCTCTCGGTGCTCGAGGGCCTGGAGGCGGTCCGCAAGCGCCCCGGCATGTACGTCGGCACCACCGACAGCCGAGGCCTCATGCACTGCCTCTGGGAGATCATCGACAACGCGGTCGACGAGGCGCTCGGGGGCTTCTGCGAGCACATCGACGTGGTGCTGCACGCCGACGGCTCGGTCGAGGTGCGCGACGACGGGCGCGGCATCCCGGTGGACATCGAGCCCAAGACCGGCCTGACCGGCGTCGAGGTCGTTTTCACCAAGCTGCACGCCGGCGGTAAGTTCGGCGGCGGTTCCTACGCCGCGTCCGGCGGCCTCCACGGCGTTGGGGCCTCCGTCGTCAACGCCCTCTCGGCGCGCCTCGACGTCGAGGTGGACCGCGGCGGCCGCACGCACAAGATGGCCTTCCATCGCGGCGAGCCGGGGGAGTTCGCCGGCCAGGGCCCGGACGCGGGGTTCGAGCCTTTCGTCTCGGGCTCGGTGCTGGGCGTCGTCGGCAAGGTCGGCAGGAACGTCACCGGCACACGGGTCCGTTACTGGGCCGACCGCCAGATCTTCCTCCCGTCCGCGGTCTTCTCGTACGACGAGCTGGCGACGCGAGCGCGGCAGACGAGCTTCCTCGTCCCCGGCCTGGAGATCACGCTGCGCGACGAGCGCGGCCTTCCCGGCACGCCCGGCGAGGAGGGGCCGCACGTCGAGACCTTCCGCCACACGGGCGGCGTCGTCGACTTCGTCGAGTACCTCTCGCCCGACCCGAAGGTCACCGAGATCTGGCACCTCACCGGCTCGGGGACGTTCACGGAGACCGTCCCGGTGCTCGACGAGCGCGGCCACATGACCCCGCAGGCGGTCGAGCGCACGTGCGAGGTCGACGTCGCGCTGCGTTGGGGGACCGGCTACGAGACGGACGTCCGCTCCTTCGTCAACATCATCGCGACGCCCAAGGGCGGCACCCACGTCGCCGGGTTCGAGCAGGCGCTGCTCAAGGCGCTGCGCGACGCGGTGACCGCCAACGCCCGCCGCCTCAAGGTCTCGACGAGGAACGGCGAGGAGCGGCTCGAGAAGGACGACCTGACGGCCGGCATGACCGCGGTCGTCACGGTGCGCCTCGCCGAGCCGCAGTTCGAGGGGCAGACGAAGGAGGTGCTGGGCACCGCCGCGGTGCGCGCGATCGTCGCGAAGGTCGTCGGCACCGAGCTGAACGCGATGCTCACCTCGACGCGCGGCGCGGTGAAGGCGCAGGTCAACACCCTGCTCGACAAGATCGTCGCGGAGATGCAGGGCCGCCTGGCGGCCCGCAAGCAGAAGGAGATCTCCCGCCGCAAGACGGCGCTCGAGTCGAGCTCGCTGCCGCCGAAGCTCGCGGACTGCCGCATCGACGACGTCGAGCGCAGCGAGCTGTTCATCGTCGAGGGCGACAGCGCGCTCGGCACCGCGAAGCTCGCCCGCTCGTCGGACTACCAGGCCCTGCTGCCGATCCGCGGCAAGATCCTGAACGTCCAGAAGGCGTCGATCTCGGACATGCTCCACAACGCCGAGTGCGCCGCGATCATCCAGGTGGTCGGCGCGGGCTCCGGGCGCACGTTCGACCTGGACCAGGCGCGCTACGGGAAGATCATCATGATGACGGACGCCGACGTCGACGGCGCCCACATCCGCACGCTGCTGCTCACGCTCTTCTACCGGTACATGCGGCCGATGGTGGCGGCTGGTCGCGTGTACGCCGCCGTGCCGCCGCTGCACCGCATCGAGCTCATGGGCAGCCGCAAGGCCGACGAGGACAAGTACCTCTACACGTACTCGGAGGCCGAGCTCGCCGCGACGCTCAAGCGTCTCGACCGTGCGGGCCGGCGCTACTCGGACGACATCCAGCGGTACAAGGGCCTCGGCGAGATGGATGCCGGGCAGCTCTCGGAGACGACGATGGACCCGCGGCACCGCACGCTGCGACGCGTGACGGTCGCGGCGGCCGAGCGTGCCGAGCAGGTGTTCGACATGCTCATGGGCTCCGACGTCGGGCCCCGCCGCGACTTCATCGTCGACCACGCCGACGAGCTCGACCGCAGCAAGATCGACGCCTGAGCACCCGAGCCGTTGGGGAAGGATGTGTCCGTGACCGACGTGCTCGACCTGCAGGACGTCTCGATCGTCCGTGGCGCGACGACGATCCTCGACGGTTTGTCCTGGACGATCCGCGAGGGCGAGCGCTGGGTGGTGCTCGGGCGCAACGGCGCGGGCAAGACGACGCTGCTGCAGATCGCGTCCGGCCGCATGCACCCGAGCAGCGGGACCGCCGACGTCCTCGGCTCTCGGATGGGCCGGGTCGACGTGTTCGAGCTGCGGCCGCGCATCGGCCTGTCGAGCGCCGCCCTCGCCGAGCACATCCCGTCCGGTGAGCTGGTCCGGGACGTCGTGATCACCGCGGCCTACGGCGTCACGGGCCGCTGGCGGGAGCAGTACGAGGACCTGGACGAGTCCCGCGCCGCCGACCTCCTCACGGTGTTCGGCGTCGACCACCTGGCCCACCGCTACTTCGGCACGCTGTCGGAGGGCGAGCGCAAGCGCGTCCAGATCGCCCGCTCGCTCATGGCCGACCCCGAGCTGCTGCTGCTCGACGAGCCGGCGGCCGGGCTGGACCTCGGCGGACGCGAGGAGCTCGTCGGCGCCCTGGCCGAGCTGGCACGCGACCCCCGCTCGCCGGTGCTCGTCCTCGTGACGCACCACGTGGAGGAGATCCCGCCGGGCTTCACGCATGTGCTGCTGCTGCGGCAGGGGCGGGCCGAGGCAGCGGGTCCCCTCGCGGAGGTGCTGACCGCCGAGAACCTGTCGCGGACGTTCGGGCTGGAGCTCGAGCTCGACCGGCACGACGAGCGGTGGTCGGCCCGAGCCGTCCCGACGTCGGCACGCACCCACGCGCACTGACCCCCGAAGCCCCTCGAGTCCCGCCCGAACGGCGCTAATGTCGGGAAGTGGGCAGTGTCGCCTCGGCGGCGCCCGCGAAAGGGGGACATCGTGGCCTGGCAGTGGTGGCTTCTAGCCGCGCTGGTGCTGGCGATCGCCGAGGAGTTCTCGTTCGGCCTCGTCCTTCTGATGCTCGCCGGCGGTGCGCTTGCCGCCGGGATCGCCTCCGCTCTCGGCGCGGACCTCGTCTGGCAGATCGTCATCGCCATCGTGGTGGCGTCGGCGCTCCTCCTGGCGCTGCGTCCTTGGCTGCTGCGCCACCTGCGCACGCGCCGGAAGCTCATCGAGACGAACGTCACCGCGCTCATCGGACGCCCTGCGGTCGCCGTGACCGAGGTCGCCGGCGACGGCGGCCGCGTGAAGATCGGCGGCGAGGTCTGGACCGCGCGCACCGCAACCGGTGCGCGGATCGCGACGGGCACGCCGGTGCGCGTGGCCCGGATCGACGGCGCGACCGCCGTCGTCGAACCCATCGAGGAGTGAGATGAATCCGAGTCCGGCCGAGGTTGTCGGCCTGATCGTCCTGGGTCTCGTCGTCCTGTTCGTCATCATCGCGCTGGTCCGCGCCGTGCGGATCGTCCGGCAGGCGGAGGCGTACATCGTCGAGCGCCTCGGCCGGTACAGCAGGACCCTGGACGCCGGGCTGCACCTCCTGTTCCCGTTCATCGACCGGGTGCGGGCCAAGGTGGACCTGCGCGAGCAGGTCGTCTCCTTCCCGCCGCAGCCCGTGATCACCAGCGACAACCTCGTCGTCTCGATCGACACCGTCATCTACTTCCAGGTGACCGAGCCTCGGGCCGCCGTGTACGAGATCCAGAACTACTACACCGGCATCGAGCAGCTGACCGTCACCACGCTTCGTAACGTCATCGGCACCATGGACCTCGAGCAGACGCTCACCAGCCGTGACCAGATCAACGGCCAGCTGCGCGGGGTGCTCGACGAGGCCACGGGCAAGTGGGGCATCCGCGTCAACCGCGTCGAGCTCAAGGCGATCGACCCGCCGCCGAGCATCCAGAGCTCGATGGAGCAGCAGATGCGCGCCGAGCGCGACCGCCGCGCCACGATCCTCACCGCCGAGGGCGTCAAGCAGAGCAAGATCCTCACGGCGGAGGGCGAGAAGCAGGCGGCGGTCCTGCGGGCCGAGGGCGACGCCCAGTCGGCCGTGCTGCGTGCCGAGGGCGACGCCCGCGCGATCCTCCAGGTGTTCGACGCCATCCACCGCGGCGACGCCGACCCCAAGCTGCTGGCGTACCAGTACCTGCAGACGCTGCCGAAGATCGCCGAGAGCCCGTCCAGCACCATGTGGTTCCTGCCGTCCGAGCTGTCGGGCGCGCTGGGCCAGCTGGCACGCGGCTTCAGCGGGGGAGCCCCGGGCGGTCCGGCCGAGCCGACGCATCCGGCGGCGCCGTTGGGAGCGCCGCCGGAGAGCAACCTCCCGCCGATGTCGCTGCCGACCGCCGCCGAGGCGCTGGCCGAGGCCCGGCGCCAGTCGGAGGCGGCGACCGCTGACGCGACCGACGCCGGGACGCGCAGCGGCATGCCGTTCAACCCCGAGGTCGAAGTCGGGCAGCGCCCGAGCGGCGCCCCGCCGAGGCCGCCCGCGCGGCCGGTCCCGCCGGCCCCGCCCGCCGAGGAGGAGCCCACCGAGCCTCCGGTGGAGTGAAGCCGGCGCGACACGCCGGACGGAAGTCGACGTCGGGGCCGCGAAGGGCCACCCTTCACCGCGGCCCCGACGTTGCTGTGGACTTGCTGAGTGAGTGCTCACTCATTTAGTCTCGCGGGGTGCACACGACAGGTGCGCGTTCCGGACGCGCCGCTCCGCTGCCGCCCGACGAGCGGCGGCTCGCCATCCTCAAGGCCGTGAGGCCCGTGGTGCGGGCGCGCGGCACCGACGTGACGACGCGGGAGCTCGCCGAGGCGGCCGAGGTCGCCGAGGGCACCCTGTTCCGGGTGTTCGACGACAAGGAGTCCCTGGTCCGCGAGGCGATCGCGGCCGCGCTGGACCCCGGTGACTTCATCGACGAGCTCGGGTCGATCGACCTGGGCCTGCCCGTCGAGGAGCGCCTCGCGGCGGTCATCCGAGCCGGCGTCGCGCGCATGGCGGACCTGGCGCTGTGGATGGCGCTGCTCCACCGGCAGCGCGGCGCAGCCGGTGGTGACGGTGCCGTGGGCAAGCACGCAGGGTGGGCGCAGCGGCAGGAGGCCACCCGGATGCTCGTGCGTGTCCAGCTGCAGAGGATCCTCGAGCCGGACGCCGCGAGGTTGCGGCACTCGATCGACGCGGTGATCGCCATGCTCGAGGCCTCGCTCACCGGGGCGATCATGCAGTCCGCCGACCGGCTCCGGCAGGGCCAGGACGTCCGCGACGTCGACCCCGACCTCATCGTCGACTTCTTCCTCCACGGGGCACTGCGCCCCGCCGAGGCCACCCACTAGATCCACCCACTCCGAGAGGGAGACCCATGCTGGTCCGGCTTCTCCGCGAGCATCTGCGCCCATATGCGGGCACGGCGCTCGTGGTCGTCGCCCTGCAGATCGTGCAGGTCGTCGCCACGCTGTACCTACCGAGCCTCAACGCCGACATCATCGACAAGGGCGTGGCGGTCGGGAACACCCACGAGATCTGGCGGCTCGGCGGAGTCATGCTCGCCGTCAGCCTCGCCCAGGTGGTCTGCGCGATCGGCGCCGTCTACCTCGGCGCCCGCACCGCGATGGCGCTGGGCCGCGACATGCGCTCCCGGCTGTTCGAGCGGGTCCAGGCGTTCTCGCAGCAGGAGATGGGCTCCTTCGGCGCCCCGACCCTCATCACCCGCACGACGAACGACGTCCAGCAGGTGCAGATGGTCGTCCTCATGACGTTCACCATCATGCTGATGGCGCCGATCATGCTGGTCGGCGGCGTGATCATGGCGCTGCGCCAGGACGTGGTGCTGTCGAGCGTCCTGCTGGTCGTCGTGCCCGTGCTCGCCGTCATCGTCGCGGTCGTCGTGACCAAGATGGTGCCCTGGTTCCGCAAGATGCAGTCGCGGATCGACTCGGTGAACCGCGTGATGCGCGAGCAGCTGGCGGGCGTGCGCGTCGTCCGGGCCTTCGTCCGCGAGGGGCGCGAGCGCCGGCGGTTCGGCCAGGCGAACGACGACCTGTACGAGGCGGGCGTGCGCACCGGCATGTACATGGCGGTGCTGTTCCCGCTCGTCATGTTCGTCATGAACGCGACGAGCGTCTCCGTGCTGTGGTTCGGCGCCCACCTCATCGACAGCGGGAAGATGCAGATCGGCTCGCTGACGGCGTTCATCAGCTACATCGTCTTCATCCTCATGGCCGTGATGATGAGCTCGCTGATCTTCGTGATGATCCCGCGCGCGATGGTCGCCTCCGAGCGCATCGCCGCCGTGGTCGACACCCCGCCCACGGTCCTTCCGCCCATCCAGCCCGTCGCGCTGCCGGTCGGGTCCGTGCGTGGCCGGCTGGAGCTGACCGGGGTCGAGTTCCGGTACCCCGGCGCCGAGGACGCGGTCCTCCAGGACATCGACCTCGTTGCCGAGCCCGGCAGGACGACGGCGATCATCGGATCGACGGGTGCCGGCAAGACGACGCTCGTCAACCTGGTGCCGCGGCTCTACGACGTCACCAGCGGCACCGTGACGATCGGCGGCGTCGACGTGCGCGACGTGGCGCCGGACGAGCTGTGGGGGCTGATCGGCCTCGTCCCGCAGAAGCCCTACCTCTTCTCGGGGACCGTGCGCTCGAACCTCCACTTCGGTGCGCCGGACGCGACGGACGACGAGCTGTGGCACGCGCTCGAGGTGGCACAGGCGCGCGACTTCGTCGAGGCGATGGAGGGCGGCCTGGACGCGCCGATCGCGCAGGGCGGCACCAACGTGTCCGGCGGACAGCGGCAGCGCCTGGCGATCGCCCGGGCGATCGCCCGCAAGCCCGCGATCTACCTGTTCGACGACTCGTTCTCCGCACTCGACTACGCGACCGACGCCGCGCTGCGGCAGGCGCTCATCCCCGAGACGCGGGACTCGACGGTGCTCGTCGTCGCGCAGCGCGTCGCGACCATCCGCAACGCGGACCGGATCGTCGTGCTCGACGACGGCAAGGTGGTGGGGGTCGGCACCCACGCGGAGCTCCTCGAGAGCAACCCGACGTACCAGGAGATCGTCTACTCGCAGCTGAGCGTGGAGGAAGCGGCATGAGCGCCCAGGAGAACGGCGAGCAGACCACCCCGGCGCGCATCACCCCGCCGCGGCGGCGGGGCCCGATGGGCGGCGGGCCCTTCGGCGGCATGGGGATGCCGGGGGAGAAGGCCAAGGACCTCAAGGGTTCCGGCAAGCGACTCGTCGGCCTGCTTCGGCCCGAGCGCTCCCGCCTGACCTGGGTCGTCGTCCTGGCCGTGCTGTCGGTCACGGCGGCGGTCTTCGGCCCCAAGATCCTCGGCCGCGCCACCAACGTGATCTTCGAGGGCCTCATGGGCCGCCAGATCGCCAGCAAGCTGCCGCCGGGCGTCGACCCCAGCACCGTGAGCGTCGACCAGGTCGTCGCCCAGCTGCGCGCCCAGGGCCAGAACCAGCTCGCGGACATGATCGCCGGCCAGCACGACATCGTCATCGGCCAGGGGGTCGACTTCCACAAGCTGGCGACAATCCTGCTGGTCGTGCTGGCGATCTACGTCGTGTCGGCGATCTTCGGCTGGCTCCAGTTCCGGCTGACGACGCGGATGGTCCAGAACACCGCCCGGCAGCTCCGCAACGACGTCGAGGCCAAGCTGGGCAGGCTGCCGCTGTCCTACTTCGACCGCCAGCCCCGTGGCGAGCTGCTGTCCCGCGTGACCAACGACATCGACAACGTCGCCCAGACGATGCAGCAGACGCTGTCGCAGTTGATCACGTCCGTGCTCACGGTGGCCGGCGTGCTCGTCATGATGTTCTCGATCTCGTGGGAGCTGTCGCTCGTCGCGCTGGTGACCGTGCCGCTGGCCATGGTCATCGCGATGGCGATCGCGAAGCGGTCGCGGCCGCAGTTCGTCAAGCAGTGGACGCACACCGGCGAGCTCAACGCGCACATCGAGGAGATGTTCACCGGGCATGCTCTGGTGACCGTCTTCGGCCGCCAGCGCGAGGCCGCGAAGGTGTTCGACGAGCGGAACGGCAAGCTCTACGACGCCAGCTTCAAGGCGCAGGCCATCTCCGGGATCATCCAGCCGGCGCTCGGCTTCGTCGCCAACCTCAACTACCTCGTCGTCGCCGTCGTCGGCGGCCTCAAGGTGGCGTCGGGGACGCTGACCCTCGGCGACGTGCAGGCGTTCATCCAGTACAGCCGCCAGTTCAGCCAGCCGATCACCCAGATCGCCGCCATGGCGAACCTGCTGCAGTCCGGCGTCGCCTCCGCCGAGCGCGTCTTCGAGCTGCTCGACGCCGAGGAGCAGTCGGCCGACCCGGTGCCCGCCGCCAAGCTCGCCCAGCCCGTCAAGGGCCGCGTCGAGTTCGAGCACGTGGCGTTCCAGTACGACCCGGAGAAGCCGCTCATCAAGGACCTCTCGATGGTCGCAGAGCCGGGCCACACGATCGCCATCGTCGGCCCGACGGGCGCCGGCAAGACGACCCTGGTCAACCTCATCATGCGGTTCTACGAGGTCAACGGCGGGACCATCACGCTCGACGGCATCGACACCCGCACGCTGACGCGCGACGAGCTGCGGTCCCAGATGGGCATGGTGCTCCAGGACACCTGGCTCTACGAGGGCACGATCGCGGAGAACATCGCCTACGGCGTGGACGAGGCGAACCGCGAGCAGGTGGTGGCGGCGGCGACGGCGACGCACGTCGACCGGTTCGTCCGCACCCTGCCCAAGGGCTACGACACGAAGATCGACGACGAGGGCGGGTCGCTGTCGGCGGGCGAGAAGCAGCTGCTGACGATCGCCCGCGCCTTCCTCGCCGACCCGACGATCCTCATCCTCGACGAGGCGACCAGCTCGGTGGACACCCGCACGGAGGTGCTCGTCCAGAAGGGGATGGCCGCGCTGCGCGAGGGGCGGACCTCGTTCGTCATCGCACACCGGCTGTCGACCATCCGTGACGCGGACCTCATCCTCGTCATGGAGCACGGCGACATCGTCGAGCAGGGCACGCACGCCGAGCTGCTGGAGGCCCACGGCGCCTACGCGCGCCTGTACGAGAGCCAGTTCGCCGCCGCGGCGGTCGAGGACTGACGGTGCTGCCGGACGGCCGCGCATCCTTTCGGGGTGCGCGGCCGTCGGTGTCCCCGGTAGGCCGTAGGCTCTGACCGTGCCACTCGTATCGTTTCGATCGCGGAGCGATCCGACTACCTCGACCCGCATGGTCCGCGATCGGCTGACCCTCACGCTGTACGGCTCGTACACCGTGTGGGGCTGGCTGCTGTACAGCTTCAACCCGAGCGTGCCCCTCCTCGGCCACGACCTGGGGATCAGCGACGCGCTCGTCGGGCTGCACGGCACCGCGATGGCGGCGGGCGGGCTCGTGGCGGCGTTCCTCGCGCCGCGGGCGGTGTTCCGGTGGGGACGACGAGCGGCGATCGTCGCGGCATGCGGCCTGGTGATGATCGGCGTCACCGGACTCGTCGCCGGCCCGGCGCTGGTGTGGACGCTGCTGGCCATGTTCGTGCTGTCGATCGGCGGCAACGTCCTCATCGCGTCGACCCAGGTGGGGCTCGCGCTGCACCACGGTCCGGCGGCGTCCAACGCGATCACCGAGGCCAACGCCGTGGGGTCGGGCGTGGGCCTGCTCGGGCCGCTGGCGGTCGGCGTCGCCGTGTCGGTCGGCTGGGGGTGGCGTGCCGGGGTCCTGGTCACGGCCGCGCTCGCGCTCGTCGTCGGGGTGCTGATCTGGCGCCTGCCGAACTCGCCGAGCCTGCCGCGGCGCGCGGTCGCACCGGCCGCGCACGACACCCATCCGGCGGCGCCGCGCGGGCGCCGGGGTACCGCGGCGATCATGTTCCTCTGCGGCGTCGTGGCTGCGGTCGCCGTCGAGAACGCCACGACCTACTGGTCCACCAAGCTGCTGATCGAGCGCACCGGCGCCGGCGCGGGGATCGCCACGGCCGCGACCGCAGGCCTCGTCGCCGGCATGACGCTGATCCGGCTGATCGTCGGGCCGCTGTCCCTGCGGATCACGCCGGCTCGCATCCTGGCGGCCGGCTTCCTGTTCAACATCATCGGGTGGACGGTGATCTGGACGACGACGAGCACCGGGGTCGCCCTCGCGGGGCTCGTGCTCTCCGGCCTCGGCATCGGCGTGCAGTACCCGCTGTCGATCGCGCTGCTGCTCTCGGCCTCGCCCGGTCACTCCGACCGCGCGCAAGGCGACGCGACGCTGTGGGGCGCGGTGTCCATCGGGATCGCGCCGTTCCTGCTCGGGTGGCTGTCCGACCAGGTCGGGATGCACACGGCCTTCCTCGCCGTGCCGGTGTTCGCGCTGGCCGGCGCCGTGGTGGCGTTCATCGGCGGGCGGGCGCTGCGCCGAGCGGAGGCCTGAGGTGCTCGCCCCGGTCGTCGCATCCGTGACGGACGCAGGGGACGACCGCCTCGCGGACTACGTCTCGCTGACCGACGTCGCGCTGCGCTCGCGCCACGAGCCGTCCGCGGGGCTGTACATCGCGGAGAGCTCGACGGTGCTGGGGCGGGCGCTGGAGGCCGGGCACACTCCGCGCTCCGTGCTGCTGGCGCCGCGCTGGCTGCCGGACGTCGAGGCGATGCTCGCCGCGGCGCCGGCCGACGGCG
>Ga0207816_1000122_pt1 | contig 19319 bp, 17 predicted proteins | sample LuqExpMetageno10_FD_187768 | JGI IMG/M metagenome (GOLD analysis project Ga0207816, IMG submission 187768) | Tropical forest soil microbial communities from Luquillo Experimental Forest, Puerto Rico - Sample 10 (SPAdes) | ecosystem: Environmental > Terrestrial > Soil > Tropical forest ... | reverse complement strand
AGCATTCCAGCAGCCGCAACTGCTGTTTTGTGCCCAATTTGCAGCGCTTAAAGCCCATTCAGCTACCGTAGACATCCTCCTTATCTACGTCAGCCCCCTTTTTTTTAGAACCACTTATTTCAGATGGACGCAGAGTCACCCGTCGCCATACGCCACCGTCTATGCGCGTTGATCCGCACACGGATGCACGTCCACAGGTTCTACGCAGATATCTATTGACGCTGCTTTCTGGAAGGGAAAATCTCCCAACACTTGATGCGAGTCGTCGGCGCGACGCTGAGACTGCACCAGGAATCCCTTCCGGAACCGGCGCAACGCTGGATCGGCAGGCGGTATCGGAAACTCCGATGCCACTGCATTCAACCGGAAGGGTGACCTATGACCATCAATCTTGATCAGTATGCCAGTCGGCGGCATCGCCTGGATGCGATCCCGCTGCCAAATTCGCGTGACCGCGTCCACTTCGATGTAAGGCCAGCTGCAAACCCCCTTTTCCGTGTCGCTATGGAATCCGGAAAAGCGGAGATTACCGTCTTCGCAGAGATTGGCGGACCGGCAGGCGTAACAGCCGAAAACATCAACAATTCGCTGACCCAGTTGGGCGCGCGCGACGTAGTGGTGAAGATCAATTCGCCGGGCGGAGACGCCTTCGAAGGTGTGGCGATCTACAACCTGCTACGCGCGCACCCCGGCCGCGTCACGGCCCAGGTACTTGGGATCAGCGCCTCGGCCGCTTCGATCATCACTATGGCCGCCGACCGCATCGAAATGGCGCGCAATTCGCAACTTATGATCCATAACGTTTGGACCGGCGCGGTCGGAAACGCCGACTTTTTCCGCCAAATTGCTGACGAACTGGACCGGTTGGATGCCGCGATGGCCGATACCTACGTCCTGCGAACGGGTCAACCCCTTTCGAAGGTGATCGATCTCATGGACGCCGAAACGTACATGACGTCCGACGATGCGATCAGAATGAGGTTTGCGGATGCGCTTCTGGATGCAGATGCACAGCCGGCGTTGAAAACGCGAAGCACGCCGGAGTCACGCAGAGAAATGGAACTGTTCTTGCGCAACAGCGGCTTTTCTAAAGCCGCTGCCGCGAAGATCACCGCCGGGGGATGGAGCGCTCTCGCCGGCAGAACACCGGATGCGCTCGAAACCCAACAGTTCGCTGATCGCCTGAGTGCGGCAGCGGAAGAAGTCAGGAGAAATCGATGAAATCGCTTGCCCTTCAGGCCGCCCTTAAGTCGACGGCCAGCCGTTACCCGAACGCCCGCGGCATCATGGGGCGCCCGTTGGCGAACGCCAATCCCGGCGATCTCGACATTATCAAGGCCGGGTTCGAAAAATTCTACGCAGCATCGACGGCCGAAACCAAATCGATGCGCGAAGACATCAAGGCGCTGGGTGACGGCATGGACGAACTCGCCCAGAAATTCGCCGGCGCAACGATCGGAGGCAGCAGCGGAGGGACACGAAACGCCAGCCGCGCACTTGCCCCGCTGTCTGCGTTCCTCAAGACCGGAGCGAAGGCAGCAATGACGGAAGGTGATGATCCCTCCGGCGGTTACACAAGCCTTCCGGAAGTCGACAGCTTCATTCAGAATCAGCTGATTTCGCTGTCGCCGCTCCGCGGATACGCAAAAGTCGACACAGTCGGCATGGGCATCGGAACGTACAGCTTCCTGATCAACAAGCGCGGGACGTCGTCGGGATGGGTTGATGAGCCGGATGCACGTCCGGAAACAAACACGCCGGCACTGGGCAAGATCACGCCTGCGGACGGCGAAGTGTACGCGAACCCGAAGATTTCCCAACGCCTGCTGGACGACTCTGCATGGGACTTGTCCGCATTTATTCAGGAGAACATCAGCGACGAATTCGCGCTTCAAGAAGGCGCCGCCTTCGTCACCGGCAACGGCGTGAAGAAGCCTAGGGGATTCCTCAATTATCCGGTAGCACTCACGGCGGATGCGGCCCGTCCCTTTGGGACGATCCAGTACGTCAAGACTGGCAAGGCTGACGGCTTCGCCGCCCTGGACGTCGACAACGAAGTCTCCCCAGCGGATGCTATGGTAAATCTGCTCTATTCGCTTCGTCGGCCGTATCGCTCCGGTGCCGGCCAAGTAGCATGGCTGATGAACAGCACCACTGCGCAGGTCATCCGCAAGTTCAAGGATGGGCGTGGTGATTACATCTGGCAAGATTCCTTGCAGGCAGGCGAACCCGCGATGCTGCTCGGATACCCGGTCGCCATCGATGAAAACATGCCGGATATCGGCGCCGGCGCATTTCCCGTGGCGTTCGGAAACTGGTGGCTCGGCTATCGCATCGTAGACCGCACGTTGGGCTTTCGCATTCTTCGCGATCCGTACACTGACAAGCCCAATGTTTTCTTCTATGCGACGAAGCGGGTCGCAGGTTCAGTGGCCGACTCGAACGCCATTAAACTCCTGAAATGCGAGGCGTGATCAGGGATCGCTTCATGCTTCGCAACGGGAGGGGAGCCTAGCAGGGCACGCCCTCCCGTCCTTGGCGCGGGATTGGACTTTCCCCTTTAGTCCGGTCCCGCGTTCTTTTCACTTAAATCGATAGGATGTGATGCCATGCCCGATACAGCAGCCGCCCTTTCCATCGAACTGATGGCCAGCTTCAAAGAATTCGAAAAGCAGATGAAGGCAGCGACAGGCGTCTTCGACCGCGAAGGCCGCAAGATCGAAAAGCGCCAGGCTGACCTAAAAAAGCGGCTCGAAACGGGGTTTGGCGCGTTCGGGAAACAACTGGCGGGCGCCGCGTCCATCGTCGGCATCGGTCTAGGGACGCGCGAAATCGTCGAATACGCCGACAAATGGAACGAGGCAAAGAATGCACTTCGAGCGGTAATTCCGGATGCAGACCGCGTTGGTTCCGTTATGGAGCGGATTTACCAGATTGCCCAACGCAACGGGCAGGCGGTCAACCCGCTGACGGGAATCTATCAAAAGCTGATGTTTTCGCAGCAGGCGCTTGGCGTCACGTCTGATCAGCTGATGCAGTTCCTGTCGATGCTGTCGACCGGTCTGAAAGTGTCGGGACTTTCAGCGGAGCAGGCTCAGGGCGGCATCGATCAGCTGCTTCGGTCGTTCGAAACAGGCGAAATGGACTCGCGCGGCTTCCGGTCGATCCTCACACAGATGCCAGCACTTGCGGCGGCGGCGGCGCGCGGAATGGATAGCGCCGGTGGTTCTGTCGTGAAGCTGACAGAAATGGTCAAGGATGGCCACGTCAGCGCACGCGACTTCTTCGATGCTGTTTTGAAAGGTGGTGGTTCGCTGCGCGAAGCAGCGGCGCGCGACATCGATCCGGTATCGGAAGCGATGACACGCCTGGAAAACGCCTTCGAACGGTATGTCGGAAATGTCAGCGAAACAGTTGGCGCGTCGACGACGCTGGCGGGCGGCATCGATTTTTTAGCCGAACACATCGACGACGTCGTTAAGGCGGCCGGCATGCTGGCGGCCGTCCTGGGTGGCGCCGCTGTTGGCGTCGGCCTTACCGCCGCCCTCGAAACCGCTACTATCGGTTTTGGCGCCCTTGCTGCTGCCATCCTGGCGAACCCTCTCGCGATTGTCGTTACCGTGATCGCAGGCCTGACCGCTGCCGTGCTTCTGTATTCGGAAAAGGTTCCGGATGCGAAGAAGGCCGTCGATCAGGAACGTGAAGCGCACGAGAAACTGAACAAGGTACTGGCGGATGCCAAGACTAAGCACGAAAAACTGCCGGAATCGCTCGCGAAGGAGGAAATGGCGCGCCTGAAAGTCACTGAGGCAACGCTTAAACAGGCTGAAGCCCAGGCGCTAGTCAATTTGCAGAACGCCAAGTCGAGAGCCGAAGTCAATGCGAACGGCGGTTCTTATGGGGCACTCAGTCCGTTGGCAGTTCCGGCGACGTCGTTCGGCGACCAACGTAGTGTTGCTGATTATGAACGGGAACATCGGGACATCGTGGCAGCGCAGCGCAGGAATGCGGCGGATCAGGCGCGTCTGGCCAAAACACCGACGAAGCCGGACAAGCCTGGGAAGCCACAGGTTCCGACGAATGACAAGGAAGTGGCGCTTGCGCAGCGCCGAGATCAAATCCTTGCGGATACGGATGCCAGGGCGAAGGCAGCCCAGGCCGATCTTGTTCGGGCGCAAAGCGAAGCGAACGAACAGATGTCGCGGGGATCGGACGCGTATTACGCGGCGGCGCGCGCCCGCATCGACGCAGATGCCATCGCCGAGATTGCCGCTATCGAATCCAAGCGGGATGCCGAACTGACAAGTCTGGCCAAGATGGAAAAAGGCTGGAAGGACTATGAAGCCGCGAAGGCCAACATCCAGGCTGAAGCCAAAGCGAAGACCGACGCGGTGACCGCCAAGCGCAACGAACAGTTGTCGGCGCCGGCGGCCGATTTAGCGGAACAGACCCGTGAACTGCGCGACCACATCGCGACGATGGGAATGACTGACTCCGCGGCGCAACGCTATCTGATTACGCAGCGCGCCAACGCCCAGGCCGCGGCATTGGAAACGGCAGGTCATCATCAGGAAGCGCAGGCGCTGAGGGACAACCTTGCCGCCTATATTGAGGCATCGAAGGCGTCCGAAGAAGCCGCACGAAACACGCAGGACAACATCGAAGCGTCGGATCAGCTGCGCGACGGTCTTGCCAACGCTTTCGGCGAAGGCGTGCACGGCGCCAAAAACTTCAAGGATGCGCTGGCGCAGACGCTGGAACAGCTGGCCGTGCTGATCGCCCGCATGGCAGCCATGAAGTACCTGATCGAACCGATCTTCGGTGAAAAGGGAACGCCTATCGGCGCCACAGCCGGAAGTCCCGGAAACACTGCTGGCGGCTTCGACATCTTCGGACTGAAGTCCGGGAACGGTGGCAATCAGCCCGGCGGGTTCGACCTGCTTGGTTCTCTGTCAAGCCTGATCCCTTCGTTCGACGTCGGGACGAATTCGGCTCCTGGTGGCTTGGCGAAAGTGCACAAGGACGAAATCATCAACCTGCCGCGCCATGCGTCAGTTACGCCAGCGATCCCAGCCATCCGCGCTCTGCACGCGGTGTCTGGCGGCGGCGGTTCGGCATCGATCAGCATCGGTGGAAATTCGATCAGCGTCGCAGGCAATGCTGACAATTCGACCGTTGCGGCGATGGCGATGATGCTGGATGCACACAAGCGCGATCTTCCCAGCATGATCGCCGCCGAACTGACACGCATGAAGCTGCTGCGAAAAGGCGTTTATGGTGTCGGAAAATAGCGACGCATGGGCGTAATTACGCCCACATCAACGCGGTGGGCGCAATTCCTTCTGGGACAAAGTGTTCGTTGTTTGGGTGGCATACCGTACCTAAAGTAAACATGGCTCATACGTCAGCGCACTGAACATCGGAGGGATGGATGAAACAGGCCAACGAAGACCAAATTCGGATGTATCAACTACTGTGCGGCGCGCACGGCGCAATTGTGTGCGCGATGGCGGAATTGGAGCGATCAATACCGGAGGGCGAAAACCCGGTCGGGCAGGCGCTGATGGGCGCTGACCTGTTGATCGAAGAAGCGCGGGATATTGTCGAGGCCATTGGGTGAAATTCCACCCGGATGACCACCGGGATGGCCGCCGCATAATCTGTGGATAATTGGAAATTCAATAAACCAAGGGGCGTTCTGGTCAAAAAACCGGGCGCCCCTGCCCGTTTTGCTCTAGCAAAGCCTTGCACCAATCTCAGTGGGAGTGGTAGTAATCGCATTGGGAGGACCGAAACATGGTCAGTTTGGGAAAGGCCACACGCATCGCCGGCGGAAACGAAAGCACCGTCGCAAATTGGTCTGCTCGTTATCCCGATGTGTTTGAGGCCAAGTGGTTTGGCGGCTTAGGTGATCCGAGCAGGCGGGGGTTGCCGGCGAGCGTCAACAGGCTTGGAATTATCTTTCTCACAATCATGGTTCGGCTCACCACTTTGGGATTGCCGCCAGGTGATGCCGCCGAAGCCGCGAAGCGTTTTGCTCTGAACGGAGATCAAGCTGGAAAGTGGCCCAAGATTGGCCGTTCCTATTCAGCGCGGCGTCCTGGTGAGTTGTGGATAGAGGGGCGCACCTTCCTTTTCGTGACTCTTGCGCAACCCGGAGAACAATTCGGCATACCGCTTCAACGCCCCGCAAATAAGAAGAACGCTAAGACCGATGGTCCATATTGCGCGCGACTGATGCCGGTCGTCGATGGAAGCGAATTCGTCGAAGGCGTCTTCTTCGAAGGGCGGTCTGTTTGCGCAATCGTCAATGTATCTGAGATCGTTCAGAGGGTCGACGCGTTCCTGCCAAGGGATGGGGAGTGAGTGATGGCCGATGTCATCAGACTCGAAATCGGAAACGACAACGAAGTTGATTTCGAACAGCTGCGTGCCGCCAGGGCAGGACTAAACCGCACGGATCACGACACTGTGGCGCTACAGCTGAACGACCATCGCTTTGCGATGACGTTCTCAGATTTCCTGAACCTTATCGAAACGATGGCACGCGACGCGGGTGAATTCGCGCGATTGAAACAGCAGTCCGCAACGCCGGATGGAGTACCAAGCTGATGAACAATGGAAGCGAAGTAACCGCGGAACCAGTTACCGGCGGCAAGTCACTGTTCAATTTGAAGGACGGTTCTGTGATCCTGGCGATAAACGACCATGCATTTCGGTTCGACACGTTGGAACAGTTCGCCACCTTCATCGGTGCAGCAATAGAAGATGCCCGTGCATTCGTTGCCAAGAAAACGGGCAAGCGCCTTAACGACGGGGAGTCGATTAATTGATATGACGACGCCCGCGCCGAGTTGTCTTCCTCCTAGTCTTGCACCACGCGGCCTCTCCCGTGTGCAGGTGGCGGAATACATCGGCATTGGTGTGACGAAGTTCGATGAATTGGTCGCGAACGGTGTAATGCCGAAACCAAAACGTATCGGCGGTCGGACTGTTTGGGATCGTGTTAGGGTCGACGAGGCCTTTGCTGCTCTTGATGACGCCGGAATCGGCGGAAACGAGTGGGACCGTCTATGAAGATCAGGATGAAAGACGGCACGGGGACGCGGGACTATAAGTTTGTCTCGGAAGACGAAGACCGTCACGGAAATGTGCGCCTGTACTTCCGTCGCAGCGGCGCCGCGAAGATCAGGCTGCAAGAGATTCCGGGAACGCCAGCGTTCGACGCAGAATACATGCGGGCTTTTCGAGGGGAGATCGCGGCAGAAACGAAGGCTGGAAAACTCGCGCCAGCGACACCCGGAACGATGCGATGGCTTTGCACTCAGTACTATCAGAGCGCAGCCTTCACGGCTTTGGGCGACAGCACCAAGAAGGTGCGTCGCACGATCCTTGACTCAATTTGTGTTCGCGCCGGGGCCTTCCGCTATTCGACCATCGAGGCGCGGAACGTGGCAAAGTTGCGCGACGAAAAGGCCGAATTCCCGGAGGCAGCGAACGCGCGCGTCAAGGCCCTTCGCCAGCTATTCGCATGGGCGAGCGCGCCGGAATACGCCTACACCAGCCGCAATCCCGCGCGAGAGGTGCCATACCTCAAGAGCAAAAATCCTGACGGCTTCCGCGCCTGGACAGAGGAAGACGTTGCTAGGTTCGAAAAGCGGCACGCCGTCGGGACGAAGGCACGGCTTGCATTGGACCTGATGCTCTACACCGGCGTTCGCAGAAGCGACGTGGTGAAACTTGGCCCTCAGATGGAGCGTTGGGTCACGAAGACGCGGCCCGACGGCAGCACCGAACGCGTTCAGGTTCTCGCCTTCACCGAAACGAAGGGGTGCGCGAAGATCGTCAAGGCCCACGAATTGCCGATCCTAGAGCCGTTGCGCCAGAGCATAGACGCCACCACGACCGGACATCTGGTGTATCTCGTGACGGCCTTCGGCCGGCCGCATAGCGTCAAGGCGTTCGGAAACTGGTTCAAGCGCCGCTGTCGGGAGGCTAGTGTTGCTGCCGATCTATCGGCACACGGCTTGCGGAAGCTGGGCGCTCAACGATGCGCCGAAGCCGGCGCGAGCGAACATCAGATCATGGCCCTATTCGGCTGGGCATCCACCAAGCAGGCCGCACTCTACACGCGCAAGGCAAGTCGCACGAAGTTGGAAGCCGAAGCCGCGCCGATGTTGACCGGACAGAATGGCAACAAACCGTCCCACCTTATCCCGGTGGTGGCGTCCAGTGGGACAAATGGAAGGAATAAGCCTTGAAAAACAATCCCATAGGAATGGGATGGTGCCAGGGGCGGAATCGCGGATTTCATCTAGACATATGATTTTGAATGTAAATTTTCAGTGTGAAAAACTTCATAGCCAACAAAAAGGCCAACAGCATCTTCTTTGTGGAAAATTCCCATTACCACTCGGAGGTATGAGCAGAGGCTCGATACAATCAATGCGCCTCATATGTGAAGTGCAGCTTAGCCACCATGGCATATGACTTAATCAGAATCTCTCGTTTGCCAGTTCTCAATTGGTCATCTGCTCTCTAATGAGTACTCAATAACTCCGAGCCAAGAACTCCTACTCGATGGACAGATAGGCGGCTACCTGAAGCGGTAGTTCCCGACCAATCTAGCTATGCAGCTCTCGGACGAAACTCTATCGCAATCTCTTCGTCCAGACGCGCGGCGCGTTGAAGAAAGAACTGATGGCACACCTGCGCACCAAACGACAATTGCGTCAGGCGAAGAGCGACGTTATCTGGAGCGACGTGGGACAGATCGTTGGTACGGTCTCGATCGGACAACGCCCTGCCGACGCGGATTACCACGCTGTGCCGGCACACTGGAAAGGCGACCTGCTCTGCGGCTCAAATCGCTCTTAATATGGCGGCACTGGTCGAGATCGCCTCGCGTTTGCGATGCTTCTAAAAGTGCCCAGCGGCGAGACGGCCACCGTGGTTGCCACGCACACCAAACACATCGGCAAGCTGCCAGCGGAATTGCGCCGCTCTCTCACATGGGACCGATGCTATGAAATGGCGGCTCACAAAGTCTTCATCGTCGCAACCGATGTGCATGTCTACTTCTGTGATTCGCGAAATCTCCGGCACCGTGATAGCAACGAAAATACCAATGTCTTGTTACGACCGTATTTCCCAAGAGGAGCGGCCATTGCCCAGTTCTCCCAAGCATACCTTACCAAGATTGCGCCACGGCTATACCATAACCGAGAAAGACCTTGGGCTTCGAATACCCTGCCGATAAACTGAACTCAGTATTGTAGTGCACCGTTGAACCCGCCGCCAGAAACCGCCATTCGGCAGCTTCCGATAAGGGATATGATCAAAGAAAATGGATGGACATATGAAGGGATGGTTTGGGCCGATGCCAGGCACCAATCTGGGATTTGGTGGCATTTGGCAGCCTTACAAGATCATGCCGGTTAGTTGGGAAGGCTGGTTGGTTACTCTGGCCTATGTCGCCGTGCAGATCGGTGCGGCGTGGGCAGAAATTTCATTTCTGAACGCGCTAAGCTGGATAGCGGTGTGGGTGATGATACAGGTACTCATCCTGCACCTCGTTTATTTATGGGTGGCATCGAAGCGCTATGTGACGTGGGAAGAGATGGATCCGTCCGTGTTCCCGGCTGACATGCGCGATAGAGAGTCGCGAAAAGAATAGCGGGGATGTGCAAGCTTGGCGCGACTAGGACCAATTCAAAAAGCAAATTGGGGCCAGGCTAACCGCCGGCGCACCTATGGCAAGTCCTGGACCGAAAGCGGAATTTCCCGTCTCAGCTGAACAGCCCAATCATCAAATGTTCGGATAACCTGTATGAGCACCAGAGCCGACTTCGACACAACGGCGCGGCCTTGCGCCTTGGAACAGGAGTTCGTGGCTGCCAGCAGTCGATGTGCCCAAAACGAGGCGCTGTGGTTTGCTCCGGGCTGAACCACAAGCCTGATTTCCGATGTTTGAAGAATACCATGGGTAGTCATCGAGCACTACCTTGAACTCTTCCTTAGGGCCTACTTGCTAGTGCGTACAACGGCTCGAGGGCCCATTCATATAATCTACGCCGTTCCTGAATTACGTCAGCTTCGGCCAGCATGCCGGGCTGCAACATCTGCCGACCACTACCAGTATTCAAAAATTGCGTATCAGGAGCTACAGTCAACCGATAGAATGGGGTCCCTCTGTCTACCGGCTGACCTCTAGATGACAAGAGCTCGCTGAGTTCGCGCAGCTGCTCCGAAGAAAGCGAGGTCCTTGAAATTTCGATTACCCGACCTTTTTGAACGCCGTAGAGTTCATAAGGATAAGCTTCATATCTAATTGCTACTTCATCATTGCACTTTACAAAACCGATAGCCTTACTCGGTACATACAGATAGAGATGAAATGGTACTCCGTTCCTTATTATACTGGCCAAAGGTACCGAATTCTCAACATAATCGCCGACGTGCGGAGCAATTGCTGTAACCACCCCGCTAACCGGAGCGCGGATCAGTAGAATCCTCTTTCCCTCGCTTTCAGAATAGTTGGCTAGTGCCGTTTGAAGTTGACGTGCGAGATCGGAAACATTCGAATCTGTTTTGATCGGAATGTCCGCGAGATCTGTTTCAATGCTGGAAGCATCGCGCAGCAAAGCATTTCGTTCTCCCTCCAGCGAAGATAGCTTTCCTCGTTGATCAAGGTACTCGGCCAACCTAGCTTGCACTTCTGCATCTGATACATATTGCTGCGCTTGCATTTGCTTGTATCGCGTATACATCTCGTAGGAGACTCGCACTCGCTCTTCCTGAGTGCTAACCTCATCGGCCGTATTCTTAATCTGCAACCTAATTGTTGTTAATCTTCTTTTTAATCCCACCTCATCTTGGGATCGCAATTTTTTTGTTTCCTGAATTTGAGACGATAAAATTGTAGATTGTCGCCGATAGCTTTCACTGATAGCTTCTTGTGACGGCCCCATCGAACTATTCTTGTCTCCTGAGATTATAAAAAGTACATCTCCAGGCCCCACCATTTGACCTTCGCGCACGAGTACTTTCGTAACAAACCCCGGCTGTGGAACTTGTATACGAACTACACCGGACGTTGGAACCACTTGACCAATTACAGTACTCTTCTTGGTATACGTCCCCCAATAAGCTACGCATCCAATCGAAACGAGCACGACAATAGCTAGGCAGGCCATTAGCTTGAAGGCTAGGCTATTTACAAAAATAATCTCACCCAGCCAATTTGTTTGCTGCGCCAGTACCGCCTCTTCACGGAACAGGCTATCGGGAGACGTCTTTCCCTCGCGTTTTGTGTCCATCGGTGGACGATCACTCTACATTTTCCAAATTCAATGATGCTGTATTTGCCAGAAGCGCTAGCCGATCGGCGATACATTTAGAAATAATTCTAATCCTGCTCTCGCGAGCACTAGCGAGCCCAACTTGGGCATCTGTTAGCTCGATGATATTACCGATCCCTTCGGTATATCGGCCACGTGCTAACTCGTAGGACTTCTGAGCTGTTAACACGTATTCATTCGCCGTCGTGATGGAGTTAACATCACCTTGGAGATTTTGCAGACTGCTCCAAACTTCGTGCGCAATATTCTGCTCCGTGGCATGCAACTGAGCTTCCGCAATTGTAACATTTGCCTCCGCTGCACGTGCTGCATAAATGTTATCTAACGATATAGGCAGGGGTATTTTGACCGTTAAGCCAACCATTTTTTCTGCGCCAACTTCGTTGTGAGATTGGCCAATCGCCCCTTTCTGATGATATGGACTATACGATGCGTTAAAAGTAACCGTTGGAACTGACTGAGCTCGGCTGGCAATAGCGTCTGCATAACGGCTTTGAAGATTTGCAACAGCTGCTTGGATAGCAGGATGATTTTGCCTAGCTCTAGCTAATGCTTCATTCAGCTCCAGAATCGATGGTGTTTTATATTTTTCCAGTAGTATCTCGCGAATTTTAAATGAGGTGTTGATTGGCATCCCCATTGCGAAGAGAAGATCACCTGCGGCCCCAGATAAATTTGCTTCAGCTTGAATCCTCTCAAGCTTAGCACGTTTAAGAGCCGCATCGGCTCGCAGGACATCCGCATATGGAGCGGCCCCCCCCACATAGCGCCCCTTAACAATCTTTAGATCAATGGTCGACGCATTTTCCGCATCAATTTTGAGTTTCAGCAATGTTTCAGCTTCTACTACAGAATAATACTGTCGTGATGTATCAAGCATAACGCTGAGCAGCGTCGCATTCTGAGATGCCTCCTCATATATCAGGCCTTCTCGCGCGGCACCAACTCCTGCTAGGTTAGCCCCTCCATCAAACAGAAGCCAATCGAACTCTACTGTCGCACGTCCGCGGCTAAGATAATTTTTTTGATTGTAGAATGACTGTGTAGGAACTCGACGGTAGGTGCTTCCACCTTCTTCATTTCCACGCGCACTTATGGTGGGTAACAGGGCAGCTTCAGCCCGGCCTAACTCTGCTGCTTTCAAGCGAATATTAGCCCATGCTTCTCTTGTTTTCGGATTTCGGCAAAGAGCGATACGCACTGCAGCTATACCGCTAAGGCGTGTTAAATCATCGATGTTCACAGAACAATCAGCTTCCAGCTTTCTATCCACTTGATCAAGGATATCGCCCAGCTCAAACTTCACTGATTGGGGAATTCTTATTTGTTCGGGGCCGCGGTCAGACACGCCTAGAGTAGTAAAAAGAGGATCTACGTGACTGCATCCTCCCACAACTACAATCGAGACAATTCCCATAAAAGAAAGAACACGCCTCACTTAATTCAAAGCTCCCCAATTCCCTGTCCGTAACTCACCTCGGAATTGTAAATCGTTCCCCCGGGCATCGTTTCCTGCTTGTCTTCATCCACCTTGTCTTCCTGTGAATTTTCGTCCACCGCATCACCAGCTTCCGAGTCCATGTTCCGCGAAATAGACACAACTCTGTCCGCCGTGGCGATAGTTTCTGGCCGATGAGCGATGATGATACGCGTCAAAGATAAAGATTTGATCGCCGCAGATACGGCGGCTTCGCACTTAACATCGAGATGGCATGTAGCCTCATCCAAAATTAAAATCTTTGGACGAGCGTAGAGGGCCCTTGCGATAAGAACACGCTGTTTCTGCCCTCCAGATAAAGTGGTCCCCATATCCCCGACAAGTGTTCGAAATCCCATTGGAAGAGCATGTATCTCATCATAGATACATGCCTGTCGCGCTACTTCTTCAATTCTACTTTCATCCTGAACCTCCGCAAAAAAGCTAATATTGTCAGCAATTGTTCCAGCAAAAAGCGTATCATCCTGCGATACAATACCTATTGTTTTCCGCAAGATGCGCGAGCCAATCAAGCTGAGGCTAACACCTCCGATCAACACCCGCCCGCGAGTAGGGCGCAAAATTCCAACGAGAATGTTGGCCAGGGTAGTTTTTCCTGCGCCCGATTCACCCACGATAGCAACCGATTCTCCCTCTTCGACCTGGAAGTCGACTTTTTTGAGAACTAAAGGGAGATGGCGAGCATAACGAAAGCTCACCCCTCGCACTTCAATAGTTCCTGGGAACTCCTTTTGTTCAGTCAACGCGTACTTTGAACCTTCAGCTTCCGGGGGCGTTTGAACAATATCCGAGAGTCGCCCAGCATATAAGTTAAGCATTCTGAATTCGTAGTACTTGTCGGCCAACGACGTGATCCGTTCGGCGAACTGATCTTTGTATGCGATGAAAGCCATAAGTAATCCAACCGTCATTGAACCAGACAGCACAAACTCTGCGCCTAACCAGAGTACAAGAACTTTCTCTAGCCCGCTGAGTACTCCGTTCGCTGACGTAAAAATGAGCTGCGCTCGCTGCGTTCTCAATGAAGCATTAGTCTGGCGAACAAGTAACGACAACCAATTAAGACGGCGGAGCTGTTCTCTCCCAAACAGCTTAATAGCTTTAATTCCGCGTATAGTCTCAAGAACATGACTTTGAATGCGCGCCCCTAATATGATTTTTTCCTGAACATTACCCCTCAAGGGCATATACGTAACTCTGCGCAAGAGCACGTACAGTACAGCTGCAATCAGAGCTATAAGAGCTAGGCGCCAGCTATATATAAACATCATGGTCAGAGTGGCCACAGACATCACACCATCCAAAAGAGCAATGAGCGACGCACCTGTGATGGTGTTTTGAATTTGATTCACCGAATCCAATCTCGAAATAACATCTCCCAGATGTCGATTCTGAAAATAGCTAATCGGCAATTTCACTAAATGAGAGAAGACGTTAGATTGCCATTGAACATTGAGATTGGTGCCTAAATAAATCACCATCCACCCACGCATTGCGGTGAATAGCTGCTGGAGTAGCATCAAGGCAAAAAAACCAAGAGCACAAGTCGTTAGAAGATATTCGTCTCTTGAGACAATGACATAATCAATTATCCATTGTGTAAGCATTGGTAGCAAAAGCGAAAGACCTTCTATCGTGAGTCCGATAGCAACGATCTTCGCAGTCAATGGAATAAAGCCAACTAGGTCTCCGGTCAGGCTTTTCAGGGTGGTCTGCGATGCCTGCCGTGATGACGAGGATGCGAACCCCTTCGTAGGCCAGACCTCAAGCGCGACACCAGTAAACGATCCCGAAACTTGACGATAACTCAGCTCTCGCACCCCAACTGCTGGGTCGTGAATTGTGATCGTTTTAGAGCTGGCACTTTTTAGTACTACGAAGTGTCCGAAGTCCCAGTGAAGGATGCAAGGGCACCGCAAATGAGCAATCTCATTGAGCTCAAGGCGGATTGGGCGAGAAGCTAAATTTAGCTTTGCTGCTATATCGATAATATGATTGAGCGTTAATCCGGTGAGTGGAGTGGGATATCTTCGTCGCAGATCCGATACCTCTATTACCTTCCTATGATAAGTAGAGATCATTGCTAAACACGCCAAACCACATTCTGCAGCCTCAACTTGCTGAATGATGGGAAGCCGCCGACCTACCTTGTAAGACAAATTATCGAGAATGGCCTGAACTTTAGATTCTATTGACGTTTTCGAGCATTCACCGTCAGTTGGCGGACACTTACTATCATTAGTAAGTGCCACTTCCTCACCCTCGATTCCAACCGAAATACGCTCAATATCATGGTTCATGATTGCGTATACTTTCTGTAGGTATACGCCCCAAGCGCGAAACAGGGCCCACCGTCGTCCGGACTAGGAAAAAAACAAACACCCGTTGGATTAGGTGCACGTACGACCTTTTCGCGTTCGGCTAAGTCGATACTAAATAGTGTATTAGCTGGAGATCCGTACTTTGCTCCTTTTATAGTTTTGCCTTCTTCAGATATTGAGATCGCGCCGAGATAGCTACCTATATAGGTTCCATAAATATCGGCCGGTATGAACTCTCCAAAAATCGAATTCTGCGTTTCCCCCACAGGGCCAGTATCTGTCAGTCCCATCACTTCTAGCACTTGCTTCACCACAGAATCTCTAACATGTGGTGCCCAGCAATTTATACCAACAGCTAGGACAACTCCGCAGCTTGTCAACATCCTTAGCGCGCATGTCTGACCAACAGTTGAAGCGTTATGACCGACTATTCCTTTTGAAAATTGCCCGCATGTGAGACCGTATGAGAGGGGAAATCGCTCTACCTCAGCGGTGCAACTTAGTTTGGGTAATTCAATTATCGGGGCTTTAAGCGCTTTTTCTGTGCTTGCTATAATAGATAACTCACCGTCAAGTATTGCCTGACCGGTTCTGGCGATCTGGGGCAGGGTAATGCCGAATGATGGGATTGACGGATCCCAGAACGACACCATCGGAGGTATGCCAATGCTCTTAAATTGTCCGCGCTGAATCAGTCGATAGTTATCAATGAACTCACATAGATTCGATGCTCGAGATTTGGCAGATATGCTAAGCGGAGCAAAAATGATCTCACCGACCAGCTGAACAAGAGACATTCCCGTAACCGCAATTAATATGCGATCTAAAATTACGTGTTCGGAATGCTCATAATTAAAAACGGAGCCTGGCGAAAAATTTTGAGGCGTTTCGTGGAAGAACTCGACAAATTTGGTCCAATCAATCGCCCACTTAACTCTAGCGTCGGTAACATCTAGCCCTCGATAGCCACTTGTGTGGGATAATAAGTGTTTCACCTTTATGGCTGATGCTCTTTCTGGGCTCGCCCTCTCCAACTCCGGAAGGTAATGACCAATTGGAGAATTTAAGTGTAATTGGCCCTTATCTACCAAATGTAGTGCAACAAGAGATCCATAAAATTTCATCAAGCAGCTTACTTCAAAGCCAGAAAGAGCTGACATCGGAACATTTCTGGCGACACTGGAATGCCCCGCATACGCTTCTAAGCGATAAGTACCGTCCAAGAGCACCACACCAAGCCCTGGAACCAACCCCTCAGATACGGGGGACTCTACTATTTTTTGTAGATCGACGTTCGATATCAGTGCAGCTAAACGGCTCATCGACTGGCGCCAACCCAAATAGTGATCTTAAAAATAAAACTATTTCACAATTTTCCCGCAGACCAACAACTTGACGCAATCACAACGGCTAACATCGTTTAAGAGCTCAAGGTATTAGTAAAGATGGCACCTGACGCCCGGATCCATGAAGCATCACCAAGTACTACCGTCTTCAGGAATCCAATCTTCAGCCCAGTTCCATTCGCCGTCATCATAATAATCATCGCCGTACGTATAGCTCTCTCCATCGTCAATGCAGCAATCGGATCCGTTATCGACATCGATCTCATCCAAATTTCCGGCAAAGTCCGCAAGACCAACATCTGCATTTGCCTGGGTCAACGCGTCCTGAAGCTGCCCCGCCGTTGGAGGAGTGGATCCTTCCACGACCACCATTTCAGTTGGTGTAACCATCATTATCATATCGAAGTCAGACATCTTGAGGCTTACAAAATCAATTTTGTTCGCATCCGTGTTTAGATCAAAAGTGTGTTGCGAAGTGTCAGTAACGCCGTATTCGTCCATCAAGGATATCATCATCTGATCATACCGCGCCTCATTGATTGCCGCGGCCGTTGTATCGGCATTCGTACTTGGGTCCTTCGGAAGATGAAGTAAGTCCAGAGCCCAATCTTGCAGTATCGGTGTGATAAGGGTGTTTGGACTAGTATCGTCCGCAGCGATATTATCGCGCTGCGAGGAAACGAATTGGCTTTGGAGGATTCCGTCCTGCGTCTTTAAATCTGCGACGAACTCATCCCTAGTAGTACCTCCAGAAACGAGATGGCACTCATGGCCACTTAAGATTCGCATACAGCCCCCCTCTTTCCAGCCTGACAGCTAGACTCAACTGCAACGAGAAGTTAGGATCGTTTCCCGGGCCTTGCAACAAGATTCTCAATCAAATACTGGTCATCCAAATCGAAGCATTAACAAGGACAGGTCACAGGAGCAGCCACCGAGATGCTATCAAGCGACGATGAATTTGAAGAATGGCTAACTTCGCGGCATGGCCCATTTGCCCTCGTCCCTATCCCCTCAAATGAAGCGGTTATGGGCTTTGTTTCCGCACCGGCTACCCTCTTTGATCTAATACGGAATTCTCAAAAATACGGAACGCGCCCGTGCATACGATCTCACGACGGATGGCTTTCCTACAATGAAGCTTTCGCAGCAGCTACGCGGCTTGCTCATATACTGCATCGCGAATTTGGTGTTGGGCCGGGTCACCGGGTCGCATTGGCCCTCCCTAACGGCTCAGTTTCGGCAATTTCATTTCTCGCGATCATATTAGCTTGTGCTAGCGCTGTATTGCTCTGTGGCACCGAAGCCCCCGTTGAAGAACTAGCAGATCGTCTGAGCTGTGATGTTCTACTGACCAACGTCGACCGAGATGATTTCACTACGACTTCGTCGCTAATTCGTATTTCAAATTTGAAGCAACGTGAATGTTTCACCTCATTTCTGGATATTCACGAGTATGATCTTGTTCGTCACACAGGCGAGTTTTTGCCCAAGCGTGGTATTAGCGCTGATAGCGAAGCACTTATTAGCTTTTCGTCCGGTTCAACTGGTCGCGCAAAGGCTATAATACATACTCATAGAAGCGTGATCTCTGGGTTAATGAACATGTCACTAGCTGCGAGTATTGACGCTCGCACTAGGCCCCCGCGGCACAAGGTCATGCGCGCTCCTTGCGCATTGATCACCACGCCATTTGGTCATGTGTCTGCCTATACTCAGCTACTGCTGCAATTGATGTATGGGGGCCGTATTTCGTTTCTGGTGGGCTCTCATAGAGGTGATGTGATCGCGGAGTTGATCGAGCGAGATGAAGTCACTTCGGTGATTGGTCTTAATCCACCGCAGACAAAGTCTCTGATAAATACATCGAATGCCAAACTACATTCGCTATCCACAGTTCACATCCATGGCTTTTCACTTAACAAGCACCTCGCCCAGATGGTTCGTGAGGCCCTCCCATTAGCACTCATTACTACTTCTTATGGGTTGACGGAAACAGCAGGCGCAATCACTGCTCTAAGCGGGGATGCGCTGTTTGAGAAACCCACTTCGTCTGGTCGCGTTGTTAGGAGCGTTAACATCAAGATAATCTCTGCGACAGGTGATGAACTTGAAAGGGGAGAACCGGGAGAGATTTGGCTGCAAGGTCCAATGTTATTCTATGCCTACCAACAAGATCGCATTATCTCGCCAATAGGCAATTGGTTTAGAACGGGAGACATAGGCTACTTGGAAGAAGATCGGCACTTGCACGTACTCGATAGAGCTGAAAATATTGAAGCAGGAAGCGCTGTATCATGCGCCCAGATCGAAGAAACAATTTTCCAGCATCAAGACGTCAAAGATGTTGCTGTGTACCTCAAAACCAACAATGACGGCCAGCAGACGGCTGTGATTGGTATAGTCGTAAATAACCCGAAGACCACTGATATTTCTAATATTCGACGCACTGTAGAACGTGTATCTTCCATACCATGTGAAATCGTGTTGACCGAAACGCTTCCGAAAACCTCCTCAGGAAAACACAATCGCCTGGCGACACTCGCACACCTCAATAAGGATCTCTCCGAGGAAAAACCTGACCGCCAATCATAGCTCGATGTAAATTTGGATCACTTTAGATCTCCGTGGTTCGCCAAAACCTAAGGGACAAAATTGAAGTTGAACGCTTTAATAAATAAATTTCGAGGTGGTAATATACCACTGATAAAGGTGGTAGCATTTCGCGTTTTGGCACCTATTTTTGTTTTGCGAAAATACCACATTCGCTATTCCAAATTGATGCGGAAAATAT
>Ga0207816_1000120_pt1 | contig 19494 bp, 21 predicted proteins | sample LuqExpMetageno10_FD_187768 | JGI IMG/M metagenome (GOLD analysis project Ga0207816, IMG submission 187768) | Tropical forest soil microbial communities from Luquillo Experimental Forest, Puerto Rico - Sample 10 (SPAdes) | ecosystem: Environmental > Terrestrial > Soil > Tropical forest ... | reverse complement strand
GGGAGCCGTTCCTCGCGAGCATCGCGGAGAATATCACCAGGTTGTCGGTGCTGACGGACAGGAAAGCCGAAGCCATCACCCCCATCGACAGCATAGGGGGAACGATGGGCAGCGGCTGCGCGGTGCGAGGCCTTGCACCTTGCGCAAGCTGAACGAGTCCAATGCACAAGGGAACGATCCCAAAGGACCGTGATGGGAGCGCAATCGAACTCGCCGCGAGGCCGATAAGCAGGCTGGCTGCCACCACGCCGGCGCCCGTAGCGACGAAAGCCACGAACAGCTTGAATGGTCGCGCAGTCGCGGAGAATGCCAGCATCAATGCGGCGGAATCCATATTTGTCGCAGCGAATGCCGCGAACGTGGCCGAAATGATGGCGAACGAGGTGTCAGTCACACAGCTTGTCCAGATGATCGAGGTGAAAATTCGAGGCCGAATTTACCCCGGAAGCGCGGATCAGTCCAGCACCAGCGAACCCAGCGCCAAGGCGCCCGGCGCCGCTGCGGCAATTCCGGCCAACGAGCGAGACTCCACTGCGGCAAAAGGCCCTCGCGGCGCAGCGCCTTCACTCGACGCTTATGCTGGACGTGCGCGACAAGCAGGGCCATGGTCCGATCACCATGATCGCCGTGCGCACCGGCGAGCCGTGTAGCGAATCCATGTCCGCTGCACGGGTTATCAAAAGGTGTCCTGATTATATTGCCAACGGATCTTGCGATCGGTCAGTCAGTCAGACAGACAGACTTCAGGACTTTCTGGACGTTTTCGCCACGAATGGCGTGGGTATGTGCTGAACCTTGTCGCTTCCGCACTTCGGGCAAGTCGGATGAGCGGTTTCATGTTCAGCAAGATGCTCCGCATGTTCGAACGTCTCACCGCACTTCTCGCACCTGTACTGGTAAGTCGGCATGGTATTCCTCTCAGGAGAATCCCTCACGTCGTGCAGGCCAGAGATACTGTCTACGACGCTGGCAATAACCCATTCTAGTGCAGGAAACGTCCGCGAACGCGTCGCGCGCGGCGTTCATCGCATGCGGCGCACACATGACACTCGCGCTTGTTCCATAGCGCGCAAGCGTCGAAGGCGGCGCCGCCCAGACGGGCGGTGAGTCGATCAATGCGGTTCGCCGAGGCAAGCGTCGGCAACATCGACGATCGGCTCGCTGTCGGCGTGAGCTCGAGGAAACCGGTCAACGCACTTGATCTGCGCATAAGTCCACCACGTTCCCGGTGGATCGTGACCCAGCCACATCACAATGGCTGCGACCTTGGTTCGTAACCCCCATTGCCGCCAGTCAGCGCCTGTTGGCGAAAAGCTTCCGTGAGTGTCCTTGTACAGATTGAAGTCCAACCCGTAATTCTTCAGCCAGGGCGGATTGATGCGCTCCTCGGGCGTAGCCGGCCCGCCACGCGCGATGCCTGCTCGAGCTATTGCCTCGTCGCGGCGTAAATCGTTCACCGCATGGCCGATCACCGACAGCTCGAACAGCAATGCCCCGCCAACTGCTGTGCAGATCACGATAGTGCAGAGCGAGAGTACCCAAAGTACCCGCCTTCTGGCCGTCGGTGTTTTCATCACACTCGACCTCCTCCCGGCATCGGGATCCGCCGCCATGCCGGCGCTGCGTTTGCCATTCAAATGGCCGCAGTCTCGTCGCGACGGATTTGAAATGGTCTACGGCAGTCGTGTCAGACGGAGCGCCCCAGTTGCCTTTGCAAGGCAGAGCCAGGGCGGTTCGCAGTCCGGTACGGGCGCTTCAGGCCCTTTGTAGAATGTCGATCGCCTTTTCGGCATCGCTCAACGAGTCGAGCGCGAGCCACGCAATGAACTGCGTGCCAAGTACAGCGGCCGAGACGCCGCGGAGGTTGATGCCCCCATCCGCCAGCATCTGGGTCAACTGCGCGATGATGCCCAGTTGGTCCAGACCCATTACACGGATGGAGTGAAGGCTCGGGGTGACGCTGAACCCTGCCTGTGTGGCTGCACGGATCGCACTGTCCTCCTGTATCGGAGCGACGAACACGACCCCCTTGCCCGATGCCTCCGGCGTGCGACGTGCCACGACGAACTGCAAGTCGACACCCGCGTTTCGCAAGACGCCTAATACCTTCGCAAGGCCGCCCGGTTTGTCGTCGATGGTAGCTGCCCAGACATCGACACGTTCCACGCTCAATTCCATGGCAGTTCCTCCCGCCTCGGATCTCATTAGAAAAATCTACTTCACGAATGGCACGCGGGCAAGGCAGACGGCATAACGCAAGGTCTGCGAGTCATTTCTGGAATGTGCCGAGCAGCTCGATGTGTGCCACGACATGGCCTTCCATCGCCTTTTCCAATGCCGTCTTTGTGGGCTTGTGAAGATCGGGCAGCACGATGTCGAGCGCGAAGAGCTTGTGGAAATACCGATGACGGCCAACGGGCGGGCATGGACCGCCATAACTGGTGCGATGGAAGTCGTTGGTGCCTTCAAGCGTGCCTGCGGGAAGCGCGCCCGCAGTGACGCCCTCCTCAACGCCTGGCGCCGTCGCCGGGATGTTGTAGAGCACCCAGTGGACCCATGTCATCCGTGGTGCGGCCGGGTCGGGCGCGTCGGGGTCGTCGACGATCAGAGCGAGGCTTTTCGCATTGGCGGGCACCCCGGACCACGCGAGCGGCGGCGAGACGTCCGCACCCTTGCAGGTGTAGCGCCGAGGAATCTCGCCGCCATGGTGGAAAGCTTGTGAGGTGAGCGTGAAGGCCATGTGCACTCCTCGGCGTCAGCCCGCGCCGCCAGCTAGTGCTTGCGATGCATCCAGCTCATATGGTGCGTGTCGAGCCACTGGCTCACGCTCTCTCCCGGGTGTTCGCGCCTGTAGCGACGGGACAGGGCCATGGCGACGACAACGAGAACCACAAGGCCAACCAGAAAACCGATCATTGATTGAGTCATGGCAGCCTCCTTAGGGAATGCGACCATGTCTGAATTCTAGTCATTGTTGGCCGGATTGGCTCAAATCGGGAAACAAACCTTGGGAAGTGCGCCCGATCTTTGCCTATCCTTCCGGTGTAACAGCGGGCTGTTGCCAGCCTTGCGATTGCGGGGGGAGATATGCGTATTCGGACGGGTTTTGTCGGGTGCGTGGGCGACACGCCGCTTATGAGGCTCGCGCAGCTGAGCGAGGAGACCGGCTGCGAGATTCTCGCAAAAGCGGAGTTCATGAACCCGGGTGGTTCGATCAAGGACCGGGCCGCGCTGTACATTATTCAGGACGCCGAGCAGCGAGGCGAACTCAGGCCCGGCGGCACGGTGGTGGAGGGTACGGCGGGCAATACCGGCATTGGCCTTGCCCACATTTGCGCTGCTCGTGGCTATCGCTGCGTAATCATCATTCCGCAGACGCAGTCTCCCGCAAAGATGGAACTGTTGCGCGTCCTGGGTGCGGAAGTCCATCCGGTGCCGGCTGCCCCATACAAGGATCCGAACAACTACCAGAAGATCGCTGGAAGGCTCGCGCAGGAACTCGACAACGCGATCTGGGCGAACCAGTTCGATAACCTTGCCAATCGCAGGGCGCATTACGAGACCACCGGACCTGAAATCTGGCGTGATACCGCTGGCACGGTCGATGCGTTCGTCTGTGCCACCGGTACGGGCGGCACCCTGGCTGGGGTCGCCCGCTTCCTGAAGGAGAAGAAGAGCGATGTGCGGATCGTTCTCGCCGACCCGTTCGGCAGCGGTTTGTACAGCTTCGTGAAGACGGGCGAGATTCACGCAGAAGGCAATTCGATTACCGAGGGTATCGGCTCCAGCCGCGTGACTGCAAATCTCGACGGTACGCCGATCGACGACGCTTACCAGATCGATGACCAGTCATGCGTCGCAATGGTCTACCGATTGCTGCGCGAAGAAGGGCTCTATGTGGGCGGTTCGACGGGCATCAACGTCGCGGCCGCGGTAAGGCTTGCCCGGGAAATGGGCCCTGGGCACAGGATCGTCACGCTGCTGTGCGACGGCGGCGAACTTTACCGATCCCGCCTTTTCAACATGGATTGGTTGAAGGAAAGGGGGCTGGCTCCGGCCTAGGCAACCAGTCGATCAAATGCGCAAACGCATTGCCTAAAATGAAATGTCGCGCGGGGCAGGCGCAACAGGGCCGTACCCCGCGCAGTTGTCGCGTAACGGGCGACGCATCCTGTGTTATTCCATTGAGGAGGTCAAATGAACACCAAGGACAAAGGCAACGTGCGCGCATTCGTGCAGACGGCCGAACAGATCGGCGGCTGGGTGTGGGTCATCTCGCTCGTCGATTTCGATGCGCGCGAAGTGCGGCGCTCGCTCGTAGCCGAAGAACCCTTCTCCACGGAGCGCGCCGCGAAAGACGCGGGCGTCGCTCGTCTCGACGCGCTCGCGCACGATCAGTAGCTGCGCAGGGAGAGTCCCCATGTCCAGTCCACAAGGCGCATCGGCGTTCGATGTATCCGTCGATGCCGGCAGTTATCGAGTTTCGCGTCCTGATAGCCCACGGCAGGTTATCGAACTACTGCGCGAGCACAAGATCCAGATCGTCGACCTCAAGTTCACCGATCTGCCCGGTCTCTGGCAGCACTTTTCCATCACGCTGCCCGAGGTGCACGAAGATCTCTTTGCCAACGGGATCGGCTTCGACGGTTCATCGATTCGCGGATTTCAGGAAATTCAGGAATCCGACATGCTGCTCAAGCCGGATCCGACGACCGCGTTCATCGATCCTGTGAGCGAAACGCCCACGCTCTCCATGATCTGCGACGTGATCGATCCCGTGCTGCATCAGCCGTACTCGCGCGATCCGCGCTACATCGCGAGGAAGGCCGAAGAGTACTTGAAGCAGACCGGAATTGCGACCACGTGCTACTTCGGGCCCGAGCTCGAGTTCTTCATTTTCGATTCGATCCGGTTTGGCCAGGATGCCCACTCCGGCTACTACTACGTCGAATCTGCCGAAGGGGACTGGAATACGGGACGCGACGAAGGCGCGTATGGCGGCGGCAACCTGGGTTACAAGCCTCGCTACAAGGAGGGGTATTTCCCGGTGCCGCCGCACGACACGCTGCAGGACATCCGCTCGACGATCGTATTGTTGCTGCAGCAGGCCGGCGTGCAGGTGGAGGTGCATCACCACGAGGTGGCGACCGCGGGACAGAACGAAATCGACATGCGGTTTTCCACGCTCACGCGGATGGCCGACAACGTCATGATTTACAAGTACCTCTGCAAGAATGTGGCGCGCCAGCACGGCAAGGTGGCGACGTTCATGCCGAAGCCGCTCTTCGCCGACAATGCGAGCGGCATGCACTGCCACCAAAGCCTGTGGAAGGACAGCGAGAATCTGTTCTACGACGCACACGGCTGGGCGCTCACGTCAGCCATGTGTCGCTGGTACATTGGCGGCCTGCTCAAGCATGCGCCGGCGCTGATGGCGTTCTGCGCACCGACGACGAACTCCTACAAGCGTCTCGTGCCCGGGTACGAAGCGCCGGTGAATCTCGCGATGTCGCAACGCAACCGCTCGGCGGCCGCGCGCATTCCGATGTACTCCGATTCGCCGAACGCGCGGCGCGTCGAGTTCCGGTGTCCCGATCCGTCGGCCAATGCGTACCTCGCATTCTCGGCGATGCTGATGGCCGGGCTCGACGGCATCGAAAACAGGACAGACCCGGGCGACCCGCTCGATGTCAATATTTACGACCTGCCGCCCGAGAAAGCGAGGAGCGTTCGCCAGGTGCCGGGTTCGCTCGATGAATCCCTGCAGGCGCTGGAGGCCGACAACGAGTTTCTGCGCAGAGGCGACGTCTTCACCGAAGACGTCATCGACACGTGGCTCGAGTACAAGCGCAAGCATGAGATCGATGCGGTCAGGCTGCGTCCGCATCCGTGGGAGTTTTATCTGTATTTCGACATCTGATCGTATGTCGGTGGCGTCGAGCGGAGCGCTATGCGGTGTAGGCGTCCAGGGCATCCATTGGCACATGCAGTTTTTCATCTGCTGCGAACGCGTCCAGCAGATGTTTCAGCGTGACCTGAACGCGTGGCGCCATCAGCGCCCGATGGGGGTACTGCATCACCATCTCATATGTTCCGGGCTGATGGGCGTTGTGGAGGATCACCTTCAATGCGCCGGAACGCAGATGATCCCAGGCAAGATGAACCCCTACCTGGGCAATCCCGACGCTGTCGCACGCTGCCTGTACGAGCGATTCGGGCGAAGACAGCGTCAACATCGCGCTGTTCGCGGGGTCCAGCGTGGTAATGCTTCCGTCCTCGGCTTTAAAGCACCACGGAGCGACCTGACCGCTCAGGAACCGACGTGCTATGAGGCGATGGGATTGCAACCCCTCAGGCGTTTGCGGCACCCCATGCCGTGCCAGGTATTCGGGAGACGCGACCAGCACCGCGTTCAAACGGCAGACCGGTCGGGTCACGAGGGCTGAATCCGGGATGTTGCCGCCCCTCACGGCGATATCGTAACCATCCCGCACGATATCGACGATTCGATCGTCGAAATCGACCTCGACGGACAGGGTCGGGTAGCGAGCCAGCAGGGCCGGCAGTGCCGGCAGCACGTGATCGTGCCCGAAAGCCGAACTCGTTGAAATACGAACCCGTCCGCTCGGCATGGCGCGCTGCGCTGCGATCGTATCAACTGCGGCATCGAGCGCCTCTAGCGCAACGCGAGCTTGCCGGAGAAATGCCTCTCCCTCTTCGGTGAGTTTCAGCGTCCGGGTCGTGCGGTTCATTAGCCGCACGCCCAATGCTTTCTCCAGGCTGGCCACGTTCTTGCTCACGGCGGCCGACGTGACACCAAGCATGCGACCGGCCGCCGCAAAACTGCCGGCATCAACTGCCTGAACCAGTGAAATGATCGCTCGAACGCGCTGCGATGAATCCACGTATTTCTCCGTTGGTCGTTACGCGCTTCGGTGCGTATCCGAAGCTGCTGCGGCCGACAATTCTAAACTTCTGGTTGAGGTTGGTTCAACCCGCTAGCAACTTCAGGTAATGACTGGAGCCGGCGACAATGCCGTGCATGACCTCAACCAACGGCGTGGAAGCAAAATGCTCATAACCATCATTTACGACAGTGGCTACGGTCACACGGAAAAACAGGCCCAGGCCGTCGCTGACGGTGTTCGGCGTGTGCCCGGAACCGAAGCGCAGGTGATCGCGGTCGCCGACGGCGAAACCCCCTGGGAGACGCTGGCTGCCAGCGATGCCATCATCTTCGGTTCTCCTACCTACAATGGCACCCTCAGCGCACGGCTCAAAAAGTTCATGGAGGACTCGACGCGTCCCGCGTGGATTCCCCAAACGTGGCGCAACAAGATTGCCGCCGGCTTTACGAACTCCGGCGCGATGCACGGCGACAAGTTGAATTCCCTGATCACGATGGCTCTGTTCGCCGCCCAGCACGGGATGATCTGGGTGGGCCTGGACGTCTTCCCGGGCAAGTCGCCGGAAGAGCAGAACCGCGTCGGCGGCTGGCTCGGTGCCATGGCCCAGTCAAATGACGAGTCGCCGGAACTCTCGCCGATCAAAAGCGATCTGGACACCGCGGCGTATCTTGGACAACGCGTTGCTGAAGTGGCTGGCCGGTTCAAGGCCGGAGCTGGAGCTTGACGGGGCGCGCCCGGCGGGCGCGCGATGTTCTACTTTCCAGATTTCTGCGAGAGCTTGCCGATGAAATTGCTTTGTCTCGACATTCCGCTGCCGGGCGCCAGCCCGGAAAAGTACCAGCCTCATCTTCTGGAAGAGGTGCGTCACGGCTGGCAGCTCTATAAATCCGGCTTCGTGCGCGACATTTACTTTCGCCAGGACCGTCCTGGCGTCGCCCTCATTGCCGAGAGCGATTCGATAGACGCCGCCAGAGAAGCGCTGGCCGAGTTTCCACTTGCCAAGGTTGGGCTTATCGACTGGGAGATTATTCCGCTCGGACCGTTTGTGGGTTGGGAATCGCTTTTCGCGTCTGGTGACGCTTGAGCGGATCGGCGCGCGGCACGAGAACGAACGCGTCGCGCTCGCGCCGCGCCGTTGCATCACTGGATGAAGCGTCGCAATTCCACCGTCGACGGGCGGCCGAAAATTTCCTCGGGCGGTCCGCTTTCCCATACGCGGCCTTCGTGCATGAACACCACGTTGTCGCTGACCGCGCGCGCGAAGCGCATTTCGTGGGTGACCATGATGAGCGTCATGTCCTCGCGCGCGAGACTTTCCACGACGCCCAACACCTCGCCGACCAGTTCGGGGTCGAGCGCGGACGTGATTTCGTCGCAGAGCAGCACGCTCGGCTTCATGGCGAGCGCGCGCGCAATGGCGACGCGCTGCTGCTGTCCGCCCGAGAGTTGATCGGGATACGCGTCGAATTTGCCGCCCAGGCCAACGCGTTCCAGCATCTGCTGCGCGATGGCGCGCGCCTCCTTGCGCGACGTCTTCTTGACGACCGTTTGCGCAAGCATCACGTTCTCGCTGGCGGTGAGATGCGGAAACAGGTTGTATTGCTGAAAGACCATGCCGACCTTCAGCCGCAGCGCGCGCAGGTCCGCGTGCCGCGCATCGACGTGTTCGCCGTCGATTTCGATCGATCCCGCGTCGATGCTTTCGAGTCCGTTCAGCGCCCGCAGCAACGTGCTCTTGCCTGACCCGCTGCGCCCGATGATGCTGACGACCTGGCCGCGTTCGACCGTGAGGTCGATTCCCTTCAGTACATGGTGGGCGCCGAACTGCTTTTCGACGCCTTCGGTCTTAACGAGCGGCATGCCATTTCCTTTGCAGCGCCCGCGCATACCGCGTAAGCGGATAGCACAAGGCGAAATAGATCAGCGCGACGAGTCCATAAACGAGAAACGGGCGAAACGTCGCGTTCGTAATTTGTGTGCCGGCCTTCGTGAGTTCGGCAAAGCCGATGATCGACACGAGCGCCGTATCCTTGATGGCCTGCACGCCGAAACCCACGGTGGGACCGATGGCGATGCGCGCGGCTTGCGGCAGGATCACGTGGCGCAATTGCTCGAAATAGTTCATGGCGAGACTGGCCGATGCTTCCCACTGGCCCTTCGGCACCGCCTCCACACAGCCGCGCCAGATCTCGGCGAGATAGGCGCTGGTGAAGAACGTGAGGCCGAGCGTGGCCGCCATCCACGCCGAGACGTCGATGCCCAGCAGCGGCAACCCGAAGTAGACGATAAACAGTTGCAGCAGCAACGGTGTGCCCTGGAACACCTCGATGTAAATACGCACGAGCGAGCGCAGCAAGCGTGAGTTCGACACGCGCAACACGAGCAGCAGCAAGCCCACCACGCCACCGGTAATGAACGAAACAAGTGAGAGCAGGACGGTCCAGCGCGCGGCCAGGAGCAAACCCTCGACGATCTGCGCGAACGTGAATTCGATCATCGTGCGCCTCGCATGTTGCGCGTGAACAGTCGCCGGCCGGCGACAGTGAGGGCGGCGCGCAGGAGGAGCGCCATCGCGAGATAGATCCCGGCAATGAGGAAGTACGTTTCGAAGGCGCGGAAATTGCGCGACTGCACGTAACTTGCCGCATACGTGAGATCCGCAACCGAAATTTGCGAGACGACGGCCGAGCCAAGCATCGTGATGACGATCTGGCTCGCGAGCGCGGGAAACACCTTCGCGAACGCTTGCGGAAGCAGCACATGTACGAAGGTTTCGCGGCGCGACATCGCGAGTGCCGCGGCGGCTTCGCGATGTCCGCGCGGCACTGCTTCAATGCCCGCACGCAGGATTTCGACGGAGTATGCGCCGAGGTTTAGCGTCATGGCGAGCACGGCCGCCGTGTATTCTCCGATGTGCACGCCAAGTGCCGGCAGCCCGAAGAACACGAAGAAAAGCTGAACGAGAAACGGCGTGTTGCGAATTGCCTCCACATAGGCGTGCACGGCTGTGCGCGGCCCCGCGTGGCGACTTTGGTACACCGCGGCGCCCGCGATGCCGAGGCTGATGCCGAGCAGCGTCGAGGCCGCCGTGAGCGCGAGCGTGACAGCGGCGCCGCTCGCGAACATACCGGCATAGGCGGCGAGGTCGCCGAACTGAAGCTGATAGCTCATGAAGGAATGAGGGTTGCGCAGAGGTGAAAGCGCCAGCCGCGCGTGGCGGCGGCGGGGGGCGTCAGAGATTGGCGGGCAATGGCTGACCAAACCATTTCTTCGACATCGCCTGGAGCGAGCCGTCCTTCTTCGCCTGTTCGATGGTCGTGTTGACCCTGGCGAGCAGTTGCGGCTCGTTCTTGTTGAGGCCCACGAAGCACGGCGAGTCCTTGATGACGAACTTCATCTCCGGTTCGCGCGGCGGGTGCTTCGCGAGGATGGCCGCGGCGACGATATTGCCCGCCGCGATCAACTGCACCTGGCCGGAGAGAAAGGCCTGGATGGTGGCGTTATTGTCGTCGAAGCGGCGGATGGTCGCGTTGGGCGCCATGTTGGTGAGCGCGATTTCTTCGAGCGCGCCGCGCGTCGCACCGACGGTCTTGCCGTTGAGGTCCGCCGGTCCGCCGACCTTGATGTCGGTCGGCCCGAAAACACCCTGGAAGTAGGGGGCATAGGCCTGCGAAAAATCGATGACCTTTTCGCGCTCCGGTGTTTTGCCGAGCGAGGAGATCACGAGGTCGACCTTGTCGGTCTGCAGGTAGGGAATCCGGTTCGCGCTATTCACCGGCACGAGCTGCAGCTTGACCTTCATCGATTTCGCGAGCAGTGCCGCCATGTCGATGTCGTAGCCCTGCGGCTGCATGTCGGGGCCGACGGCGCCAAACGGCGGATAGTCCTCCGGCACGGCTACGCGCAGCGTGCCGCGCTTGGTGATGGCGTCGAGCGCGTCGGCATTGGCGGCCTGTGCTGCGAAGAAGGTCAGCGCGGGCACGGCCAGCAGCGCAGCGAGCCAACGGCGACGTTGAAGAGAATTGGGCTGGTGTTCCATCCTGGGATTTCCGAATAGGTTGACCGCCCGCGTTGGATATCAAGCGCGAGCGCGCCGTGCTCCAAGCAAGGATCGCGCCAGTGCCGGTGCGCCAAGGCTGTGGACCCCTGGCCATATGTAATGACCGCGCAAGGTTTCGCTTGATGCTGGATGGAATTCACCATATCGGTGCGTGCGTGTCGGTGCATCACGTCATCGAGGGGCGAAATCGTTCAGCCGCGTCTCGCTGGCGCGTCTTCGCGCGATGCAACGCGGATATTTCAGATCTTCCCTACCGAAAATTCAGGAAAACCTGACGGTGGTCCGTTTCAGTCCTCGCGGCGAAATTCCGTAAACGCAGTCGTACCCACCGGTTACGAAAAATACAGCATCTGCGCCCCGCATGACCGCTGGCCACGCAGACCATCAGGAAAGCAGCATGCATACCTTCACACAAAGCATCAAATTCAAGATCGTTCTTGCATTCGGTTTGTGCCTGGCGCTCATTGTCGCAATCGGCGTCTTTGGGCAGTTCGGTCTTTCTCGGTTGAATTCGAATGTAAACGACTCCTACGAGGGGAATCTGCTTCCGATACTCGATCTGGCGGACATGCGCGCCGCGCAGTTCGAAATCCGCCTTCAGGTTCGTCGCGCCCAGTCTCTTCACGACGCGGCCCAGACAAAAGCCAGCATCGACAGGATTCACGCGGCCCAAGATCGCCTCAACAAGGGCTGGAGCGACTACTACCCGAATCGCGTCTCCAGTGACAAGGAGCGCGAAATCGCGGACAGCATCAAGAATTTGCTGCCGCAGTTCAAAGCCGGCGTGGACGAGCAGGTAACGGCACTGGAAGCCGGCAACTATGACGCCGTCTCGACGCTCGTTGAAAAGTACAGCGAAACGACCAATGCGAACAGCAAATCGCTCGACGACGATATCGCTGAAAATCGGCGACAGGCGAAGCAGTCTGTCACCGACAGCGAAGCCACTTTCGGCACGATTCGCTGGATTGCCATTGCGTTGATCGGCATGGGTATCGTGGGTGCCACGGCCGCCATGCTCTATCTGTCTCGTGCAATCACGAAGCCACTCGGTGAAGCCGTGGGCATCGCAAACCAGATCGCCGCCGGCCAGCTCGAAAACCGGATCACGGTGCGCACACGCGACGAATTCGGCCAACTGCTCGAAGCGCTGAACAAAATGGACCTGAAGCTGAGCCATACCGTGCGGGGCATCAAGTCGAGCGCCGAGTCGGTCACCGTGGCGGCCCGGGAAATCGCAGCCGGCAACACCGATCTGTCGGCCCGCACCGAAGAGCAGGCGGCGTCGCTCGAAGAAACCGCGTCGAGCATGACCGAGTTGACCGAAACCGTGAAGCAGAACGCCGATAACGCCCGCCAGGCCAACACGCTGGCAACCCGGGCCACCGATATGGCCGATTCGGGCAACGAGGCCGTGCAGGGCATGGTCGGCACAATCGAGAGGATCAGCAGCAGCTCGACGAAGATTTCGGAGATCACCGGCGTGATCGAGGGCATCGCGTTCCAGACCAACATCCTCGCGCTCAATGCCGCAGTGGAGGCAGCGCGGGCCGGTGAACAGGGTCGCGGCTTCGCGGTGGTCGCCAGTGAAGTTCGCAGCCTGGCACAGCGTTCCGCGGCGGCGGCAAAGGAGATCAAGGAACTGATCGGCTCGTCCGTGGCGATGATAAGGGACGGTGCCCAGCAGGCGGGCGACGTGGGCGCGACGATGGGTGAGGTCAAGCAGGCCATCAAACAGGTGTCCGACATCGTGGGCGAAATTGCGGCGGCATCCGGGGAGCAGAGCCTCGGCATCGAGCAGGTCAATCAGGCCGTCATGCAGATGGATGACGTGACCCAGCAAAACGCCGCGCTCGTCGAGGAGGCTGCGGCGGCCGCCCATTCGCTCGAAGAGCAGGCAATGAATCTCACCGGTGCGGTTGCAGTGTTCAGGCTTGCCGACGCAGGCCCTTCAATTTCGCGCGTGGTTGCGCCGCAGAGCAAGCCGCGCGCACCCGTCGCCAGCCCAACAGTGCGGGTGACGAACCAGGTGACTAAGCCAGTCGCGAAGCCAACCATTCGCGCAACTGCTCCCGTCCCGGCAACTGCGGCAAGCTCGTCTGGCGATGAATGGGAGATGTTCTGATTCCAGATGCGGCCGCTGCGCTCGTGAAGCACAGCGGCCGCATCGAAATTCGCTGCCGCTTGCCCATACACATTTTTTTTCTCTGCTTATACTCACTGTCACCTGAACGGTTCACGCCCAGGTCCCACGCTGCACGCCGACAAAAAACCACGACGTCAGTCGAAAAACACGGCACGCGATTCACGTTTCGCAACCGCAGTTCTTACATGACAGGTGGGACCTCTTATGCTAAATCGTGTATTTGGCGCAGTGATTTCGTCGTTGCTCGTGGCCAGCGCGGCCGTTGCACCAGCCATCGCGCAGGCCGACGACAGTTTCGCGCAGGACGACGGCGCGTCGCACGGCCGTCCGGTCAAGGTGATGATCATTTCGATGTTCGGTCCGGAAGGGCAGGTGTGGCTCGATCATCTCGGACCGTGGCAGGACGTCACCGTCGCGGGCCTGTCTCCTGACTACCCGGCCGTGCACTGCAATCGCCAGGACGTCTGCGTGATGACGACGGGCATGGGGCACGCGAATGCCGCGGCGTCGATCATGGCGCTCACGTTCTCGCCGCGTTTCGACTTGCGTCGTACCTACTTCATGGTGGCGGGCATCGCCGGTATCGATCCGCTTCAGGGGACTGTCGGTTCCGCTGCCTGGGCGAACTGGCTCGTCGACTTCGGCATTCAGTGGGAAATCGACGGACGCGAAATTCCGCCGGGCTGGAACACCGGCTATCTCGGCATCAACACGACAGACCCGACGCAGAAGCCGCCACTCGACTATCGCACCGAAGTGTTCCAGCTCAATCCGGCGCTTTCGAACGCGGCATTCGCGCTGTCGCGCAACGTTGCGCTGACCGACGACGGAGCGGCGCAGGCCGCCCGCGCCAAATACAGCTATGCGCCCGCGAACCGTCCGCCGACCGTGATCCAGTGCGACACCCTGGCGGGCGATACCTGGTGGTCGGGCACCGATCTCGGCGAGCGCGCGCGGCAATGGACGAAGATCCTGACCGACGGCAAGGGCACCTATTGCACGACGCAGCAGGAGGACAACGCCACCTTCGAGGCGCTGACACGCGCGGCGAGCGCACATCGCGTCGATCTGAACCGTGTCGCGGTGCTGCGCGCGGGCTCGGACTTCGACCGGCCGTACGCGGGCCAGGCGAGCGCGGACAATCTGCTCAACTATGCGTCGCAGGGCGGCTTCACGATCGCGATCGCCAATCTGTTCCTAACGGGCAATCCGCTCGTGCAGGACATCGTCACGCATTGGGGCGAGTGGCGCGACGGCGTACCGCAGCGCTAGCGCGTTTTCGGCGCGGTGTAGTGCACCGCGCCGGTTCGCACGGCAATCGATGTGCCCTGCTCAGAGGCGTCCCCAGAACATCCGCTGCACCTGCATCACTTCTTCCTCGACCTCGGCCACGGGCCCGATCAGGTCAACGCGCTTCTGGCAATGGTCAAAAACATACCGCGACGGCACGCTCATCGTCGGGTTCTCGGCGTGATTGCCCGTGGCTTGCAGCAGGCGCGCTTCCGTCATGCCAAAAACCACCCGCCCGATGTTCGCCCAATATGCCGTGCCCGCGCACATGCAACATGGCTCAACCGTCGTATAGAGCGTGCAACCCCACAAGTATTGCGGCGTAAAGTTGAGCGCGGCGATGCGCGCGAGAACCGCCTCCGCATGATTGACGGAATCGACATTGCCCTGTTCTATTAATACGGATTCCTGATCAGGTCCGACGAGAATCGCGCCAAACGGGTGGCGACCCAGCAGCATCGCACGTTCTGCGATAGCGCTTGCGCGACGCAAATGGCGGACGATCTGCTCGCGCGTCGGCGCGAGCCCTTGCTCGGGGAACTCCGACGCGTTCTCTTTCGGGGAAAGGGTAAGGCTCAAAGCGCGTCTCCTCCTGTCGTCTGGGTTATTTCGGCAACGTGCCCTCTACGCCCTGCACGAACCAGTTCAGCCGCAGCAATTCGGCGTCGGGCAGCGACGTGCCGGCTGCCACCTTGATCGCGCCGCTCTGGTCCCTGATCGGTCCGGCGAACGGATCGAATTTGCCAGCGATGATGTCGCCGCGCTTTTGCACCAGCGCCTTTTGCGCAGTTGGCGATACGGCGGCAGTGTTGATGTCGGCGAGGTCGATCGCTTTTTCCTTGAGACCCCACCACGTCGGCGCGTTGGTCCACTTGCCGGATTGCACCTGCTCGATCAGGTGAGAGTAGTAGACGCCCCAATAGCTCACGCAGGCGCCCAGTTGAGCATTCGGGCCGAACTTCTTCATATCCGAGTCCCAACCGAACGCGTGCACCTTCTTCTGCTCGGCGGTCTGCATCGTCGCCGTCGAGTCGGTGTTCTGGATCAGCACGTCGGCTCCCTGGCCGATCAGCGTTTCGGCCGCCTGTTTCTCCTTGCCCGGGTCGAACCAGCTATTGATCCAAACGACCTTCACCTTCGCATTCGGATTGACCGAACGCGCACCCATGGTGAAGGCATTGATGTTGCGCACCACTTCCGGCACCGGCACCGAGGCGACGAAGCCGAGCGTATTCGTCTTCGTCGTATATCCGGCGACGAGCCCAGCAAGATAGGCGCTCTGGTACGTGCGCACGTCATAGGTCGCAAAGTTACTGGCCTTTTTGTATCCGGTCGCATGCTCGAAGACGACGTCGGGATAATCCTTTGCGGTCTTCAGTTCGAAATCCTGGAATCCGAAGCTCGAGCCCACGATGATCTTGTTGCCCTTGTTCGCGAGGTCGCGAAACACCCGCTCCGAGTCGGCCGATTCGGGTACGTTCTCGACGCGCGTGACCTTGATCTTGTCACCGAACTTCGCTTCGATCGCCTTGACGCCCTGTTCGTGCGCGTAGGTCCAGCCAGCGTCACCGGGGTTGCCGAGGTAGACGAACGCGACGCCAATCGGCACCGCGGCGGTGGCAGCGGGGCTCAACGCGACACAGGTGCCAAGCGCCGCCAGAAGCGTAACCGCAGGGCGCAGTGAGCGCATCGCGGCGCGAGCGAATTTTGTTCTCATGGAGTCTCCGAAGACGGGGAAATGGAAGGAGGCGACGCCGTTCGGTAGACGACCGGCTGCGTCGCGTCAGCGAAGATGGTGGTAAGTCAATATTGCGGCCGAAAATATGATTCGTTATGTGATGTATAACGGAATTGATATAAATACATTCGAAATTGGCCTGCAGAGCGTGGAATTCGAATTGCATTCGGGCGAGAGCGCGCCCGCCATTCACCCGGCAACGGACTTTACATGTTGTTACCGCACGAGCGGGCGGGCTTTCCGTATACTGCCGCGCAACCGCCTTCCTCTCGATGATTGCCGTGCCCGGCGCGGCGCCAATGCAAACCACACCGTGATGCCCATCCTCTCTACCAAGTCCGCACTCACCATCGCGCTCGTCGCCGCAGCAAGCCTTTCGTTGTCGGCATGCGTTGCACCGGGCTACGCGCCGTACGGTTCGCAGCAAGGCTACCAGGGGCAGTATGCGGCGCCCGCGCCCGCGTATAGCCAGCCCGCCTACGCCCAACCGGCTACCGTGCAGCAATCCGCCTATGCGCCGCCGCCTGCGCCGCAACAGCCGTATGACACGCAAAACGGTGGCCAGTACGGGTCGCAGTACAGCTCGCAATACGGCAACCAATATGGCACGCAGTACGGCACGATCTCGAGCATCCGGCCTTTGAGCAACGCCACGGGCGCTTCGGGCATCGCGGGAACCGTGGTAGGTGCGCTGGTTGGCGGTGTTCTCGGCAATCAGATCGGGGGCGGCCACGGTCGCGACGCCGCGACCGTCATCGGCGCGCTCGGCGGAGCCTACGCGGGCAACCAGATTGGCCAGCAGATGGGCCAGCCCGCAGGATTCCAGATCGACGTGCAGCTGAGCGACGGCTCAACGCGCGCATTCAATGTGCCGACTCCCGGCGACCTGCGCCCGGGCGACCGTGTACAGGTCAACGGCAGCCAGCTTGCGCGCTACTGATTTCGCTTGCTGTCGCCAGGCCTTACTGCCCGCCGGGCGGGCTGGCGACTCATGACACACGCTTGATGGCGACTCCGGGTCCAGCCGTGGCACGAGTGCTCAAGCGTTTGCACCATCCGCTCGATGTGATCCGGGATGCGGGGTGGTCAGAGCGGATCTTGTCGTTGAATCTGCAACTATGGCTTCAAACAAAACGATAAGAGCGAAGTCAAGGTATAAGGTAGTCCTGACGAATATTCGCCCGCCTCCAACCTCTCGAGAGCCTGACTCGCGCGAAGGGCGAGATCGGTGGCGGTTACGATAGCCATGTGGCCCTCCGGCAAATAAATATGTATTTCACGTATTTGCGTCGAGAGCAGCACCCATCGAATCGGCGTCACCCGCAACGCAATGAGGTGCCAATTTACGGACCTATTGCATGGAGCCTGAAAAATTGCCAGGATTTAACGTCGCCCGGGCACGCGGTATGCGCGAGATTTTTGAGAAAATTGAACCCTCTCTCATTGACTGGCATGTGGTCTATGGCGCTATCACTCCGCTATGTGGGAGTTTTGGGAATCTGCGCATTATTCACAGCTTGCGGACAGATTGCGTCCAGACATGCTGAGTGTAAGGTTGATTCCTGTCACATCCGACACGAGACGGTGCAGTCCGGCGAGGCGTCATGGTATTCGGACAAGTTCCAGGGGCGTCTGACCGCAAGCGGAGAACGCTTTGATGGCGGGGCATTGACGGCTGCCCATCGAACATTGCCGCTCGGCAGCCATGTGCGCGTCAGGTCGTTGGCAACCGGAAAGTCGGTTGTGGTGCGCATCAACGATCGCGGACCCTACGTCAAACACAGGATTATCGATCTCTCTTATGCCGCGGCGAAGTCCCTGGGTTTGACAGACGCACGGTCGATGCAAGTGCAGATCGAACGTGTGGAGAACAAGTCGAACACACAGACGGAGTCGGACGACGGGGGAATCTTGACGACAGGAAGGTGAAGACTGTCGGCGCCTTTCTTATCTATGCGCTTAGCCCGTTTTCATCCAACTCTTGCTCATCGCTTACGGACTATCTGGGCTTGCCACTCAGGTTCACAGGTGCATCGTTTTCCATTCAAACGCCGGATGAGTGGGTACTGAGCCGGCGCGCTGGTCGTTCAAATCCAAATTGATCTGTGTCAATGTGGCATCGTCGGTGCATGGACACGCTGACAGCAACTGGCCTTCGTCCAGTCATCGTCGGCGCAACCCGTCGCGATCTGGAGCGTTCCCGGGAAGTCGACAATCCGTATGTTTCCGGAATGACGATCGCAGAGCAGGTTTGCTCGAACTGTCACGGCGTAACCGGTGTCTCGGTCTCGCCCACGTTTCCCAAGCTCGCAGGCCAGCAGCGGGAATACCTGATCAATCAATTGACGGATCTCATGTCCCGTGCGCGATCAGACCCGCATGCCACATGTCGGAAATGGAAATCCGACAGGTAGCGGCATTCCTTGAAGCGTTCCCGCCGAAAACGGGATCGGTGAACGGAGCGCCGGTTGGCCAATAGCCCGAAGTTGCCTTGCAATCCAGACGAGACTGTTCTTGACGCATGCATCGGTGCATCTGACGCCCCTTTCTTGATTCAGATCAAGGGTGACAGTGCGCCAGAGAGCAGCATGCCGAACAGGAAAAGATGCAGGAACACGAGCAGACTGGAGACCCACCATGGAAATTTCATTTCGTGACCTCCTCACCGTCCTGCACGGGATGGGCTTCGGGGCGCTTTTCATGCTCGCGTTTTCAGGCGCGATCGCCGAGCTTTACCGCATGACTGCGCCGGGCGGCCCCTCCGTGCCGACGCCGAGGGAGCACAGGTTGCTCATGATGTACCTCGGCGCAATGGTGGTTCTCGCCTGGGCAACCGTCTTCTCGGGCGCGTACATTGTCTACCCGTGGTATCGGGCGGTGCCACCGGCAGGCCTTGCCGACCTGTCGAGCTACCCAAAGAGCCTTCTGATGTCGAGTCGCGACACGTCCGGCTGGCACAGCCTCGGAATGGAATGGAAGGAGCATGTGGCCTGGCTTGCTCCAATCTCCATCACGATGGTGGCGTATGTATTTGGAAAATACGGTCCCGCTCTCGCCAGGCTGCGGCAGATCCGCCACGCTGTCCTTGCCTTTACTGTCGTTGCCTTCATCGCGACAGGGGTAGCGGGCGCGTTCGGCGCCTTCCTGAACAAGTACGCACCCGTGCGCGGCGGCACCGCGATCCATCTCATGACGGGAGAGTGAACATGAACGCCTCTCAAACCCCGAGCACCTCGCAAAGGGCCGCAGACGTGGGACAGGATCGCGAAACCATCGCGCCTGAAAAGACAGCCGGGGCGCAACTCGCAGAACAGTCCGGCAACGCGGAGACGATTACCAATGGTCCGGCTGC
>Ga0207816_1000118_pt1 | contig 19740 bp, 18 predicted proteins | sample LuqExpMetageno10_FD_187768 | JGI IMG/M metagenome (GOLD analysis project Ga0207816, IMG submission 187768) | Tropical forest soil microbial communities from Luquillo Experimental Forest, Puerto Rico - Sample 10 (SPAdes) | ecosystem: Environmental > Terrestrial > Soil > Tropical forest ... | reverse complement strand
GCCTCGGCGCCGAACACCGCCTGCGCCGCGTGGGCCAGCGGCCACAATGCGAAGGCGTTGGCGCCGGCCAGCTCGTGGGCACCCCAGTAGCCCGGCCCCACCTCGGTCAGCGGGATGCCGAGCGCATCACCCCAGAAGCCCCGCGCGCCCTCGTCGCGCGTGATCGGGCCGAAGCCCGCGATGAACGAGATCTTCATGCCTCGCGACGCTAGACCCCAGGGCTGACGCCCGTCCCGCGCATGATCGACCCCATCTTCTTGCCGCGCGCGACCTCGTCGACCAGCTTGTCCATCCACCTGATCTTCTGCATGAGCGGGTCCTCGATCTCCTCGACCCGGTGCCCGCAGATCACCCCGGTGATGAGGGAGGCGTTGGGGTTGAGACCGGGCGCCTCGTCGAAGAAGAGCTCGAGGGACACCTCGGACGCGATCGTCTGCGCCAGGCCGTCGTCGTCATAGCCCGTCAGCCACGTGATCACCTGGTCCACGTCGTCCTTGCTGCGCCCCTTCCGCTCCACCTTCGCCACGTACAGCGGGTAGATGCTGGCGAAGCTGGTGTCGAAGATCGACGGTCGTGACGTGTCCATGCCAGCCACGGTAGGCCGGCGCGGCCGTGATAGACAGACCGAGTGACGGCCTTCGACGACCTCGACTCCTACCTCGCCCTCCCCCGGCTCTCCGGCCTGGTGCTGTCGCCGGACGGCACGCGCCTGGTGACGGCGGTGCAGGCGCTCGATCCCAAGTCGACCAAGTACGTGACGGCGCTGTGGGAGGTCGACCCCGCGGGCGAGCACTCGGCCCGGCGCCTCACCCGCAGCGCCAAGGGCGAGGCCGGCGCGGCGTTCACGCCCGCGGGCGACCTGCTCTTCACGTCCGGTCGTCCCGACCCGGAGGCCAAGGACGAGGACGACGAGGGCGCCGACCTCTGGCTGCTCCCGGCCGGTGGCGGCGAGGCGCGCGTCGTCGCGCACCGCAAGGGCGGGCTCGGCGACCTCGCCGTCGCCACGGGTGCACCCGTGCTCGTCGTCGGCTCCGGGAAGTTGCCCCACGCCGCGGACGACGAGCAGGACGAGCAGCTCAAGAAGGACCGCAAGGACAGGAAGGTCGCCGCAATCCTCCACACCGGCTACCCGGTGCGGTTCTGGGACCACGACCTGGGGCCCGACGAGCCGCACTGGTTCGTCGGCACGCTCGAGACCTCCGCCGCGGCCGCCGGGACCGGCGAGTCCCGCGTGACGCTGACGGACGTCACCGCCGACGCCGGACGGGCGCTCGACGAGGCGCACGCGGCCATCAGCCCCGACGGCACCACTCTCGTCACCGGGTGGACCCGCTTCCTCGCGCGCGGCGATCAGCGGTCGGCGCTCGTCGCGATCGACGTCGCGACGGGGGAGCGGCGGACCCTCGTGGCCGACGACGCCTACGACGCCTCCAGCCCCGCGATCTCCCCCGACGGGCGATGGGTCGCGTTCCGGCGCGAGTTCGTCTCTACGCCGGACATGGCGCCTCGCATCGATCTGGCGCTCGTGCCGCTCGAGGGCGGCGCGGTGCGCCCGCTGACGGCCGGCTGGGACCGCTGGCCGAACGAGGTGGAATGGCTGCCGGACTCGTCGGGCCTGCTCGTCGTCGCGGACGACGACGGGCGCGCGCCCGTGTTCCGCGTCGCACTGGACGGCGCCGTCACGCGCGTGACCAGCGACGACGCCTGCTTCCACAGCGTGCAGGTGGCGCCGGACGGCACCACCGCGTACGCGCTGCGCTCGTCGTACCTGTGCCCGGCGCATCCGGTGCGGATCGACCTGACCCGCGGTTCGACCGAGGCGCTGCCCGGCCCCGCGGAGCTCCCCGAGCTCCCGGGCCGCCTCGAGGAGGTCGAGACCACGGGCGCCGACGGGACCCGCGTCCGCGCCTGGCTCGCCCTCCCGCACGGCGCGTCGCCGGATGCGAAGGCGCCCATCCTCCTGTGGATCCACGGCGGCCCGCTCGGCTCGTGGAACGACTGGTCGTGGCGCTGGTGCCCGTGGCTGCTCGTCGCGCGCGGGTACGCGGTGCTGCTGCCGGACCCCGCGCTGTCGCTCGGCTACGGCCAGGACTTCGTGCAGCGCGGCTGGGGCCAGTGGGGCGGCAACCCCTACACCGACCTCATGGCGGTGACCGACAAGGCCCTGGAGCGCGACGACCTCGACGCGTCCCGGACGGCCGCGATGGGCGGCTCCTTCGGCGGCTACATGGCGAACTGGGTCGCGGGGCACACGGACCGGTTCCGGGCGATCGTGACGCACGCGTCGCTGTGGGCGCTCGACCAGTTCGGCCCGACGACCGATGCCGGGTTCTACTGGCAGCGCGAGATGACGACGCAGATGGCGCTGGACAACTCGCCGCACCTTTCCGTGGCGAGCATCGCCACGCCGATGCTCGTCGTCCACGGGGACCACGACCACCGGGTGCCGATCGGCGAGGGCCTGCGGCTCTGGTACGAGCTGCTCTCGTCCTCGCAGCTGGCCGTGGACGGCGACGGCCGCACCCCCCACCGGTTCCTCTACTTCCCCGACGAGAACCACTGGGTGCTCACCCCGCAGCACGCGGCGATCTGGTACGGGACGGTCTTCGCGTTCCTGGCCGAGCACGTGCTCGGCGAGCCGGTGGAGTACCCGCGCCTGCTCGGGTGATTCCACCCGGCCGGGTGCTGCAGGCCCGGCCGCTGGGTGTCGTCATCAGGGATGATGGCTCAGGTGTCCGCCCGGGGGACGGAGGTGCGCGAGGTGGATCCGCTCGTCGTGCCCGCCGCCGGGATCCTCGAGCTCGCCACCGCGAGCCACCGCCTGGAGATGGCGCGGGACCTCGAGGACGTCGCGGTGATCGCCGCCGAGGCGGCGTTGGAGGTCCTCGCCGCGTCGAGCGCGGCCCTGTGCCGGATCGCCCAGGACACGTGCCGGACGCTCGCCGTGGCGCCGCCGGCGCGGGACGTGCGGGAGGTGCTGTTCGCGCAGTCGTCGCTGCGCGCCGAGCAGAGGCCGGCGCTGCGCTCCCTCATCACCGACCGCGCCTCGTGGCGGGCGGACGTGACGGATCCCCGGTCCGACGAGATCGAGGTCGCCACGCTCCACGACCTGGGCGGGACGTCCGCGCTCGGCGTCCCCGTGGTGGTCAACGGCGCCGTGTGGGGCCAGGTGACGGCGATGAGGCGGCGAGAGGGGCAGCCGTTCGGCGACCGGGAGGTCGCGGCCGCGGAGGTGCTGGCGGGGCTCGTCTCCGGCGCGATCGCCCGCGTGGACCTCGAGGCGCAGGTGCGCCACCTCGTCGCCGACGACCCGCTGACGGGCCTCGGAAACCGGCGCATCGTGGACGCCGCCGCCGACCAGGCGCTGGCCGGCGGGCAGGAGACGTGCGTCGTCATGTGCGACGTCGACGGGCTCAAGCGCGTGAACGACGAGCTGGGGCACGACGTCGGCGACGACCTGCTCCGGTCCGTGGGCGACGTGCTGCGACGCATCACCGAGGAGCTGCCCGGGTCCACCGCCGGACGCATTGGCGGCGACGAGTTCTGCGTCGTGACGGTGGGGCATCAGCGCGCGACGGTGCAGGAGATTGTCAGCCGGATCGTCGCCGAGTTCCCGCTGCCGCACGGCGCCGCCGTCTCCTACGGGCTGGCGTCCACCGCCGTGACGGGCGCGGTGCCGGCCCGCACGCTGTTCCGCCGGGCGGACGCGGCGCAGTACCGCGCCAAGCGCGCGCGGGCCCGGCTGCGCCAGCTCGCACTGCCGCCGCAGGCGGACCCCGCCGTGACGGCCGAGCGGATCCTCGTGTACGGGACGGCGGCGCTCGGCCACGCGTCGGCGGGAGCCGTTGCGCGCCTCTGCGCAGTGGCCGCCGCAGCGGCGGACGTGCTCGGCGGCGGCGAGTGGTCCGTGAGCGGGCGGCTGGACGGCCGGCAGCCCGCGGTCGTCGCGCGCGGCGGCAGCCCGGCGGACCTGGGCCGGGACGCGGTGCACATCGCTGGGACCTACGGGAACTGGTCGGTGGGCGTCGGCGCGTCGGCGACGGCCGCCACCGGCGACGCGGTGCGCACGGCGCTGGACGCGCTGGTCGCGGTCGCCGTCATGGGCGCCGCCTGACACCGGTCAGCCGAGGAGCGGGAGCGTCAGCGTCGACGGGGCTCCCGCCACGACCCGGATCGGCACGCCCCAGTCCTGCTGGGCCAGGTGGCAGGCCGGGTACTCGACGGCGGGATCGGCGTCGCAGCTCGCGGCGCGCGCCGAGACGTGCAGCACGCCCTCTTCCACGTCAGGGTTGAGCCGGAGGGTCCTGGTCAGCGGGACGTCGTCGCCCGCGCCGCCGAGCAGAAGGTCCGGCGGGGACGACGAGACCGAGAGCTGCGTCGACGGGCCGTAGCGGTCGTCGGTCTTCTGGCCGGGCGCGGGCGTGAAGGGCACGACGAGCTCGAGGTCGCCAGGAGCGAGCTCGGTGACCGGGCGCTGGGTGCGGTGCGCGCCGAGGTCGACCGCTGCGGTGCCCGACGAGGCCAGGCGCGTGATCCGGTGCGCCGCCGACTCCACGACGAGCACGCCGTCCGAGGTGACGACCAGGCCCGACGGCTCGGCCAGCCCCTCTGCGACCGTCGTGACGGTGCTGCGGGTCGTCGTGCCCTCGCTCGCCTCCGACTGGGGAACATCTGTTGCGCCACGCGTCACGGATGTTCCCCGTTGGCGGCTCCAGCGACGGATCGCGCCGTTGTAGGTGTCGGCGACGAGCACCGAGCCGTCGTGATCGATCGCGACGCCGAGGGGGTGCTGGAGGCGCGCTTCGTCGGCCACGCCGTCGCGGTGGCCGAAGTCGAAGAGCCCCACGCCGATCACCGTGTCCACGCGCGCGTCCGGCAAGGAGCCCGTCACCACGCGGAGCGCCGACGTCTCGGAGTCCGCGACCCAGAGCCGCCCCTCGTCGTCCACGGCCAGGCCGGACGGCTGCGCGAACCACGCCTCGCGGGCCGGTCCGTCGACGAGGCCCTCGTTCATGGTGCCTGCGACGTGCACCATCATCTGCTGCAGGGCGTCGAACGCCCAGAGCGTGTGGTTGCCTGCCATCGCGACGACGAACGCCGCCCACGGCTCGTACCAGACGACGTCCCACGGCGACGAGAGCCGCACGCGCCGCGACTGGGGGAGCACATCGTCCGCCGACCGGATCTCGTTGTCGGGGCCCCCGACGACGTACTGGTCGCCTGTGCCGGCGAGAGTCCAGGTCCTGCCGTCGGACAGGCGAACGCCGCGCAGCAGGTGGTTGGCGGTGTCGGCGACGACGACGTCGACGTCGAGGCCCAGCTCCGGCGGGACGACGCACAGGCCGTTGGGCTCCGCGAAGCGTGCCTCGTCGGGCAGCCCGTCCGCCCGGCCCCGCGAGCCGGATCCGATGCGGCGCACGAGGGTCGACCCGTCCGGCCCGAGCTCCGCGAGCGAGTGGTGCCCTGCGTCGGCGACGAGGAGGTTGCCGTTGGGCAGCGCCACGGCCTTCGCCGGGAAGCGCAGGGTGCCGGGCGTCGGCTCCGGCGGAACGTACGGCCCGTCGCCTCGCCGCAGCGTGCCCTTCCCGGAGTGCTCCTCGACCAGCTTCTCGACGAGCGCCGTCAGCGCCGGGCCGTGCCCCTCGCCGGCCATGTGCGCGACGACGTACCCCTCCGGGTCGATGACGACGAGCGTCGGCCACGCCCGCGCCGTGTACGCCTGCCACGTGAGGAGGGTCGGGTCGTCGAGCACGGGGTGGTGCACCTCGTACCGCTCCACCGCCGCGACGAGCGCGTCCCGATCCGCCTCATGCACGAACTTCGGCGAGTGCACCCCGACGACGACGAGCACGTCGGCGAACCGCGCCTCCAGGTCACGCAGCTCGTCGAGCACGTGCAGGCAGTTGACGCAGCAGAAGGTCCAGAAGTCGAGCACGACGACCTTGCCGCGCAGGTCGGCGAGGCTGATCGACCGCCCCCCGGTGTTGAGCCACCCGCGCCCGACGAGCTCGGACGCGCGGACCTTGGGGAGCGAGGAGGTGGTCACGGACGACAGGTTATGGCGCGTGGCGCGGGCCCCCGTGCCCGGCGTCAGGTCGACGACGTCTGATCACCCAGCGGGTCGACGCAGTCGGCGCTGCCGTCCGTCCGGTTGCCGCAGGTCCGGCCGAACTCGTAGTAGTCGGACCCGGGCTGGGACGAGTAGTACAGCTCGTCGCAGGAGGCCAGGGCACCGGCGGCGCACGCGTCCCAGAGACCGTCGAGATGCTTGTCGTCTCCGTACGAGACCGCGCCGACCGAGGTGCACAGGTACCCGCCGTCGGTCCGCCCGCCGCAGGTGTCGGCGAACGAGTGCTCGGCCGACCCGTCCGCCGTGTGGTTGAAGAGGGAGTCGCACGCGGCCATGTCGCCGTTGGCGCACGCGGTGTGCAGGGAATGGTTGCGCTCGTTGAGGACCACCGGGATCACGATCGCCGCGGCGATCGGCGCAGCGAGCCAGAAGATCCCGAGCCCGATGCCCCAGCGCGCCATCCCGCGGCCCCGCTGGCCGGTGCGCTTGATGCGGCCGAGCGCGACGGCGCCCAGCGAGATCGCGACGATCGGCCCCACGACGGGCGCGAGGAAGGCCGCGATGCCGACCCACATCGACGCGACCGCCAGGCTCTCGTTGCCCTGGGGAACGGCGTAGGGGTAAGGGCCGGCAGGCTGGGCGTAGCCGTACGACTGGTCCGGCGGCGGGTAGCCCGGGCCTGCACCGAACGCGGGCTGGCCGTACGGCGCCTGGGCCGGTGTGCCGTAGGGACCCGCCTGGAAGGGCTGCGGTGCCGGGGTGCCGAACTGCGCGGCGCCGGCCGCCGGCTGCCCGTACGGCGAGGCGAGCGGCGGCGAGTACGGCGAGACGGCGGGCGGCGGGTACGACGACGTCGGGTAGCCGGGGTCCGCCGAGACCGCGTACGACGATCCGCCGTAGGGAGCGGCGCCCGGTGCGGACGGCGCGCTCCACGTCTGCCCGGCGTCCGGCGCCGGCTCCGGCAGGTCGCCCGGCGTCCAGGCGGAGCGCTCGTCCATCGGTGTCTCCTCGTCGCGGCACGCTCGTGCGCGCCCATCCAACCGCAGGGCTCGGATCGGTGGCACCGATCGGCCCTCGAATCACCCGGGTGTCTCTGACGTGATCAGGTCCGGTGCAGCACCCAGATCCGCGGGTGGTGGCCCTTCGCGAAGACACGCAGCGGCGGGCCGTCGGCCGTCCAGAGGGCCGAGGCCTCGGACACCGCGCGCTCCATGATCCGCACCTCGTGGGTCAGCACCGCGAGGCGCCCGCCCGGCGCCGTCACGGCGTGGGCGGCAGCCAGCAGGCTCTCGTGGACCGCCTGGCCGGTCTCGTGGGAGCCGTGCAGGTCGCCCCACGGCGGGTCGGCGAGGACCAGGTCGTAGGTCTCGTCGTGCAGCGCCGTGGCCAGGGCGGACGGCGACGTGGCGTCGGCCTGGACCAGGTGGGCCGTCCGAAGGCCGGCCGCCCGCAGGTTGGCGTGCGCCGCCTCGATCGCCGCGGGGTCGTCGTCCACCCCGACCGCACTCGCGGCGGGGCCGGACAGCAGCCGCTCGACGAGCAGGGTGCCGGAGCCGCACATGAGGTTGAGCACGCGGTCCTCGGGCCGGACGCCCGCCAGGCGGCTCATCGCGGCGGCGATCGTCGCGTTGGCGGCGCCGGGGAAGTCGACTTCCCGCCAGCGTCGCGCGGACAGCGGCCGCGGCCCGAGCCGGACGAGCGCGTCCCACCCAGGGTCCACGTCCGGCCGCGTGACCTGACCGCGGACCACGCGCACGACGAGCTCGCCGTGCTCCGGGTCGTACGCCAGGCCGGTCGCCTCGTGGAGCAGCGCCGCCAGCTTCGTGAACGCGACCGAGTCCGAGCCCGCGGCCTCGAAGCGGAACGACGACGAGCCGGCGACCCGCAGCGACGCGTACATCGCGTCGACGACCCGCGCCAGGTGGTCACCGCTCGTCAGTGAGCGTGGCCGCGGCACGTCGAAGTGGCGCACGACGAAGGCGGCGACGGCGGTGCGCAGCTGAAGCACGTCGGCGAGCGGACCGGTGAGACCGACGCGCAGGGCGTCGTCGCGTCCCGGAGCCGGCCGAGGCGGACGTTCGGGGGACAGGCGCTCGACGATCTCGTCGGCCACCACGTCGCCCAGCCCGGGCAGGAAGGTCACCTCGACGGTGACGCCGCCGGGTCGTGCGGTCTTCTCGTCGGGCCCGGTCTTCCGCCTGGCCGGTTCGTCCGGCCGTCGGCGCGTTCCCGGCTGGGCACCTGCGACCCGATTCGGTACCTGCGAGTGCCGATCCGGCTCGGAAGTGCCACGTCGGCGGGGCCGGCCGCTGGAGGTGGGCCGGTCGGCGCCGGTGCGCCCGGAGCCGCCCGCGCCGCCGCGGCCCGAGCCGCGCGCGCCCGAACCTTTCGCGCCCGAACCTTTCGCGCCAGAGCCCGAACGCTTGCGGGGAGCCGCCACCGTCAGGCCGACTCGGCGGTCACGGCGCCGACCGCCCGGAGCACGAACTGCTCGGTCTGCCGCACCATGCGCTCACGGGCGGCCGGGTCGTCGCCGGCCGGTCCGTGCGCCGACAGGCACGCGTTGACGAGCGGCACAGTGGTGTCGAGGTCCTGCTTGGGCATCACTCCCGCCTCGACGCCGCGGCGCAGCACGCCGCGCAGCACGGACTCGAACGCCACGACGTGGTCGCGCAGCCGGGACGCCGTCTGCCGGGACACCATCGACCGGAGGTCGGCGGGGAACTGCTGGTCGTGCTCGAGGCGCACCTGGGCCCGGATGTAGTGGCGCAGCTGCTCCACCGGGTCGTCGATGTCCTCGAGCCGGCGCTGCAGCATCACCGCGTACCGGCCGGTCTCGTCGGCGATGAACGCGACGAGCAACGCTTCCTTGTCGGCGAAGTGGTTGTAGACCGCCGTCCGCCCGACCCCTGCCTTCGCGGCGATGTCGGCGAGCGTGATGGTGTCGAACCCCTGGTTCGCCATGAGGGCCGAGAGGGCGTCGAAGAGCCGGCGGCGCGTCTGCTCGCGGTGCTCGCGCAGTGATCCGCCGATGATCTTGGGCATGCTGACATGCTTCCATACGGTGTCAGGTAACCGAGGCATGGACCCACGAACCTCACCCAGGGTGCGTGTGTACGGTTGGGCGCGTGCCCGCGCCGGTCTTGCTCGCTGACCTGGACGGTCGCCATGTGCTGGCGCTCCCGGCCGGGACGGACATCCGGGCGCTGGCGATCGCCTGGTTCGTGGGCGGAACCTGGGAGGTCGCTCCGGTCACCGCCGAGCTCACGCTCGGGGCGGACCGGAGGTTCCGTGGCTCGGCCGCGGAGCCTTTCGCACGCCCCGGCCGCCTGCGCCTGACGGGCCGTGCCGGCCTCGTCGGGCCGTGGCCTGTGCGCGCCGCCGATGCCCGCGTCCAGGGCCTGCCGGACCGTGACCTCGACCTCTACGCCCTCGACCCGCAGGTCACCGACCCGCTGGTGCTCGGCTGGATGACCGCGGCAGCGCGTCGTAGCGGCGGGGCTGTGGTGTCCGCCGACCGGTCCCAGGTCATCGCGCCGGACGCCGGGGCCTCGGTCGACCTCACGCTGTGGACCGGATCCGTGCTCGCCGCGTCCGACCTGGTGACCGCTGTGCGGCCGTTCCTCGCCGGCTCACGGATGGGCGTCCTCGAGCAGCGCCCCGACGGCGCCTACTCCGTGACCTCGGCCTTCCAGTTCGACGGTGCGATCAGGGTCTCGGTGGAGCGGCGCAACGCCGTGCCCGTCGCGGTCGCCGCCATGCAGTGGGGCGACCAGGGTCCGTGGACCTACACCGTGTCGTGGGTGCCGCCCGAGCCGCACGAGCTGACTGCCGAGCAGCCGTCGCGGCCGCACGTCATCGCCCGCACCCGCGTCGCTCCGGTCGTCGCGCGCGCGGCCCGCGGCCTGCTCCAGGTGGCGGGCGGCGCGGTGGTCGACGACGGCGGGTTCCCGGTGTCCGACGACGAGCTGGCGAGCAGAGGGACCACCTTGTGAGCGAGACGCCCGCACCGATCGAGCCCGACGACAAGGACTGGACCTGGGTGCTCGACCGCCCGTGCCCGGAGTGCGGGTTCGACGCGTCGGCGGTTGATCCTCGCCGGCTGGGCGACGCGGTCCGGGCCACCGTGCCGCGCTGGGACGGCGCGCTGGCCGGCGCCGACGTGCGGCAGCGCCCCGCCCCGACCGTGTGGTCGCCGCTGGAGTACGGCGCGCACGTGCGCGACGTGTTCCGGCTGTTCGACGAGCGGCTGCGCCTCATGCTCACGCAGGACGACCCGCAGTTCGCCAACTGGGACCAGGACGCCACCGCGATCGCGGACCGCTACGACCTCGAGGACCCGGCCGTCGTGTCCGGCGAGCTGGCGGCGGCGGCCGAGACGATCGCCACGGACTTCGACGCGGTGCCCGACGACGCGTGGGGCCGTCCCGGCCGGCGCTCGAACGGCTCCGTGTTCACGGTGGAGACACTCGGCGTGTACTTCCTCCACGACGTGGTGCACCACCTGCACGACGTCGGCGCGTAGGTCGGCTACGGCCCCTCGACGTAGTGCGGGGAGCTGCGGAACGGCCTGCACGGGTCGGCCGCCAGGTACGGCGGCTCGACGGGGAACCGTCGGGCGTAGTCGGCCATGTAGGCGTCCCGCTCGGCATTGGTGTCGAAGTAGAGCTCCACGTCCTGGCAGACGAGCTCGCGGTTGACCGCCGAGGCCGTGGCGAGGCCCTGCGCCTGGAGCGAGGCGATGTCGGTGGGGGTGACGTACCGGCCGTGGTACGCCGGCCGAAGGGCGATGGTGCCGAGCATCGACGGGCCCGTCGCGCCGTGGGTGTGCACGCTGGCGCCGGAGAGGAGGAGGACGAGCAGGGCGACCGCCGTCAGGATCCAGGCGCGGCGGTGCCGGGCAGGCATGCTCTCGCCGTCTGCAGGGACACCGATGTCGACCACGCGCTACTCCCTCGACGCACCCCCCGCGCGGCCCAACGATACCTTCATGATTCCGCCAAGCAATGACCGCGGCGGGGGAAAAGGGAGTCAGTCGTCGCGGGCGACGAGGAAGGCGTTGACGGCCGACGTCAGGGCTGTGTCGGCTGCGCGCGACACGCCGTCGACGGCCGTCACGGGGACCGCCAGGCGGACGGAGCTCGTCAGCCACAGCGCGTCGGCCTCGGCGAGCTCGTCGACCCGCAGGTCGCGGAACTCGGTCACGAGCCCGATCGTCGTCGCGTACTCGAACATCCCCTGCTGGGTGGTGCCCGGCAGCACGCCGGCCTCGGGCGGGGTGGTCACCAGGGTGTCGCCGAAGCGCGCGACGAGCGAGCTCGTCGGGCCCTCGAGGACGAAGCCGTCGGTCGTCGTGAACAGCACGTCCGCCGCGCCCCGGCGCGCGGCCTCGCGCAGCGCGGCCCGGTTGACGGCGTAGCTCAGGGTCTTGGCGCCCTGGAGGAGCCACGGCGCGGTCTGCGTGACGTCCAGCGCGTAGCCGCGGGAGAGCAGGACGACCTTGACGCCGTCGCGGCGCGCGCCGGTGAAGTCCTCCGAGGCGTGCACGTGCGCCCAGCCGACGGGGCCGAACGACGGGTCCTCCTCGTCGCCGCGCGTGAGCACGTACTTCACCGCGGCGTCGGAGGCGTCGGTCTCGCCGAGGGCGGCGATGCCGCGCTCGATCGCCCGGGTGTAGACGTCCGGGTCCGGCGCCGGCAGGTCGAGCATCGCCGCGGAGCGGGCGAACCGGTGCAGGTGCGCCGCGGCCGCCTGCACCCTGCCGTCCCGGATCGCGGCGGTCTCGAAGATGCCGTCGCCGCGCGTCGCCGCCAGGACGGTGGCGCGCAGCGCGGGCTCGTCGGCCGGGACCACGCGGAACGGGTCGCCCGGGCCGGTCTGGCCGATCGTCGGCCGGTCGATCATCACCAGGATGCCGCTGCTCATGGGTGTCCTTCGTCGTCGGCCCGGGCCCGTCTTTGAGTGCCGGGCCGACGACGAGGATAGGTCGCGGATGGTGCAGGTGTGGTGTGGCCGACAAGGCTTCGGCGGGTGGCCTGCAGGTTCGCGTCGGCCTGACGAAGGCGGTGGCCTCGTCGGCCGGTGCCCGACGATCCTTCGGCGCCGGGAGGCCGACGCCCTGTGGGGGCTCATCCGAGCGCGACGGTCACGCCGCCGGAGAAGGCGGAGTCGTGCAGCTCGGCCGTCGTCATCACCGCGTCCGCGGGGACGTCGAAGGCGACGATCCCCTGGACCGTGTTCCCGGGGTTGATCTGGTTGAGGAAGGAGTTCGACCCGTCCAGGTAGAGGCCCGCGGTCGGGTCGGCGGAGAAGGTCCGGCCGGCGGAGTCGTGGAGCTTCTGGGTCGAGTCGAAGAAGTACTGCGCCTCGGTGCCGATGTTCGCGACGGTGAGGTGCACCAGGACGAACTGGCCCTGCGCGTCCTTGCCGAGGATGTCGTTGCCGACGTGCTTCACGCCGGTCTCCACCTTTGTGACGGTGAACTCGAACTTGCCGTCGCGCACCGGGGTGCTGATGGCGGCGTCCTGGCTGGCCGGCTGTGCCGAGGTCGGCGGCGTGGTCGTGGGCTCGCGGGCCGGCGTGGTCGCCGTGGCGGTGGTCGTGGCCGAGGGCTGGGCGGGCGGCTGGGCGTCGGCCACGGTCTTGCCGCCGCTCTGGCCCAGGGCCGAGATGACGACGACGAGCACGACGATCGCGCCGAGCCCGGTCAGGACCTTGTGGCGGACGAACCACGACCGCTGCTTCGGCGGGACCGGCGCGGGGTAGGGCTGGCCGGTGGCCGGGTCGAAGGCCGGACCGGCGGGGGTGTACTGGCTCATGACGACTCCTCGTTGGGTGCTGACGGCCCCGGTGGGGGGTGCGTGGGAATCGTCGTGAAACAGCTGCGCGGGCCGCGTCGCCCGAGTCGCTCGAACCCGCCGGCCGAAAGTCGTAGCCCGAACGGGCGGTGGCGAACCGATCGGGCGACGTGGAGTGTCGCCGGGCGCCGCTAGCGTGCGGCCATGGTTGCTCGCCCCTCCGTGCCGCTGGTCCCCGCCCAGCCGCCCGGGTGGGGCGCGCCTCCGGCCGGCACCGGCCCGGTGACGCCGCCTCCTGGAGGTGCGCCGGCACCGGCGGGTCCGGTGTGGGTCGCCGCACCCCGGGGACGTGGCCGCGGGTCGCTCGTAGGCCCGCCGACCGGCCCAGGGCCCCTCGTCGGCCCACCGTCCGGCACGGGACCCTTCGTCGGCCCACCGTCCGGCACGGGACCCTTCGTCGGACCTCCGCCGGCTTCGGGACCCTTCGTCGGACCGCCGCCCGGTTCGGGGTCCTTCGTCGACGCGCCGTCCGGCCCGGGGCCTTTCGTCGGGCCGCCGCCCGGCTGGGCGCCGCCCCCGCGGCGGCACTCCAACCTGATGACCGTGCTGACGGACCCCCGCGAGGCTCGCACGCGCGCCCTGCTGGGCACCATCGGCGCATGTGTGGTCGCCGCGTTCTCCTCGCTCATCGCGGCCTCGTACGCCGGCAACGCCGCCGAGCATGCCGGTCGCAGCCAGCTCATGGCGATGCTCGCGATGCTCGCCGGCGTCGCGGTGGCCGCCGCGCTCGTCTGGCGGCAGCGGTTCCCGATCGAGGTGTGCCTGGCGACGTCGTTGCTCGCGCTCGTGCTGCCGCTCGACGCTTTCGCGCCGCTGCTGGCGCTGACCTGGGTGATCGCTCGACGGCAGCGCAACGAGGCGGTGGTGTGCGGCGTCGCCGCGGCGCTGGCGACGGGCGTGTCCCTGTGGCGGGACTCGGCCCGCGGCGGGCCGGACGTCATCTTCTCCACGACGGACACGGCGGGGAGCACCTCGTACCTCGACGCGCAGGGGTACGTGGTGCTGGGTGTGCTGCTCGTGGCGGTGGCAGTCGCCGCCGGGCTGGCGCGCCGGTACGCCGAGCGGTCCCGCGCCGCGAGCGGTGCCGCCGAGGCGAGCGCCCGCGCGGCGGACGAGCTGCGCACGGAGCTGTCGCGCCAGGACGAGCGCGACCTGATCGCACGGGAGATGCACGACACCGTGGCGCACCACCTCTCCCTGGTGTCGCTCCAGGCGGCGGCCCTGGAGGCGACGGCCGGCAACGCCAATGCGGACGTACCGGCCGCGGCGCGCTCGATGCGCGACAGCGCGCACCGGGCACTGGAGGAGATGCGCACGCTGGTCGCGTCCCTCCGCGACGCGTCCACCGCGAGCGAACCCGGCCCGGCACCGCAGCTCGCGGAGCTGCCGCGGCTGGTCGAGGACGCCCGGACGGCCGGTGCCGACATCTCTGCCACGCTGTTCGTGGCCGACCAGGGCGAGGCGCCGGCCGCGCTGACCCGGGCGGTGTACCGGATCGTGCAGGAGTCCCTCACGAACGCGCTCAAGCACGCGCCGGGCACGCGAGCCGAGGTCGACGTCCGCGCCGGCCGGGGTTTGGGCGTGGACATCGTCGTGCGCAACCGGCTCGCACCCGGCACGTCCGCAGTGCCCGGTGGCGGTGCCGGGTTGCGCGGGATGGCCGAGCGGGCGCAGGCGCTGGGCGGCACGTTCCAGGCCGGGCCGGCCGATGGGTGGTTCGTGGTGCGGGCCCACCTGCCGTGGGCGGGAGATGCTCCTCGTCGGTAGAGGCCCTGGACGGTGAGCCGTTCACGGCCCGAGGTTGCCACGATCGAGTGATTCGGCTGGTCGGGGGTGGTTTCTGGTTGTCCGGTTCGCCCCGGTTCGGTAGGCCTCGTACATACGTTCGACGAGGCTGACGGAGGGGGCCGACGATGACCGACGTCGCGTCGCGCGGCATCGTGACGTGCTCGCCGGAAGCCTCGAGCACCACCACCCCGACGGGCGCCGCTGCGGCGCCCCACCCGGAGACACCGGAGACCAAGGGCGAAGCCCATCGGGCCAGCCGACGGCGCCGGCGACTTGGTCATGTGTGTGGGCGCCCACCCCTAGGCTCGGGGCCGTGCTCAGGGTGCTGGTCGTGGACGACGACCCGATGGTGCGCACACTCTTCGGGATGATCCTGGGCGCCTCGGACGACATCGAGGTCGTGGGCGAGGCCGCCGACGGGGACGAGGTCGTGACCGCCGTTCAGGCCCACCACCCGGACGTTGTCGTGATGGACCTCAAGATGCCGCGCATGGGAGGCGTCGCCGCGACGCGAGCGCTGCGGGCGCTCTCGAACCCGCCCGGCGTCATCGCCGTGACTGCCTTCGACACGCCCGCCTTGATTCTCGAGGCGGTCGAGGCCGGCGTCGACGGCTTCCTCGCGAAGGACGCCTCGGGTGACGAGATCACCGCCGCGGTCCGCGACGTCGCCGCCGGCGAGGCCGCCCTCTCGGCGCGTGCTCAGCGGATCGTGCTCGAGCAGATCCACGCGGACCGCACGGGGAACCTGCAGCGCACGGCCCGGGAGCAGCTGTCGCCGCTGACCGGCAAGGAGCTCGAGATCGCGGAGGCGGTCGCCGAGGGGCTCACCAACGCGGAGATCGCCGCGCGCTCCTACGTCAGCGAGGCGACGGTGAAGACACATCTCGGCCGCGCGATGACCAAGCTCGGCCTGGCGAACCGGACCCAGCTGGCCCTCGTCGTCGACCGGGCCCGGCTCGGGGAAGGACCGGCCGGCTGACGCCCGGTCGGATCAGTTCCAGGAGCCGCGCTCGTACTGCACGGGCCACCCGGTCGACCGCCCGGGGACGACGCGCGCGTCCGCGCCGACGAACTCCAGCGATGGAGTCGCGACGCCGAGATCGTGGGCAGCGCGCAGCGGCCAGGACGGGTCGTACAGCGCGGCACGGCCGACGAGCACCGCGTCGGCCGAGCCCTCGGCGAGGATCTGCTCGGCCTGGAGGCCGCTGGTGATGAGGCCGACGGCCGCGACCGGAAGGCCCGAGACCTCGCGCACGCGGCGGGCGGCGGGCACCTGGTAGCCGGGGGCTGCGGGCACGGGCACCGGCACGTTCCCACCGGTCGACACGTCGATGAGGTCGACGCCGTGGTCGCGCAGCACAGCGGCGACGGAGGCGACGTCGTCGACCGTGAGGCCGCCTTCGGTCCAGTCGGTCGCGGAGAGGCGGACCAGCAGCGGCTTGTCGTCGGGCCAGACGGCACGCACGGCGTCCGTGGTCTCGACGAGCAGGCGGGCGCGGTTGTGGGGCGTGCCGCCCCAGCGGTCGGTGCGCAGGTTGGAGAGCGGCGACAGGAACTGGTGGAGGAGGTACCCGTGCGCCGCGTGGAGCTCGACCGTGTCGAAGCCGGCCGCCAGGGCGCGGGCGGCCGCAGCTGCGAAGAAGCCGGGGATGGCGGCGACCTGCTCGTCGGACAAGGCCTCGGGTGTGGCGAGCCCCGGGAACGCGACCGCCGACGGCGCGACCGTCGTCCAGCCGCCCTCCGCGGCCGGCACCGAGCCGTCACCCTCGTGGAACGGGCGGAACACCGACGCCTTGCGCCCGGCGTGCTGCAGCTGCACGCCGACGTGCGCGCCACGTGCGTGCACCACGTCGACGATCCGTGCCCAGGCCGCGGCCTGCTCGTCGTTCCAGAGTCCGGCGTCGTGCGGCGTGATCCGGCCCTCGGGAACCACCGAGGTGGCCTCGGCGATCACCAGCCCGAACCCGCCGACCGCACGCGCGCCCAGGTGGACGAGGTGCCAGTCGTTGGGCACGCCGTCCAGCGCCGAGTACTGGCACATGGGCGGGAGCCAGACGCGGTTGCGGAAGGTGGTGCCACGCAGGGTGAGGGGCTCGAAGAGAAGGGCCATGCCCGGAGGGTACGTCGCCCGAAGGGGCGCTCCCGACGGGCCAAGGTCCGCACGGGCTCTGGAGGGGTCAGCCCTTGGGCGCCTCGATGCTCACCATCCACTGCGTCCCGTACCGGTCCGTCAGCATGCCGAACGCGTCGCCCCACTGGGCCGTCGCCAGCGGCATGGTGATGGTCGCGCCGGCCGAGAGGCCGTCCCAGTAGCCGCGGAGCGTCGCGTCGTCCTCGGACCCGCCCGACAGCGAGAGGCTGATCGACGAGCCGGAGTCGCGCTCCATGCGCGACGGCGCGTCGGACCCCATGAGGGTGAGCCCGGCCGGCGTCTTGAGGACGGAGTGCATGACCTTGTCGGCGTCGGCCGGGTCGTCGGGCGGGCCGAACGAGCTGTACGGCGTGATGTCGAGCTCGCCCCCGAAGACGGAGCGGTAGAACTCCATCGCCTCGCGGGCCCTGTTGTCGAAGCCGAGGTAGGCGTTGAGCAAGGTGGCCATGGTGCGCTCCTTTCGTCGATGCGGTCGCGGCCATCGTGCGGCGGCCCACTGACATCGGCCACCCGGGCCGGCGGGCCTGGGTTAGCCGCACGTTACGGTCGCGCGGCCCCGTGTGACGGGGCCGCACCCGGGGTTACAGCCCCGTGAATTCTCGGCACCGCACCTGGCCGCTGCCTGCGGCGGCGGGCGACCATGGGGAGAACGGCGGGGGGTGGCGATGACACATCAAGGCGCACCGGTGCGGGGCGAGGCCGAACAGCAGTGGAGAGACGACCCCCGCCCCGAGGGCGTGCTCTTCGACATGGACGGCGCCCTCTTCGACATCGAGACGATCTGGGCGAACGTGGTGGGCTCGCTGGTCCGCGCGTACGGCGGTGTCTGGCTCCCCGACGACGACGACGCGGTGCTCGGCTGGTCCGTCCCGGCGCTCTGCGCCGAGGTGGCGCGCCGCGGCGTGCCGCTCCCGTCGGACGAGGTCGCGGAACGGCTGCATGCGGGGGTGGGCGCAATCCTGCGCCGGGGCCTCCCCTGGCGCCCGGGCGCGCAGACCCTGCTCGTGTCCCTGCGCCGGGCGGGCGTGCCGTGCGCCCTGGTCACCGCGACGCACGCGGCGGTCGTCGACGACATCGTCGCGCAGCTGCCGCACGACGTGTTCGGCGTCGTCGTCACCGGCGACGGCCCGTCGCGGCCCAAGCCCGCCCCCGACGCGTACCTGCTCGCCGCGGAGCGGCTCAGCGTCGACCCGGAGCGCTGCGCGGCGGTCGAGGACTCGGCGACGGGCGTGCGCGCCGCGCTCGGCTCGGGCGCGCTGACCTATGCGGTCGACCCGACGGTCGGGCTGCCGGGCGACCTCGCGGCGAACCCCCGCCTGCGCCGCGTCGACGGGCTCGCCGCGGTGGGCCGGGCGGTGCTGGCGACCAACGCGTGGTGACCAGCGTGGTGAGCATGACGAAGGCCGGACGGGAATCACTGCTGGTCGATGAACCCGTCGGCCGCCGAGGTCGCCTGGTCGATCTTCGCGTCGCCGGCGTCGTCGGTCTTGCGCTTGAGGAAGTCAGCGGCCTTGTCGAGCCCTTCCTTCGCCTGCTCCGGGTGCTGCTGGCCGGGGTCGGGCGCGATGAGCCGTGAAGGGTGAGGTCACGCGCGGAAAGCGCTCGGAGGGCGGCGGCGAGGGCGCCGTCAGTCGCGGCCGAGGAGATCGTCGAGCTCGACGAGGGCGGCGGCGAGGTCCGGGACGTGCCGGATGAACGGTGCGCCGTCCGGCCCCGCGGCTTCGTCGTGCACGCGCCAGAAGCCGATCGCGATGACCGGCACGCCGGTGCGGACCGCCAGCGCGACCTCCGAGAGCGTGCCCCACGAGCCGCCCACGGCGACGACCGCGTCCGCCGCGCGCACGACGAGCCCGTTGCGCAGCTCGCCGAGACCGGTCGGGATCGCCACGGTGAGATGCGGGTTGCCCTCACGGCGCTCGAGGCCGGGCAGCAGGCCGACGACGATCCCGCCCTGCCGCGCCGCCCCGCGCGAGACCGCCTCCATCACGCCGCCGCCACCGCCGCACACGACTAGGTGGCCGCGCCGCGCGAGCTCCGCTCCGAGCGCCGAGGCTGTCTCGATCTGGGCGGAGGACGCCGCCGACGGCCCGACGACCGCCACGTACCGGCCCTCGGTCACGCGGCGGCCCTCCCGTCGCGAGCGTCCGAGCCGTTCGTGGCCCCGACGCCGAAGCCCTCGGACGTTGCGCCCATCACGAGAACCGGTCCGGGTCCCCGGCGCCGGTCCGTACGACCTCCGGCTCCCCGCTCGTCCAGTCGACGACCGTCGTGGGATCCATCCCGCAGTCGCCGCCGTCGAGGACCGCGTCGAGCACGTCGTCGAGCTCCTCCTTGATCTGCCACCCCTCCGTGAGCGGCCACTCCGCGCCGGGCATCGTCAGGGACGACGAGAGCAGCGGCTCGCCGAGCTCGCGCAGCAGCGCCTGCGCGACGGCGTTGTCCGGGATCCGGACCCCGACGGAGCGCTTCTTCGGGTGTGCCAGGCGCCGGGGCACCTCGGACGTCGCCGGGAGGATGAATGTGTACGGCCCGGGCGTCGCGGCCTTGATGGCGCGGAACGCGTTGTTCGACAGGATGACGAGCTGCCCGAGCTGCGCGAAGTCCGAGCACACCAGCGTGAGGTGGTGCCCCGAGTCGAGGTGGCGGATGCGGCGGATGCGCTCGGCGCCGTCGAGGTCACCCACTCGTGTGCCGAGCGCGTACAGCGAGTCGGTGGGGTAGGCGATGACCGCCCCGCGCCGCAGCAGGTCCGCCACCTGGGCGATCGCGTGCGGCTGCGGGCTCGTCGCGTGCACCTCGACGTACCGGGCCACGGCCTCATCCTCCCCGGGCATGCCGAGGGCGGGCCACCCGAGAGCGGCCCGCCCCCGACG
>Ga0207816_1000116_pt1 | contig 20223 bp, 22 predicted proteins | sample LuqExpMetageno10_FD_187768 | JGI IMG/M metagenome (GOLD analysis project Ga0207816, IMG submission 187768) | Tropical forest soil microbial communities from Luquillo Experimental Forest, Puerto Rico - Sample 10 (SPAdes) | ecosystem: Environmental > Terrestrial > Soil > Tropical forest ... | reverse complement strand
GAAAAAGGAGAAAGCCAAGCCCGAAAAACAGACCAACCAGATCGCCGCCTAAACCCGCTCAAGGAGCGGCACCTGTCAGGCGATTACCCTTTCTGTACAGATGGAAGCCGATTGTGGCAAGCGCAAGGGGGATGGCAGTTCTAAAAGCACCGCATCCGACATCCAACACCGCCTTTAGAGACGAAATCCCAAATTTTCTTCTCACGCGAACAATTCATGCTCGCCGAATTTTATGCCAAGTTTAACATCGAGGAATTCCTTCAATGGAATCACGTGTATCTTGTTTGTCGCCTTGGGTGCATCTAACCAATAGACGTTGTGGCCATCATCATCCTTTGCCACGTTGAGTTGGCGAACATCAACTTCGGATATACCCTCAAAGTTGGAGCCCGGCCCTACATTTCGGCCAAATTCCCAGCAGATAATCCAACGCAAGTACTGGAACGCATGATTAAATTTGGGGGACAGGTACTGTTTGAGTTCGACGTAGCCAAGGTTATGTTCATTCAGCACCTGCCTCTTATCTCTTACGATCAGGTCGATGCCCTTATTGGTGTTATAATCGAGCGGTTCAAATTCGAACGCATCTGGCCTTAGAGCGACTAAGGTAGTCAGCAAACCAAAAAGCTCTGATTCATTGTGCGGCTCAAGCAAGGTGCGACCGTCAATTTGTGCGGTATTCCGCTTTTTTAAATCTTTCACTCGACGCGAAAATTCTGACTTTTCTTGTCCTATCGTTCGCTCTTCTTGCTGCCATCCTCGCAGCGTGTAGAGGCCATTATTTTCTAGTTCTGCATCGAGCTTTGAGACTATGGAAAGAACTTCAGACTTAAGTTCTTCAAGAATCTTCGGGTCGGTATTTGCGAATGTCCCCCGGTTTGCAGTTAGCTTCAACGCTTGGCAATTCACAAAGCCATGCAGCATCGTAAAAGCATTCGAACCACTACCGAATGACGACAACCACTCATTTACACGCTCTACCGGGATAAAGTCCTTACATAACCACAATCCATAGCGATCTAGCACTCGATAACGACCAGTCGATACGCGGCCACGCTCGCGAAGCATCGGGTTTGCACGACGCTTAACCGCATCGCCTTCTACGGATATTACAATATCGAACGTCACCTCCGGATGATTTTTGAGACGAACCCTCTTTTCAACAACCCGCTTAACGTACTCACCTGCGGCATCAGAAGCATATTGGTTGAAAAGCTCCGTTATATCGTCGTTTTCTTGTGGGAATGGATGGCCAAACGGTATTTCTTCGAAGGCATCTTCATCGAGGCATTTCAGCTTAAGCTTGAAATCCCTAAGACTATCAATATCAAATACCCGCTCAACAGAGCCAATCTTCGTGAACCAGAGTATGTAGTCTTTGGCGATCGTCTGGACGAACTTTGATCGCTCATTATCGTTGTATCCAACGACCTCAATTTCAGTCCCAGTTCCATCCCTAAACGCATCGATTTTGGAAATCGTCGGGCAGTGAAGCTTCTTTTGCGACAGCGTTGCCAAAGGTCTATCACACTCCGAAATTAGTGCTTGGCCATCAGCAGTTTGTGTTTTCACTGTTACGTATTCCGAACGCAGAAATATTTTCGTTCCGTGGCCTTTTTCGCCAATTTTCGACCTATCACCGCGCGATGTGGAGTGCCCAAGCCCCCAAAAGTCCCGACGAAGCACTTCTTCGGTCATTCCGCGACCATTATCGGTGAACCGAATTATAGATCGTGCATTTCCGTGACGCTCTTCAACGCCGAACGAAATCGCTATCTCGGTCGCGGCAGCATCTATGGCATTCGATATGGCCTCCCGTACGATCTCAAGCGGGTTTCCGAAATCGTTGAGTATTTCGAAGAACTCTGCTTCTGCATTGACGGTCGGAATAATTTGCGTGTCGTTCAATTTATTTCCCCCCAGGCGGCTCGGCACAACACTGTCACCGAGATCTCAAGATCTGCCATTTCCCTTGGTAATCACTCTCGAAGTGTATCCTTATTTCGTCCAAAAGAAATTGCGAATGCTCGCTTTACTCGACTGCATTGCGCGCTACTTGTCTCAATAAGGGAGGTGGTTAATCGCCCCCACAGCTCGCATGTTACGCCCCCGGATCAGCGCCGGCCGAAGGTGGGTTTCTTCGGACCTTGATTTTTGGGCGCAGACTTTGGCGCGGGCGGGACGGGCGTTTGTGCAGAGCGCTGCGCTTTGTAGCGGGCGATGGCGGCATCGGCATCGACATGGTCGCCGTCATCTGCGGCCTCGTTGTTCGCCTTCGGTGAAGACGGCCGCGGGAGCATCCGGACAATTTTCAGAAAAAGCGGGATCGAGAACAAGAGGCCGACAACGCCAAGGCCCAGCAAGGTCGGCAGCGAGCCAATGGCCTCGGCTTCCTGCACAGAACCGCTGAAATCGAGGAAATAGTAAATCAGCCCGGCGCAATAGACGACGGGCAGCAGCGCTCCGACGATGCCAAAGGAGGATTTCAAGCTGCGCATCTTCGCCTCTCGCAAGGCATGATGGCAGGCGACGACCAACAAAGCCTAAACGCGCGGCCTCAATCTTTAAGCGCTTGCCATATGTCGTCCGGGAAGAAGTGCAAACGCCCGCAAACATACATTGTCATTCCCGGCCGAGTGCTTTGCGCTGCGAAGCAGCGAAGAAGCACAAGGGGAAGGGAACCTAGGTCATGACAAGCCGAAGGTTTTTCCGAAAACGGTGCTCATCACCAGCAATGGTGCTGCGCGACCACCTGGGTTCCCTTCCCCTCACCATGCTCCGCCTTCGGCTACGCAGGTTCGGCCGGGAATGACAGCGTGGATAATTCGCGGGGGCAGAAAGCTATTCTTCTTCCGCCTGGCGTTCGGCGTATTCCTGGTCGCGCTTTTTCTCGATGCCGCGGACGATCCAGATCGAGACCTCATAGAGGAAGACCAGCGGCACCAGGAGGCTGATCATCGAGAAGATGTCCGGCGGGGTGAATATTGCCGCCAGCGCGGCGATGCCGACAATGGCGTAGCGGCGCGACTTGCGCAGCATGTCGGACGACACGATGCCGACGCGGCCGAGCAGCGCCAGCGCCACCGGCAGCTGGAAGGTCAGGCCGAAAGCGAAAATCAAGGTGGTGACGAAATCGAAATAATCACCGACCTTGGCCATCATCTCGATCGGCAGCGCGTCCTTGGAGCCCTTGGTCTCGAAACCGAGGAAGAACTTCAGCGCATAAGGCAGCATCACGTAATAGACAAACGCCGCGCCGGTGATGAACAGCATCGGGCTGGCGAAGAGGAACGGCAGGAAAGCCTTGCGCTCATGGCGGTAAAGGCCGGGGGCGACGAACATCCAGACCTGCGCCGCGATCACCGGAAAAGCGAGGCAAAGCCCGCCGAAGAGGCCGACCTTGGCGTTGGTGAAGAACTTCTCATAGACCTGGGTGTAGATCAGATGCCGTCCCGGCTGGCCCGCCAAGGCATGGGCCAAAGGCGCGGTGAGGAAATTGTAGATCGGATCGGCAAAGGCAAAGCAGATGATGAAGCCGCCGAACAGCGCCAGGATGGAATAGACCAGGCGCTTCCTCAGCTCGATCAGGTGATCGAGCAGCGGGGCCTTGGAGGCCTCGATTTCGGCTTCATCGGGGTCAGAGGGGCTGGTCATGGTGCGGGCGGGTGCAGATCGCCTTGCGGCAGGGGTTCGGCGGGTGCCATCGGCTGCGGCGCCGGTTCGCTGTGGTCGATCACGGCCGGCGCGGCAGTCTCACCGGGAATAGGGGTCGCCGGCTTGGCGTCGATGGCGACGTCGTTGACGGCAACATCATTGGCCGCGGTCGCGGGCGCATCCAGGCTGACGACCGGGTCGTTCAGCATCTGGGTCATCTTCTGATCGACATCGGCGAGCGGGCGGGCATTGCGCAGTTCATCGAGCTCTTTGCGCAGCTCATCAAGCTCGCTCTGGCGCGCCATCTCATCGAAGCTGCGGCGGAACTGATCGGCCATGCCGCGGGCCTTGGAGGTCCACTGCCCCATTTTGCGCATCAGTTTGGGCAGGTCCTTGGGGCCCACGACTACGAGGGCGACAATCAGGACCAGGAGCATATGGCTCCAACTGAGATCGGGGAACATGGCGTGCGCCCGTGTGCTGCTTAATGGGCCGCCGGGTCCTTGGTCTCGGGCTGAGCCGGTTTGGCTTTGGCCTCGTCTTCGTCGTTGAGGCCCTTCTTGAAGCTCTTAATGCCCTTGGCGAAATCGCCCATGATGTCAGAGAGCTTGCCTTTGCCGCCGAACAGCACGAGGACAACCACGGCTACCAACAGAAGGTGCCAGATGCTCAGTCCGCCCATGATTCTTCTCCTTATTGTCCGGCGTTTCGGGCCGGAAGCCTCTTCTTAAAGACCGGGTTCCGAACGGATGCAAGCGGGGGGCGCATCGCTCTCTGGTCACAGGCATGTTAACGGCGCTGTTAACCGCCCAAGACCTGGATTTCGGCATTGCGGTCGAAAGCCTCGCCCAGCTTGCCCAGCCGTTTGCCCACCGTATCGTCGGCCACCACGCCTCGCCGCTTGGGGATTTCCAGGATCACCTTGGTCGGGGTCAACCGCAACCGGTAGTGGCCGAGTTCCCCCGCGGCCGAGGCCGAAAGATCGAAAGCCAGCCGCGCCGCCAGCCCGATCTTCAAGGCCCGCTTCTCCTCGCGGCCGTCCAACATGCCAGTGACCCGCAAATCTTCCGGCATCTCGTCATCCCCGGCATAGCGGTGGAAGACGGCAGCGGCAACGAAGGCGCGGGCTTTGTGATCGGCGCCGCCGAACGGCATGTTGAGCACTTCCTGATAGGAACCGCGGGTGCGGTAATCAGGATGACGCCGCCAGCCGAGATCGGTGAGCAGCGAGGCCGCCAGCCGCAAGCGGCGGTAATAGGCATTCTCGTCGCCGAACAAGGGCGTCGCCCAGTTGAACATCTCCATGGCGTGCTGCGGCGAGCGGCTGCCCCGGGCATTCTCCAAGGTGCAGAAATCGATCAGCGGATCCTTGGCGCGTTCCTCGGGCGGCAGCTTGGCGAAAAGGATGCCTTCGCGCACGCCATTGGCGGAAATCACCACATCCTTGAATTTCGCGGTCATCAACAGGCGCTGCAAAACGATGGCGCCATAAGGCAAGAGTTCCATGCGCCGCTTGGATACCGCCGCCAGATTCTCCAGCGATTTGCGCCCCTGCTTGGCCAAGACGCTCGCCAGTTCCACCGCGCGGCTATAAGGAATGGTGTAGCTCTGCAGGATTTGCAGGGGATATTCCTCCCGCAACATGTCGACACGCGCCACGCTGCGCCAGATGCCGCCGACGAGGTACAGCGTCTTGTTGTCGAAACCGCGCAGCGGCAGCCATTTGGCCAGCTCGTAGTCGACAAGCTGGCGGGTCTTCTCGAGATCGCCTTTGGAAAGATCGATCAAGCGCAAAGGCCCGAAAGGCAACGAGACCGCTTCCCCAGTCTGGCCGTTTTTCACCTGCACCATGTCGAGACTGCCGCCGCCGAGATCAGCGGTGAGGCCGTCGGCATCCGGAATGGCGGCAAGAACGCCCTCTCCCGCCAGACGGGCTTCTTCGCTGCCGGTCAGCACCCGCACAGCCCCGCCCCAGGCGCTTTCGGCCCGGCGCACGAAATCGGCGCCATTGAGGGCATCGCGGGCCGCCGCCGTCGCCACCGCTTCGCGCAGCGTGATGCCGAGCTTGTCGCAGAGATGGCGGTAGCGGCGCAAGGCTTCCAGGGCCAGTTCGACCCCTTCCTTGTAGAGCATGCCGGTGGCGCCGAGCTCGCGCCCGATGGAACAGATGGTCTTCTCGTTGTGGACGGTGTGCACCGTGCGCGCCAGCCGGTCGAAAACCACAAAGCGCACCGAATTCGAACCGATGTCGACAATACCGATGCGTTCCCGCCCGGCGCTTTCCGCGCGCGGCAGCGTGTCGTCGCCGACATCAACAGGCAGGGAGGCCGAACCGCTCATGCTCACTCGTGGTCTGCGATCGTGATCGGACGCGGCTGCTTGATCCGCAATGCCCGGCCGCGACCCGACAATGACGGATTGGTCATGAAATAGGTATGCGCCGAAAACGCGTCATCGGCCCTGGACGCATCGTCGCGGGTGTAACTGCCATCCGCATTCATGTGCCATGTCTGAGCCGTATCCTTGATCTGGGCCACCAAAATCTGGTCCATGACCTGCTGGTGCACGGTGGGGTTGTCGATTGGCACCAGGGCCTCCACACGGCGGTCGAGATTGCGCGTCATCCAGTCGGCCGAAGAGATGTAGATCTTGGCTTTGGGATGCGGCAGGCCGTGGCCTTGGCCGAAGGCCATGATGCGGCCGTGCTCGAGAAAACGCCCGACAATGCTTTTGACGCGGATGTTGTCGGAAAGACCCGGCACGCGCGGCCGCAAGCAGCAGATGCCCCGGGCGATGATATCGATCTTCACCCCCGCCTGACTCGCCTTGTAGAGCTCATCGATCATGTCGGGATCGACCAGGGCATTGACCTTGATCCAGATCTGCGCCGGACGCCCGGCCTTGGCGTGTTCGATTTCCTCGTCGATATGGCGCACCAGCGTCTCGCGCAAATTCAGCGGCGAGACCGCGATCTTTTCCAGCCCCGAAGGCTCGGCATAACCGGTGACGTAATTGAAGAGCTGGGCCGCATCACGCCCCAATGCCGGATCGGCACTGAACAGCGACAGGTCGGTATAGATCTTGGCGGTAATGGGATGGTAGTTGCCGGTGCCGAAATGAACATAGGTGTGGAGCTGACCGCTTTCGCGCCGCACCACCAAACTCACCTTGGCGTGGGTTTTCAGTTCGATGAAGCCATAGACCACCTGCACTCCGGCGCGCTCGAGATCGCGCGCCCATTTGATGTTGGCGGCCTCATCGAAGCGGGCTTTCAACTCCACCAGCGCCGTGACCGATTTGCCGGCATCGGCCGCTTCGATCAAAGCGCTGACGATCGGCGAATTGGAGGATGTGCGATAGAGCGTCTGTTTGATCGCCACCACATCGGGATCTGCCGCCGCCTGGCGCAGAAACTGCACCACCACATCGAAACTCTCGAAGGGGTGATGCACGATGATGTCCTTGGCCCGGATGGCGGCAAAACAATCGCCGCCGTGATCACGGATACGCTCGGGGAAGCGGGCGACGAACGGCTTGTAGAGCAGATCAGGCCGCTCTTTCAGGATGAGCTGGCTGAGGTCCGCCAGGCCCAGCATCTGCTCAACCCGCACCACTTCTTCGTCGTGGAGATCGAGATGATCAGCAATGAACTGGCGCAGATCGTCCGGCATCGAGGCCGTGCAGGTCATCAGGATCACCGAACCGCGCCGGCGCCGCTTCAAGAGCGACTCGAACATCAGCACCAGGTCTTCGGCTTCTTCCTCAACTTCCACGTCGCTGTCGCGAATGACGCGGAACAGGCCGGTGCCTTTGACGGCGTGATGCGGAAACAGCTTGTCGAGATAAAGCTCGATCACCTCTTCCAGCGGAATGAAGCGGACGGTCTTGCCCTTGCCCGGCAGGCGGATGAAACGCTGCAACTGCGAAGGCACCGGCAACAGCGCCATGATCACGCGGCTATCGCGGGCCCGCACCAGCTTCAAAGCCAGCGTGAAGCCGAGATTGGGAATGAAGGGAAACGGGTGAGCCGGATCGACGGCCAGCGGAGTCAGGACCGGGAAAATCTGCTCATGGAAATGGGCATCGAGCCAAGTCCGGTCGGCATCCTTGAGCTGTTTGGCGGTGATGACGGCAATGCCGTTATCGGTGAGCTCCTTGCGCAGCGAGGCCCAGACCTTCTGCTGGTCGGTCATCAGCTTGTTGGAGAATTCGGTGATCTTGGCGAGCTGCTGCATCGGGTTCAGCCCGTCATCGCTGAGCGTCGCCACCCCTTCCTTGACCATGCCCCAGAGGCCCGCAACGCGGACCATGAAGAATTCGGAGAGGTTGGAGGAGGAAATCGAGAGAAAGCGCACCCGCTCCAAGAGGGGGTGACGCTTGTTCTGGGCCTCCTGCAAGACGCGGCCGTTGAAGGCGAGCCAGGAAATCTCGCGGTTGATGAAGCGCTCCGGCGAGGTCGGAGAAATGGCCGGAGTGACTGGCGGCGGCGTCAGCGGCAGAAGATCGGACGGAGCAGCCTCTGACGGCACGGGCTCGGCCCGCGCAGCCGCTGCGATATCCGGACTGTTTGCGTTTGGCATCAATCGCTTACCGAGTAATCGCGAGTCAAGGTAAAGCAAAAAAGTTACTGTGTCATGCGCGCACAGGAAGCGGTAGTCACATTCCGGAACCGCCCTTGCCCGTTACCTGATGCGGCCAGCAGAGGTCCTATTTTGCTCTTTGGACAGCGACATCACTTTCGGGACACTGGAGCGCAGTGCCCCAGGGCGTAGTTTTCTCATGGCACAGGTCGACGACCTTGCCGGTCCAGCGATCAAGTCGGTAGACCGCCTGCATATCGATACCTTGCCCTCGGGAACCGATTGCAGAAATCTGATACCGACCAACAAACAATATGCTGGCAGCGATTAAGACTGCCGCTACCAATGTTTCCCACGAGATTCTCATCTCATACCTCGTTTCAGCTGTAGATTTGGTGTGAATGCTATACCCATTGCATTATTGCAACCATAGCGAGAATTGACATCCACAAGGATGGGACTGAGATGGCGAATACCCTTTGTGATCTGATCCGGCGCGACAAGGAACGGGATCAACGCGAGAACTTTGACCGGCTTAAAGCGGAATTGACGCGCACCTTCGCGGCGCCGGAAAATGCCTACAAACCACTTACTGCGGCCGAGGTCATTGCCCGCAACAAGACCTAAGCGGCGCTCGCATCAGATGTCGCCTCATCAAAAAAAGAGGATTGCATACGTTAAGTTCCGCTTTTTCCGAACATTTGTGCCGCGAGACCTGGATGGCCCGCAGTCGCGGGCCAAGACAATTTAGGTTTGGTTGGGCATAGGCAAATCCATGCAGCCCAGTGCTAGTCCTTCGCCAAAAGCGAGCGGATCAGGCCTAAGGTGACAGGCTTTTTCTCGGATAGCGCCGCCTCGTCCGCCTTGGCCACGAAATCGCGCACCGCGCCGGGCGAGCGCTCCAAAGCGCGGATCATCTGTACGATAACCGCGTCCGGAACCTGCAGCTGGCGGTCGGCGAAAAGCTTCTTGGCCAAGCCTTGCAGCAGGGCATCGTCCGGTTCCCATAAGGGGAACGTCAAAAGCGCGGCATAGCGGGAAACCAGATCGGGAATCTCCGGCATCCACGCCGAAGGAGGCTGGTGAGCGGTCAACACCAGCGATTGGCCGCGTTCTAAGAGCGCGAACAGCACATGCTCCCGCTCCAATCCCAGCGGACGGGCGTCCACATCCTCGATCACCAACGGAGTGGACGCATGCAGCAATTCAGGCACCAGATCGACCGCAGCAAGGAGATCCGCCCCCGCCCGCTCCGCCCAGATCGCTGCCAGATGCGATTTGCCCGAGCCGGTGGGACCGAATAAGGCGGCAGCGGGCACCGGCCAATCCGGCCAAATGTCGATCAAGGCTACCGCTGCGCTATTGCAAGGGGCCAGGACGAAATCGGCGCGGCCAAGCCGCGTGCGCGACGGCAAAGGAAGTGGAAGCTGGGATGACATCAGACTGCGCCATTGCCTTGCGGAGCCCGCCGCAGCGCGGCCCTGACCCAGACTTGGGCATAAGCCAGGAAAGACCATACCGCCAGGAGCGTCACCGCGCCTTCTCCGATGCGTTCCAGAGCCGGAGGCGGTTCATGCAAGGTGAGCAAGAGCAGCACCAAGGCGATGTAGAGAACCTGGACCACGGTGCTGGCCTTGCCCACCATCAGAGGCTTCACTTCCAGCGGCATGGCGAAGAAACGGGCCAGCAAGACGCCGAGCACGATCGCAATGTCCCGCCCGATCACCATCGCCGTCAGCCACAACGGCACCGCCCCGACCATGGTGAGCGACACATAGCTCGCCAGCATCAACAGCTTGTCGGCGATGGGATCGAGCCAAGCGCCAAAACGCGAAGCCAGCCCGAATTTCTTGGCGAGATAGCCATCCGCCGCGTCGGAAAGCCCGGCAAGAGCGAAAACGCAAAGGGCCTCGACGTCATATTGGTTGAGGATCAGCCAAGCGGCAATCGGCGCCGCCACCAGCCGCATGGCGCTCAAGCTATTGGGAAGATGACGCAGCATGGGATTCATGGCTGGGCGGCTGCCGCTCCCTGGCTGAGCTGCCAATTGCTGCCGTGCGCAGTCAAAGTGATGCCCGCCTGAGCGAGCGCAGTGCGCAGCTGATCCGTGCTGCCGATATAAGAAATGGCAAGCCGCGCCTGACCGATATCCATCGCCGCTACATTCACACCGGCAACATTGGGCACAGCGCTAATGGCGTTTTCGAGGGAAGCGAACTGGCTGAGCGAAGAAACCCGCACATCGGCCAACAGCTTTCCCTTCTGGCTGTAGTCGACCACCTTGGTATTCTTCCACATGTCGTCCATCGTCCGCACCGCAGCATCGGCCGCGCTGGGATAGGTCGACTGCAAACCCTGCAGCAAGGGCACCTCGACGCTGGTCTTGCTCGGCAGCGTGCCGGCGCCGACGCGCTTCAAGCTCACCACCACCTTGTTGCCAGCCTGCTGAGCCAGTACCAGCACCGCCTCGCTTGCCTTGAAGCGGGCCGCGACCGGGGCAATGTGATCCCAGCTGGCGTTATCAAAGCTAAGGCCCGCAAGCGCGGCCATGTCGGCGGCATCTCCCACCGGCACGGCGAAAGGAACCGGCGCAGCGGCAAAACGCGGATTGGCGAAAGCCATCGTCCAGGCCGAGCCGCGGGCAAAACCTGGAGCAAGCGGAATTACCAGAATGCGTTTGGCCGCCACCGCCGTATAAGGAACGTTGGCCGCTTGCAGCACCCGCGCCACCCCTTCGGGATTGAAGGTGTAGGTGACATCGGCGACATAGCGGGTGGTCGAACGCCGCTCGTTGATCGGGAAATAGCCGATGACGAGCTTCTGCAACTGACCCGCATCAAGAGCCGGCTGGCGTGCCCAATCCTGCTGCCGGGTGAGACGACGATAGAGTGTGGCCCAGGCAATGGGACGGCCGGCAGCAATGGCCGAAAGCCGCGCCTCTTCTACCGACTTGCCCGAAGCATCGACATGGATGTTGGCGATCTCGAAGGTATTTTCGGCGAAAGCCGGGGTCAGAAGCGACGAAAACACGAGCGCAAGAAAAAGCGCACCCTTGCGAAGAAAGCCATACATCTTGGGAACCCGTCCTGGACGGGCGGACTATACCGGCCCATCGGTGCGCATGAAAGCGTTCTTCCGCAGACCGATTTTCCGCCATCACGGTTCTGTCATAGACGATCAAGTGCGTGTGAAGAGGCCCGCGGCCCCCGCCATCGCGACGTTTTGGTCCTATACTGCCCGCAAACAGGAACTGCTTCAGGGAGAAGCCATGACACAGGAGCTGTTGTCGCGGCGGCGGTTTGCAGGGGCGGCATGCGCCTCACTCTCCTTCCTGACCTGTGCCCTTCGCGCGCAGCCCCCGGACAACGCCCGCATCAGCACCGCCACCGACCCGGCGGCGCATCTGACTATCGCCGTGGAGATCAATGGGCGCTCCTTCCGCTTCGTGGTCGATACCGGGGCCGACCGCAGCGTCTTGGCCGATACCACAGCCGAAGCCCTCGGGCTTCAGCCTGCCGGAGCCGTCATGCTGGCCGGGATCGTCCGCACCGTGCGGGCCGAGACCGTGCCGGTCGATGAGATCAGCTTTGGCCCAGTCACCCGAAGGGGGTTGCAGCTTCCCGTGCTTCCCCGCCGCCATCTCCAGGCCGATGGCTATCTCGGCCTCGATGTGCTCGACGGTTCGCGCGTGATCCTCGATTTCGCCAACCAGGAATTGATCGTCACCGATCCGCTGCCTTACCTGCTCAGCGTCTATGCGCCGCGCGATGCCATCATCCTGCGCGCCCAGGGCGAAGACGGCCATCTGCGCGCGGCCAAATGCAGCGTCAACAACCACTACGCTACCGCTTTTATCGATACAGGCGCGGAATCCACGATGGGCAACGAAGCGCTCTACCGCGCTTTGGTCGAAGCCGACCCGGCCGCTGCCAGCCGCTCGTCGATCACCCTCACCGGCCTGACTGGCGGCATCGCCGAAGGGCATTTGACCTTTCCCCGCGAAGCCCGGATCGGCTCTTTGTCCATCAGCAATTGCCCCATCGCCATCGCCGACCTGCAAGTGTTCGAGATATGGGGGCTCAAGGACAGGCCTGCGCTGCTCATCGGCATGAACTGGCTGCGCCGTTTCCGCCGCGTCTCGATCGATTACGGCCTGAAGGAGCTGCGCTTCGAAACCGGCCGCAGCGCCTACGGCGCGACGATCCGGACGACCTGAAAAAAGAAAGGCGGACCAGGAAGGCCCGCCAAGTTCAGGGAGAGACCATACAGGGAAGGATCTAGGGCACGCTTAAACCCTCAAACAAAGCCGTCGTGAGATAGCGTTCGGCAAAGTCCGGAACGATCACCACGATGTTCTTGTCCGCGAATTCAGGGCGCTGCCCCACTTCAAACGCAGCGGAGACAGCCGCGCCGGAAGATATGCCCACCGGCAAGCCTTCGTATTTCGCCAGCTTGCGGGCGGTCGACAAAGCGGACTCGTTGGAAACGGTCACCACCTCGTCGATAATGCTGCGATCGAGCACGGCCGGCACAAAGCCCGGTCCGATCCCTTGAATCTTGTGCGGCCCCGGCTGGCCGCCGGACAGCACCGGGGAATCCTCGGGCTCCACCGCGATCACCTTCAGGGGCTTGCGCTTCTTCAACACCTGACCGACGCCGGTGATGGTGCCGCCCGTGCCGGTGCCCGCGACAAAGGCATCGATATCGCCTTTGGTGTCGTTCCAGATTTCCTCGGCCGTGGTGCGGCGGTGAATATCGGGATTGGCCGGGTTCTCGAACTGGCGCGGGCTGACCGCATCGGGAATGGCATTGACGAGTTCCTGCGCCTTGCCGATCGCGCCTTTCATGCCGTTGGCGGCGGGCGTCAGCACCAATTCAGCCCCGAGCAGCGTCAGCATCTTTCGGCGCTCCAGCGAAAACGAGTCCGGCATTACCAGGATCAGCTTGTAGCCGCGCGCCGCCGCCGTGAAGGCGAGCGCAATCCCGGTATTGCCGCTGGTGGGTTCGACCAGCGTGGTCTTGCCCGGCGCGATCTTTCCTTCGCGCTCCAAGGCATCGATCATGGCAACACCAATACGATCCTTCACCGAAGCGATGGGATTGAAGAATTCCAGCTTCAAGAGAATGTTCGCTTTGACGCCTTCCTGCTGCGGCAGCCGCGCCAGACGCACCAGCGGCGTATCGCCGATGGTCTCGGTAACCGACTTGTAGATACGGCCGCGGCCGGGCACGCGGAAAACCGGCGATTCAGCGAAAGCGACGGACATGAGCATTCTCCAGTTGTTTGCGGGCAACCGCTCGCTGCAACAGGACGCTAGACCAGGCCGTACTTAATGTCCAGTAGTTATATAGAGATTATATAATTATACAGAGGCTTGCTGTGATTTGCCTTGCTGCTGAATACAATTCTCACGTTGTCATTCCCGGCCGAGCATTTGGCGCTGCTCTGCAGCGCTAAGTGCGAGGGGAAGGGAACCCAGGCCGAGACGCACGAAAACTCATAGAGATGTGTCGTGCCTCATCGTTGAGGCGAAGCGGCACCAATACCTGGATCCCCTTCCCTCGCACTGCTTCGCAATGCTCGCCGGGGATGACAAAATCTAAGCAATCAGTCCACGGAAGGGTTTGGCTTCGGCACTTTCCGGAAATACCGAGCCGTTCAAGGCCCGGCGCGAGACGCCCATGTGCTCGGCCAGCACCGTCTTGAATACCGCACGCAAATCCGTGCGCGCCGGCAAATCGCGGCCGTCTTTGAGCACTGCCGGTTTCAGGCCCATCCATTCGGCTTCCACCCGGCCGCCAGACACCGCACCGCCGAGCAGGAAGGCCGCGCCGCCAGTGCCGTGATCGGTACCGCCATTGCCGTTGACATGCACAGTGCGGCCGAATTCGGTCGCCACCACGATCGCGGTTTGGTTCCAGACCGGTCCCAGCGCGGCTTTCATCGCATCAAGCGCCGCATCGAGCGCAGACAGCCGCCGCGCCAATTGGCCATCGCCCGCGCCTTCATTGATATGCGTGTCCCAGCCGCTGGCATCGAGCACCGCTACACGCGGGCCTTCCGGCGCGGCGAGCAAGCGCCCTGCCCCTTGGAACAGCGGAATGAGATCGGCCTTGGGTTTCTGCTTGCCGGAAGGATCGTCCATTGCCGCCTTGGCTTGCGCCCGCAGCGCCAGCGCACTTTGCAGCGCGCCGCCAAGCATTTTGTCTTTGGCATAGAGCGCCTGCACCCGGGCGAAATAAGCATCATCCGGCTCGGGCAACGTATCCGGCATCCAGCTTGTCACCCGTGCTTTTCCGGTCAGCACCAGCGGCGGGGTCGGCGCCACCGCGAGTGCTTCCAGACCGTTCTTCGCGCCCATGGCCAGAAGCGCGCGATTGAGCCAGCCATCATGCATGACATTGGGCGTGGTGGCGCCGGTCTCCATCACATTCTGGCCATCGAAATGCGAACGGTCGCGATACGGCGTGCAGATGTTGTGGAACACCACGAGTTGCTTGGCGTCGTAATAGGATTTCAGATTCACCAGCGCCGGATTAAGGCCGAAGAAGCCATCGAGATCCTGCAGCGGCGTGGTGCCCGTCTTTGCCAAGGCGAGCCCGCCGCGGATGGGCGCGTAATCAGGGTCACCATAAGGCGGCACGGCAGATAAGCCATCTAGCGCTCCGCGCAGGATCACAAAGACAAAACGGTGCTCGCCCGGTGCCGCAGCAAAGGCTGCCGATAACGGACTGTCCCAGACGCTGAGCGCGCTCGCTGCGGCCATGCTGGAAAGGATGTTGCGGCGTGTGATCATGGTCTCACCTGCGCTGAAATTCGGGAGAAGACAGCAGCAACGCCACCGCTTCACTTTTCGAGGAGGCATGGGCAATGGCGGTGGAAGTGCTTTCGCTCATCAAAGGACCGAGCCCTTGGGCCGCCATCGCCACCACATCCACATTGGGCTGAATGCGCTGGCTCACCTGACGGGCCCATTCGATCCGCATCAGCACCGCATCCGGCCCCGACCAAGCATCGGATTCGAGCGGCCAGCCTTTCGGCGATGGCGCCGACATCGGAAATTCGCCCATCAGCCGGGCCACCCCCATCGCGCCGCGCACCTGATTGGCACTCTGATCCGGCTTGGCATCGGCCTTGGGAAGATCGAGCATACGATAGGTCGCGGTGACGAATTCCACTGGGCTGCGCAATTTGGTCAACGCGGGCTGGAAAGCGTGAGGATCGCTAAGCGCGGTTTCCGCCAGGACGCGCAGATCGCCGCCGGTTTTCTTGAAACCCTCTTCCAGCCGCTTGACGGATTGCGCTGAGGGATTATCGGCGATGAAGGCGGTGGCGAATTTGACCGCAACATGGTGGGCGGTAGCTGGATCATTCGCCAGATCCGCAATCGCCGCACGCGTGCCTTCTTCGCCGGAAGGATAGGTCTTGCCGCGCAAGGTGATCGGACCCGGTTCATGGCGATTCGGGTAGAAGCGGAAGCCGTTGTCACCAGGACCGTCGGTATCGATGGCGAAACCGGTGAGCAGCTTCGCCATGGCGATGACATCGGCTTGGCTGTAGCCGCCATCGACGCCGAGGGTGAAGAGCTCCATCAACTCGCGGCCGAGATTTTCATTCAAGCCGCGTTTAGAGCGCTGCCCGGCTTGCGAATTCGGCCCGATGGATTGGACGTTGTTGAGATAATAGAGCATGGCGGGATGGGTCATCGCCGCCAGCACCATTGCCTCGAATTTGCCGTTGATGTTGGGACGAACGACCTCGCGCTCAAAAGCGCCCAGATATGGGGCGCAATCGCCATTGGCGCTGGAAACGCCAAAATGGTTGGTCCAGAACCACACCAGCCGCTCGGCGAAGGGCTTTTGGGTCTTGAAGCCTAGCGCGAAACGCGCCGCCATGTCGGCCGAGATCATATCGTAGCGAGCCTTGTAGAGCGCCTTCTTGGCGTCTTCATCGACCTCGCCATTGGCCTTCTTCGCCAGCCGCAGGGCTTTTTCCTTTTCATGGAACTGGCGGTCCGCGACCACCAGCGCCCCGCCGCTCAGCAGCGCGCTGGCGGGGATGACTGGCGTGGGCTGATCGGCCGGACCGTCGAGCTGCACCAAAAGCCAAGCCTTGGGATCACGCGAGGCCGCCTCGATTTCCTCCGGCCTTGCACCCAGCCCGAAACGATGGACGGCGAGAGCACCTTCGAGCGACATGCGCAGTTCCTGTCAGTGGTGCGGCTTCTGCATTTGTAAACGAATGTCGCAGCGGGCCTCCGTCGGCCGTCTCTGCGAGGCAATCTTAAATAGTTTACAGACTTTCCCCTTTTAAGTGGAGAAGGTTACTCGCCAAATCCCAGGAAGGGCTGGTTTCCGTTAGGAAACTGTGTGCGCTGCCCAGCCGCAAGCTTGCGCCCTCTGCCTTCCCGGCCTTAAAGGGTGCGGATCGTTCCCCCTCAAGAGCATGCGATGGCCGACGAGACCAAACCTATCACTTATAAAGATGCTGGCGTTGACATTGACGCCGGCGAAGCCCTGGTCGAGCGCATCGGCCCGGCCGCCAAGGCCACACGCCGTCCGGGTGCAGACGCCGAGCTGGGCGGCTTCGGCGGCCTTTTCGATCTCAAGGCAGCGGGCTTCAAAGACCCGGTTCTGGTCGCCTCCACGGACGGCGTCGGCACCAAGCTGAAGATCGCCATCGAGACGGGCCTCTACACCGGCATCGGCCAGGATCTGGTCGCCATGTGCGTCAATGACATTGTGGTGCAAGGCGCCGAGCCGCTGTTCTTCCTCGACTACTACGCCACCGGCAAGCTGAAGGTGGATGCCGCCGCCAAAGTGGTGGAAGGCATCGCCCGGGCCTGCACCGAATCCGGCTGCGCCTTGATCGGCGGCGAGACGGCGGAAATGCCCGGCCTTTACGCCCCCAATGATTTCGACTTGGCGGGCTTTACCGTTGGTGGAGTGGAGCGCGGCAATATCCTGCCCAAAAAGGCCACGATGAAGCCGGGCGATGCGATCATCGGCGTGGCTTCCAGCGGCGTGCATTCCAACGGCTTCTCGCTAGTGCGCCGCGTGGTCGAGCATCTCGGTCTTTCCTACGATTCCTGCGCCACCTTCGCCAATCCCAAAACACTGGGCGAAGCCTTGCTCACGCCTACCGCGCTCTATGTGAAGAGCGGGCTGGCCGCCATCCGTGCTGGCGGCGTGAAGGGCCTGGCCCATATCACCGGCGGCGGCATCACCGAGAACACGCCGCGCTGTTTGCCTGATGGGCTCGATGCCGAAATCGATCTGGCGAGTTGGACGCCCAATCCGGTGTTTGGCTGGCTGGCACGCGCCGCATCGATTGCCGAAGATGAGATGCTGCGCACCTTCAATTGCGGCATCGGTTTGATCGCCGTGGTCGAGCCAGAGGCAGCGGATGGCGTGATCGCGGCCTTTACGGCGCATGACCAGACGGCGCAGAAGATCGGCAAGCTGGTGACCGGAGACGGCGAAGCCAAAGTGGTCACGCACGGGAAGCTGAAGCTATGAAGAAGCGCGTCGCCATCCTGATCTCGGGCCGCGGCTCCAATATGCGTTCCTTGATGGCGGCGGCCTCGGCGCCGGATTTCCCGGTCGAAATTGCCTTGGTGATATCCAATATCGGTTCGGCAGCAGGCATTCAGTTTGCCGCGGATGCCGGTATCGCAACCGAAATCGTTCCTCATAAGGCTTATGAGAGCCGCGAGGCGTTCGACCGCGCCGTCAGTGCGCACCTCGAAGAGGCCAAGATCGATATCGTCTGCCTCGCCGGCTTCATGCGCATCTTGTCGGATTGGTTTGCCTCGCGCTGGCAAGGACGGATGATCAACATCCATCCCTCGCTGCTGCCCCTATTCAAAGGCACGCATGTGCACGAACAAGCATTGCAAGCGGGCGTGCGCGTCTCAGGCTGCACGGTGCATTTCGTGGTGCCTGAACTCGATGCCGGTCCAATCATTGCGCAAGCCACCGTGCCGGTAGAGAGCGACGACACACCGGAAACGCTAGCGACCCGCGTGCTGGTGGAAGAGCACAAGCTTTATCCTGCCGCGCTCAAACTGCTGGCCGAAGGCAAGGTGCGTTTGGAGGTCGGGCGCGCGGTGTTCAGCCGTTAGCCTTCCTAACACGGCGCTGTCACGGCGCCTCTTCCGCCAGCTTGGCATAAAACTCCAAAAGACCGCCCCAACCGCCAGGGGAACTGACCTGCGCGGCAATCTCTTCGCCATCGGCGGCCGTGATCCGGTGTTCAAGCTCGACCAGGGTAGCCCCTTCGCCATCCGGGATGAAACGGACCTCGACCTCGCTGTCGACCTCATCATCGAGCTGGAATCTGCTGTTCAGCCTCCAGGACAGCACCACCCTGGCTGGCGGCTCCCAAACCAAAACCCGGCCCCAAACGCATTCGGAACCATCGACGCCTTTTTCATACCAGCGTCCGTCTTGCCGCGGTTCGATGATCGCCTCATTCATCTCGGCAGCCGCGATGTGATGCGTCTTCGGCCACCAAGCGCCGAAACGGGCCGTGAAGACCTCAAAGGCACGAGCCTGCGAGACTTGTACGCGAATGGACTTCCGGACCGGTGCCGGCGTGATCTTCTGCGGGCTCATTTCTTCTCCTCGCCGTTCTCGGCTTCGGCACGAAAGGCTTCAAGGGCATCATCCCAGAACTGGTCGAGCCAGCGCCGCAGCGACGCCAATCCCTTGGGATCAATATGATAGATGCGGCGGGTGCCGTCAGAGGTATCGTCCACCAGCCCCGCTTCCTTCAGCACTTTGAGATGCTGGGATACGGCCGGGCGGCTCACCGGCAGCCCTTTGGCGAGTTCGCCCACAGCACGAGGACCGTGACGCAGCCGCTCGAAAATCTTGCGGCGAGTCGGATCGGCTAGAGCCGGGAAGGCGTCTTTGTAAGCCATGACTAACGGTAAGTATATACTTACCAAATGTCAAGGCCGCCAACAGGGGCGAAAGCGAGCTTCGCTCCAATCAAAATCTATCGCTTATCTGGCGAGGACTTTGCCGACCACGCGACGCAGCTGCTCGGGGGAAAACGGCTTGGTGATCCATCCGGTGGCACCGGCTTGTTTCGCCCGCTGCTTCATATCCGATGCCGATTCCGTGGTGATGAAAACGATCGGCACGCCTGCATGAGCGGGACGGCTGCGAATTTCGCGGATGAACGTCAGCCCGTCCATCTCCGGCATGTTGAGATCCGTCAGGATCAGGTCGAAGGACGTCCCATCCGCGAGCTTCAAGCCCTGCACGCCATTGGCGGCTTCCCGCACCGAATGACCCTGCCCCGACAAGGCCAGCTTGATCGTTTCCCGTATGCTTGCAGAATCGTCCAATATAAGAACAGACGCCATCGTGCACCCCTGCCGATATGTTTTTCTTACCCAACTGAGGCATCGGCGCGAAAGGTGCAACCAGGACTTCGAGAAGAGCTTTACGAGAAGTTAGAAAAAATCAGAGTCCGTTCTGTCGCATTTTATGCGTTGTCACTCGCATCATGCCGAAGCGAAAACTTTCCGTTTACCGGCTGCGCTCTAGGTTCCAGTCATCCGAATATGACGAGGTGGTTCGTAACAGTACAGCGGGGGTTGGCCATGGATTCCAGAGAGTTTTTCGCACAACTCGAAATCGAATTCGAAATCGACATTCCAGCCGGAGACCAAGACAGGATGCAGTGCATGCGCGACATTCGCGACTATGTGCACGCGATCTACCGGCAGCAAGGCATCGTCATGCCAGCGGTCGTCATCTTCGAGCGATTGCGCCGCCGGACGGCTTCCGTGGTGGAATTTGACGGCATCGAGATCAAGCCCGAAACCAAACTGTCGGAATTCCATTTGACCGCGCCCAAGCGAGCTTGGTTTTAAAGTAGGGGCTGACGTAGATAAGGAGGATGTCTACGGTAGCTGAATGGGCTTTAAGCGCTGCAAATTGGGCACAAAACAGCAGTTGCGGCTGCTGGAATGCT